>Ga0208544_10001974_pt1 | contig 13709 bp, 16 predicted proteins | sample DEB08_DNA_9_FD_184526 | JGI IMG/M metagenome (GOLD analysis project Ga0208544, IMG submission 184526) | Aqueous microbial communities from the Delaware River and Bay under freshwater to marine salinity gradient to study organic matter... | ecosystem: Environmental > Aquatic > Marine > Coastal ...
CAGAGGCAATGAGTAAATGTACTTCATTTCCCTTTAATGTAGATAAAGGTGTATAGACATTGACAAACAAATCCACATATGATATAGTTGCGTTGAAACCACCATGACCGAAAATAACAAAATGTGGTATAGCATTGAAGCGTGTGGCACTAAGTATCAAGGAGTTGGGTATGTCGCTCAACCAATGTCTGTACTGGTGTATTCTTCTCAGGGCGAATATGAGTTAGATGATATGTATGCTGTTTGGTCTAAGGGTAATAGCCTGACAACTACTAATCTAGTTCTAATGACACTGAATGAAATGAAGGCTCGGTCAAAAGCCCTCAATCATCTCGCAACTCTAATTGAAATGTAAAGAGTGATTAAATAACTATTGACAATCCTTAGCGAATCATGTATTCATATAATTGAAGTTAGCAGAGAGAGAGAAAAAAAATGACTAAGTGGACTTTACCAAAAGATAACTTTAATCCTGTAAGTAAACCCTTACACTACAACACAGGAGAAATAGAATGTATTGATTACATTAGACAGGTATTAGGTATTGAAGGTTTTATCGCATACTGTCATGGCAACATGATTAAATACCAACACCGTCACAGGTACAAACAAAATCCTGTGGAAGATATGGATAAGGCTGACTGGTACATGCAGAGAATGAGAGAAGCTATGAAAGAGGTACATAAGTGAAGCCATACGAACGAGGTAGACGTGACTTTACGGTAGGTAATATTTCTAATCCTTACCGTAAAAATTCTAAAGATAATAGAGATTGGGAGTATGGTTTTAACAAAGCCTACTTCCTTAATTTAGATAAGGTAAAGAACATTGAGTCAAAAAAACTTAGCCGAAGAAGCCAAGAAATACGCTAACAAAAAACGTACACCTAGAACACTTAAGCCCCTCACTTCCCGAAGGTATCTAGCAGGACAAGCTCTTGCTGGAATACTTTCAAGTAGTAGAGGGGCTTTAAATATGACTGAGGTAAAGCGTACAGCATACGAGTGGGCAGACTTTATGTTAGATGACGAAAGTTAGTAGGGCAGTAGGTTATCTAGCTTAAACTCTTTAGCTTCTAAAAACGCATCTAAATTACCCAGTTGCTGTAAGGCTTCTGTAGTCGTTTCTATGTCCGCAAAGTCAGCAAACTCCATGTCTATTCCCATGTCTCTTAATGCTGCATCAAGTTTTTTAATACCACCTCTAGTACCAACCATTTTTATCATTTTAGCCAAGACTCTATCATTAGCTTCGTCAGCACCAATTTCCATAAATTCTTTTGTAAGGGCTTTAGCTCTTTGCAAGACTTCTTTAACACGCTCTTGTTTTTCTTCTAAAGACTTGTCTTTCATTACACCAGACTTTAAAAGTCTAGCAGCTCCATACTCTCCAAATGTATTAAACATTTCTGCGTACCTGTTGCTACCTTTAGCAGAACCACTTTGATAAAGAGCCATGTCAGCTTTAAAATCTGCTCTTCCTATCATGTTCATTATTTTTGACAGGTTAGATACTTTTACTTCTCTTGTGCCAATAATCTTACCAGCATCTTGAATCTCTTTACCTACTGCTGCTCTATATCTTTGAGGTGCTAAGTCTCCTCCTATGGAACCGATTATTTGATCCATGTAACGAAAGCTATCATTTACAAACCTATTATTGTCTCTTCTATCAATAGCTACATAGTCTGATCCTCTGGCTAATCCTACTATTTGATTAACTGGGTCTAGAAATCTAGTGGTGCCTGATATAGCTTGGCTACCCATTTTAATACCAACCTTTTGTAGTTCTTTAATAGCTGATACATCTCCCGCAATAGCAGCAGCAAGAGTACTTCCAAGCCCGTCTACCGTCTGGTTAAGCTGACGTGTAATAGCTCCTAGTCCAACTGTCTCTGCAATTTGAGCAACTTCTTCTGTAGATACTTCTCCACCATGTGTATAGTAGGACATAATCCTAGCACCTGCCTTAAGATGAGAAAGAGGAAAATCATATTTATCAGTTACTACAGCACCAAATCTGTCTCTCTTCTGATCCCAAGCTAGGCCTTCGTCCCTGTTAAACTTCTCGTTATCAGATAAAGCATACATTGTACCCCAACCAATAGCTGCTCTTACTGCTAACTCTTTAGCTGTTTTTTCCTTATACACTTTACCAGTAGCTGCCTTGAGTACAAGCGCACCACCAGATGACTCTACCATAAAGTTTACTGTGTTGTTAAAGAAACGACCAAAAGGAACCAATAAACCAAGTCCGGGAACATTACGTGCTTGTTCAATAGTTTTTGGTATAAGACCTAGACTTTCATAAGACTTAGAATAAGTGGCCTTCTGAGTCTCTACTACGGCAGTAGCAACAGCATCTGCAAACTTTTGGCTCTTCATTGCTGATCCAGCCATCTCATCATTAAAAAAATCACTCCAACTTTTTTTAAAGTTAATTCTTAGTACTTTATCTAGTTGATAAGTAAACTCTTGAGATTTAGTAATAGCATCTTGAGCTGTAACAAAAGTAATTCCTTGTATTACATCAACTGTTTCATCAGCAAAACGTCCGTATGCTGTCTGATTAGGATTAAATGTAGATGCCTTTCCTGTATCTACTCCTCCGCTTAGTGTTTCAGATAACTCTTTTAGCAGTTTTGGGTTTTTTACTGCAATAGCTTTAAATGCATCATATGTCATGTTAGGGTCAAGCAAGTTTCTTACTCGTTGACGATTAGCTCTAGCTAGAGAACTGGCTACATGCATTGCTTCTTGTGATTTCTTTTGATTACCAATAACCCTATACATACCAGCCAGAGGTAGTTGCATAAGTGCCACACCCATATCAGCAGCAGAGTTCATTGAAGTAGCAGCACCCCAACCAACTAAGTTTAAAGCAGAAGTAGAAGGATTAGATACCAATAACCTAATAATCCTGTTTTGGTTAGCCCTTACACCTTCACCTACGTATTGTTCTACAAACTTTTGAAACTTGTTTAATTGTTCAGGTTGTGACGTATCAATACCATACCTTTTAATTCCAGCCAAATCATCAAGTTTTATATTCTTTGCATCTGCTTCATTCAGACCTAGTTCTTTTGCGGCTCTTGATAGTGCAGACTGAAGTGTTGCAGCATCACTAATTTTAGCTGCAAATAATTCTGCAAAGTTATCCATATTAATTTGAGCAACTTTACTTGTACCATCTTTGTCACTTTTAATAGTTACTTGAGTAACACCTGTAGCTTTTTTAAAGTCTGAAATATATTTTGCTGCTACATTCTCAAATTCTTCTTCTCCCACATCACCAGCAAACTTGTGTCTTTTGGTACTAACCAAAGCATCCAAAATAAATTTACTAATGGTGTCATTCTTACCTCTCCTACGAAAGACATAGCCCTGCTCTGACATTGCCTCTACTATTCCTCTGATGCCTAGATTAGTATCTCCAAGCAACATTTTAGTAAAGAACTGATCATCAAGCTCCTCTAGTTTAGGTGGCTTAATAGGTCCAATAAAAGCTTCATCTACCTCTTGAACCTTACCTTTTTCTCTTAGGTTTGTTTTTCGTCCCTCACTTACAAGTTTCTTCCAGCTACGAAGTACACCTTCATTGCCACCTGTAGCCTCATTGTCAGCTAGTCTTAAGTTTGACCTGTTAAGATATTGAACTTCTCCATCTGGAAATTGAACAACAACCTTACCATCTTCAAATCCAAGAACAGAACCCCTAGGTGTTTCTACTATCGCACTATCTACGTCAGCTTTTCCCGGACCTTTTTTTATTACTTCATCACCAGCAGAAAAATTAAACCCAAACATATCAGTCATACTAAGAAGTGGGGTTTTATTTACTTCCACATTAGTAGCTAAACCTAAAGCTTCTGTTCCTAAAAAGTCTCCTGAACCTCTCCCTAAAGTAGCGGCACCTACAGCACCACCTAAAACAATAGTACCAAGGGCAGCAAAGCCCAAGGAGTAGGGATTAATCTCCTCCTGTACATCAGTACGTACTAAACTGTTTTCGTAAGCGTATGTAGTTCCTATGGCTTGTACAGTATCTACTGCTACCGTACCAGCTACTTCTCTTACTACTGACTTCTTACCCTCTTTTTTAGCAAGACGTTTAGCAGCTTCTGCACTGATACGTCCAGACTGTCTAGCAAAAACTTTTTTAGCAGTTTCTTCTGCAGCTTTCTTAGTAGCACCTTTTGCAAGTTGTCTTTTCATAGCTTCTTTAGCCATGATCTGTGCAGCCTTAGTACCAGCTTTCATGCCACCACTAGCAAAAAGTTTACCCACACCAAGACTTACTAAGTTTACTGGGTCTGCAAGGAAGGAACGAACATAGTCCCAAGTACCACCAGCAGCTTCACCAAAGCTAGTCTCATCACTATAAAGATTAGCCATACCTTCAAACAGAGTATATGCTTCTCCTACTTTACCCAGTTGTTCATCATCAAGACTGTTAAGATATGCAACCTCAGATACAGCACGTGTAGTGTTACCACCAGCAAAACCCCGCATGTTGTTCATAAACATACGAGTTATATCTTCTCTGTTGTAGTTGTCACCCTCTTCAATATTATAGCGGTTCTTCATGTACTCAGACACGGTGCCATAATATTTATCACCTACTAGATCGTCCTCAGTGTAAGTACCTTTTTCAAGGGTAGTAACATCAAGAGGTTGAGTTGGTGTAAGTGTAAAGCCTTCAGGAAGTTGTGAAGAAGTAGGTTGGACAGGGTCAACAGTAAAACCTTCAGGAAGTTCCATTGAAGGTTCTGGTTGATTAGGTTGAATAGGGGTAACAGTAAATCCCTCTGGGAGTTCAAAAACCCCACTCATTTTGGAACCCAACCATTTTCTGTAAACACTATTACATTTCCTTCTCTATCAGTAGCCTCTTGACCAATTTGATATACAGGTGTAGGAGCATTGGGAGCATTATTACCAGAAGGGGGTCTAGGAAAGGCAGAACCAAAGACTTGTGGTTGGTCTCTGTTTTCTGCTTCTAGTATATCCCAAGCAGTCGGGCCAAACAGATCATTACGAGGAGCCTTATTACCTTTCTTTGCAAATTGTCTTGCTTGTTTTAATTCATCTATCCTCTGATTTATAGTTTGAGTTTCAGAAAATGGATCGTTTAAATTTTCATTAGGAGTCTGCATTAAAATTGTAAGTCTATCTTCAAGAATTTGATCTACTCTGTTATCCCAAATAGTTTGTTGTCTTGCATAGTCTTCAGGAGAAGCTTGATTCATACCCAGTTTCTTTGGGTCAATAATTTTATACGTGGTAGTAGGAGCAGCAACAGGTGCAGAAGCCCTTGCAAGAAAGTCAAAGTAAAAATCATCGTCTTGAATATCACCTTCAGCAAACTGACTATATAAATCACCCCTGTTAGCAAACTCTTGCAATGCAGCATCTGGATTATTACTTGCACCAATAATTTTAAAGTTAGCTACTAAGTCTTCACCAGTAACAACAAAGCCATTCTTTTCTTGTGCTTTTCTTACAGCATCAGCAGCCTTTGCTATTAGAGCAGGGTTACTTCCCAGACTGTCTAACCAGTCATTGCCACTTTCTACTTCTCCTACTAATTCTTTAAGAAAAGATAAATCCTGTACCATAGCTTGAGTAGGCTTACGATCATTAAAGTATTTTGTACCAGCGGCTGCTAAAGCAGTAAATCTTTTGTCTTTAATGCCACGAAGAAAATTAGCTTGAGCCTGTTCTTTAGCATCAACACTATCTTGACGAATAAGTTGCCGCCACTCTTTATCTTCTTGTGCCTTAGCAGCAGCAGCTTGTTCCGCCGCTAGACCTTTTTGGCCCTCTAGTAGACCTACAAAACTTATAGCCATTTAAGCTCTCCTTGCCATCAAACCAGAAGGTTTATCTTCTACCACTGGTTCTTTATCTTCTTTTATAGGAGCATCATCTACGCCTAACCTGTCTAGTATTTTCTTTGCAGAAGACATTTGACGAGAGTAAGTTTTTACCTTCTTAGCTTCTTTATCTTCAAAGCCTTCCTCAAAATCAATACCAGCAGCTAAAGGAATACCACGTATAAACTCATGTAAGACTGGACCTATGCTTAAGCTAATATCTATGCTATGGATACCCTGCATAACAGCACTACGCATCACAGCCTCTGTCAGTGTTTTAACATCTACTCCTGCCTCAATAAAGTCTAGTATATCTTCAGCAGCTTCTTCATTATTTAAGTGATCTATGTGGTGCATGATTGCTTCATCCACATTAGTAATCTCAGGTGGATTTTCATAAGGAGCGTTCTTAGGTTCAGTAGTAAGAGACTGTCCCGGAATTGGTCTATCGTACATCATATTTTTTATCTTCCTTTATAGAAACCCATAAATTTTTGTAAGTACTCAGGTGCAGTTGTGTATCCATCACTAACATTACCAGCTTCTCTTACAGGTTTTCCTGTAAACCAAACAGATGCAGCGTCTTCAACTGTACCGTACTTGTTGTAATATTCATTTATTTTATATTCTGTAACATAAGCTTGTGCGTCAGGATTATCTTTAAAGTCCTCTACTGACATTTCATAACCGAGAGCTTGTTTTGTCCATTGTGATACATTTCCGGGCATAATAGCATATTCACCAATAGCTCTTTGACCTTTGTACATACCCTTTTTAACAAGAGGATGGTTTGTATTTTTACCACCACTGCTCTCAGCCATACTAATTGCATTTACTATTTTAGCAACAGTACCAGAAACTTCTTCAGAACCACGTGTAGATGAGTCTTTAGGGCCGGGTTCTAAGTTAACACCAAAGCGCCTTAAAAGCTCATCTTCTTTTAACATCCTATCGCCATAAACACTTGCCTGATCAGCCAAAGCTTTATTTTCTGCTACTAGATAGCTCATCATACTTTCTTTAAAATTACTTTGACGTTCTTGCAAATAAGTAGGGCGACTCATTAAGCTGCCTACTTCTGGTTTACTTTTTAAAGAGCCATCAGTTCTTGACTTGTAAATTGCAGGTCCACCTTTAATTGTACCCACAGATTTAGCAAGGTTTAGAGCTTCTGATGCTGCATTTGTTACAGCATTTTCATATGCATCTTTAGAGTATGACATTTATTTTTCCTTATGAGAATAGAAATCTATACATAAATTCAGACTTAGCAGCATCTTCTTGTGCATCTATTTGTGTACGTACACTGCTTAAGTCTTTATCTGCTACTACTATCTTGAGATTTCTTTCTGCAAGACTTTCCCCTGCAGTAAAAGCATAGGCCATCATATCTCTTTCACGTTGCCAGATTTGATTAATAGCATTTTCTGTAAGTCCATTTTCAAACTTAGCATTAGCCATGTTAGCTTCATTCTCAGCAGCAGTATTAAGAGTAGAAATATTCTGCCTCCACTGTGCATTAGCCTGAGCCACGACAAGAGTATTAGTAGCATTAAACTGGTCTCGTTGGTTTTTCATCTCAGCGTTAAATTTAGAGATTGCATTAGTCTCACCAGCATTAAATTGATTCATAGCGTTAGTCTGTGTTGTGTTAAACTGCGAGACTTGTGAGTTAAGACTTGCCATAAATTGATTGGTTTGATTCTTGCTTGTTGCATTAAATTGTTTAGAAGCATTCTCAGCAGCAACATCAGTAAGCAGTGCCTGTTGTATAGCTTGAGCTTTAAACATAGAGGTTTGCTGTGTATTATTTAAGTTAGCCATATCCATTTGCAAGAAGTTTTGAGCGTTCTGTACAGCAGCTTGTTGCTCATTAGATAGGTTAGTTAAATCCATTTGACTCATAGCAGCAGCATCAGCCATAACCTTAGCGTTTACTGCTGACATATTAGCAAGATTTGCAGTCTGTGTCAACCGTGCATTTTCTAAAGCTATCTGCTGGTCAGCAGTAAAGTTCATGTTAGCAATGTCACTAATCTTAGCAGCATTAGTTACACGTGCTTGGAACTCTTGGTTAAAGTCTAACTTAAGAAAGTCAGCACGTTGTTGTGCAGCAAACAAGGCAGTCTGTTGACGGTTACTTAAGTTCTGTGCCTCAAAGGATGCAACAGTAGAAGCATCTTGTTGTGCTATAGGCAGTGCAGCCTCCATAGTGGCCTGTATGATAGCTTGTCCAGCCATACTACTAGACCCTAAGCCACGTGCAGCCATAGCTGCTGTAGCGGCTCTCATGGCTCCTGCAGCCCAAGGAGGTGTAGCACCACCCTCAAAGTCTTGCATTAAACCTTCAAGTTGTCCCTGTACTGTAGCTTTCTTACTTGGGTCAGCAGTAGCAGCTTGAATGTCAGTTGCTTCTTTTACTGCAGCCATGTCCACAGCAGAACCACTAATCATCTCACCTTCTTCTACCTTACGAGCAGGAGGAGGAACTATCTGAGTAGGGTCAGTAATTTGAACAATATCCTCAGTACCTAAGGCAGTCATCTTAGTTGGATCACCTTTAGCAGCAGTAACTTGAGCTTTATCAGATACAGTACCTTGTGCTGCTGTTACTTTGTCTAACTCATCCTGTGTTTTATCTGCTACTGCTGATGCAGATATTGTTTCTGGTGTTAGTTCAGCAGGAGGAGTAGCTTGAGAAGCAGTTACACCTGTAGCTGTAGCCTGAGTTGTTACGTCATCTAATTGACCTGAAGTAGAACTTAAAATTTGATTAGGGTCTTCTGTCATCTTAACAGGGGTAACAGTACTAGCCATACTCTTTGGATCACTTACAGACTTGTATGACATATCACTAATAGCTTTATTCTTCTCTTCGTTTGCTTTTTTCTCTTCTTCAGCTAACTCTTCTGGTGTTTTAGCTGTGTTAGCATCTTCATCAGCAGTAGTAGTTGCCGTAGTAACAGTTCCACCTTCTGCCATCTTTTTAATTCCGCCCACTGCATTCTCCGCTGCTTGCATAGCCATATCATAAGCACTAGAATTTCCCGGAGTGGACTTAATAAACTTGTCCATTTCCGTATTATCTACTTTACCTTTGTAGCCCATAGTTTGAACCACTTTATGCTTCTGCTCTGGGGTAAAACCTGCAAATTTCATTATTAAAATCCGTCCTTTAATCCGTCAAGTATATCTTGAACTGATACTCTCTTCTTAGCATTAGGTGTGTATCTACACATGTATGTCTTAGGGCATTCACTAAACTTAAACATAGGGTAATGATATCCTATTGTACCATTAGGTCCACGGTAAATGCAAACCTTTTCTCCCTGTATTTTAACTCTTTTTGCTAGGTGACACTGTACAAACTCAGGGTGACTTAACAGCCCTGCTAACACAAGGGGTAACACAACAAGATTAATCATTTCAACTAATTCCTAGTGATATTAAATATATGCCCCCACCTAATACACCAATGATTAGAAACGAAAGAGTGGCTATGGCTAAGTTATTCTGTATTTGTCGTTTAGCTTCCATAGCCTTATATACAGTCTCTTCTCGTTCTTTACGTATCTTCCTACGCATACCTAACATTTCATCATATGTGCCAAGACCAAACCTGTAGTCTAACATAAACTTTATTTCTTTTTCTTTCTCAAGCAATGTTTTCTTACGAACAATAATGTCCATTGCTTCTTGTTCTATATTCTCAGTACCGTGTGTCTGCTTGTCTAACCATGTAGGGTTTTTACGTTGGGACTCAGCCCTAGTAATATCAGCTACTGCACCGTACCACTTACCTAGTTGCTGTGATACATCTTGTATCTCTCTACCAGCACCTACTAGCATCTTGACCCCTTTGAAGGCTGCATTAGCTGCAGCAAAAGCTGTAACGGGGTCTATCATTTAATTATCTCTTTGCGTGATTAGTTGTAACCACATTTAATGCATCCTTGATTGCTTCTACATTTGCATCAATACGTGCAATCATTACGTCATTCTCATGTATATCATCAGCTAGTCTTGCTGTGCTGTTTTCTACATCAGCTATCTCAGCCCTGTTATACTGTATGTCTGATACCATGCTGGACACTGCCCAAACTACAGCAGCACCCTGTGCTAGTAATGCTCCTGCTATTGTTACTAATGTCCAGTTAATATCCATTAGCTTCTAGCCGTAATCCAAGCATTAGCTTGGGCTGTAGCTTGTTCTTCTGTAGTGTCACTATCTTTTAAAGATACCACTCTAGCAATAAATTGCTCATTAGTAAGTACAGTTACAGTATCTGGAATGTAGTACTCACGAACATCATCATCAGGTGACCAACCTACAAACGAAAAGTCAGGCTTGCCATAGTAACCCCCGTCTTCAACCCAAGGAGGTACTTGCATACCTTCATGTGTCTTAACCATTTTATATTCTAGGATCATTCTGCCGCCTCCAATAATCTCATGTAATCTTTATTACTAACTTCAGCTTTACCAAATAATTTTTTATTCACTTCATCAACACAGTACAGATATTTATCTGCCATTTGGTCTAAGAAGTCTTCACAATCATTAGAAGAAAGAAGTTCACCATTGGCAATACGTTCATTAGTATATTGTACATAACCTCTTACTTCTGCTTCAGCTTGTTGTACGTGTACCCCATACTGCATAAGATATTCAATAGGAGTTTCTGTTGCTCTACCCATTTGAATAATGTTTCTATAAAGTAATTCAAATCCTCTACGTATATGATGACGATTTTCTTCTTTTTCAAACATAGCTTCATCCCACTCATCAATGCCATGTTTTTCTTTTAGGTTTTCATAAGCATCAATCATTACAGCAACATCCCTAAATGCACCATTAATTGACGTTTCCATATCTTCTAATTTAATAACTGCTTGACGATATTTTGCTTCTTCTAAATTAGAACGATTAATAATAGAGGATAGTTTTTCTACTTCTTCTACTGCTTCAGCATGTAAAACTTGTACACCAACTAAATTTTTTCTACGAGATTCTGTTTCAGCTAATACTTGACGTAACATACGCATAGGGCTATGACCATTCATCATTGTTAAAGTCATGTTAGTTAGCATAGATTGGCTATTTGAGCTACCAAAAGTTTTAGCTTGTGCAGTCATAGCAGGAAGACATTCTTTTACTTTGGAAACTGCTGCCACATTTAAATTAGGAGTAGCTAGAGTCTGTGGTAAAAATATGTCATTGTTTGTAGTTATTAAGTCTTTCATTTTTTGTTCCTTTTATTTAAAATATAACCATATCATATTATACTTTAAATGTCAATTAACCAGTTGCAGCAATCCAGCCTTTAGCAACAGAAGTGGTGCTGGCAGCTTGAATTGACGTTTGAACACCAAAAGGACCAGAACCATCAGTAATTTCAACAGCATTTCCTGCTGTTGCCATTGTAATTTTTGTTTTTGGAACACTACCAACATATTGAGTTGTCCAAGCATATGTGCCATTATGAACAACGTACATAATATCACTATTACTGGCTGTCGTTAAATCCCCAAAATCTGTAGCATTACCAGTACTACCCATTGTTATATAATCTATTACATTAGTATCAGAAGACCCACCTATTCTGAGGCCTCTTGTTGTGCTATGTGCAGAATAAACATCACTTTTAGACTCTGTTAAATTACCAAAGTCTGTAGCATTACCAGTGTTTGCAATAGTTACATAATCCATTACGTTACTAGCAGACCCAGTATTACCGCCCATAATAATGCCTCTTGTTGTACTTGCTACACATGCATGAGATAAATTTCCTCTTGCAACTGTTAAATCACCAAAGTCTGTACCGTTTCCTTCTGTGCCAATTGTAATGTATTCCATATGATTTACATAGGCTTCACCCCCTGCAATAATACCTCTTGTTGCGTGACTAATACCTCCAGCTTTATCGTCAGGTGTAGTGTTGGTATTACCAAAAGTTGTTGCCTTGCCTAAATTAGCAAAAGCAACAAATTCTAAAGCATTTGTTGCACTAGTATCGTGAACTCTTATTATTGCTCTTACCGTATTACTCAAAGCTATAGGATGACCCGTATTATCTGTATACGTAGCAGCTTGATTTATTTGTTGTGGCAATACACCTTCAAACCTAACAACGTCCATTCTACCTACACTACTACCAGTACATATAAGACTAAATGAATTACCTGCTAAATAAGATGATAATCCTAATGCAGTTCCATCACTTTGAATCCAACCTAATGTGCCGTCATATATAAATGTAGAAGGTTGATTACTGTTAGTATTTAACCACCAATCCCCAGCATTAGGAGAACTAGGTGCAGTAGTACCTCTAGTATACGAAGGGCCAAGACCTTTAGTACCCATGTAGGTTGCTAATCGTGACATAGTGGCTTTTCTATTTGTTCCACCTGCGCCATCATCAACAATCATAAGGTCTGCGTCTACTAATGCAGCTCCAATATCAGTACCGCCATCAATATCTAAATCTGATATACTAATACTTCCATCTGGGAAATTTACTGTACCTGTTACAGTACCACCAGTTAAGGGTAATGCATCTGCTGATTGGAATGTACCAAAAGAAACAATCTCTACTGTATCATTTACTGTAGCACCAGAAGCTAATACTACGTCTGACCCATTGGTAGCTGTAAAGTCTGCCCTTGCTAAGTGTACCCCGTTAAGATATACAGACACAAAACCCGGCGTATACCCTTGGGTAGTAAATGTAGTTTGATTTGATGTGGCTGTATATACGTCCCGACTTTGTGTAGCCTGTGGGGTAGGTATTGCGCCTATATATCCTGACATTCTGTTTCCTTATTATTAATCTACTTCAACCCAACTTGTTGTGTCTTCATTCCAAGTGTAATCTTTGCCATCGTTAGGATACGCAACAGGCGGCTCCCATAAGCATGTAGTTTCGTTTAGTGTCCAACTTGGGTAAGGCTGTGGGCTATAGAAAGCATCACCTGTGCTGTCATATACCATACCAATCCCAGCATAGTTTTTACGCAGTGGTGTGTTGCCTAGCGTATGCTGACCACCGTGTGTATTGTATGATGTTTGAACCCAAGTGCCTGATTGGGTATCAATAAAATCTTGCTCCGCAACAATAACTTCCGTGACAATTCCACCTTCTATTTTTGCAAAATGTGCCATTTATAGTTTCCTTTATGTCTGGTAGCGAATAATGACGATGCCTGAACCGCCGTTAAATCCCAAATTACGGTTGCCGCCAGCGCCACCGCCGCCAGAGCCACTATTGACAGCTCCCGCAGAACCATTCCCATTACTACCGCCATTACCGCCGCCAGCAGCACCTGCACCACCTGTCGTTGTGCCGCCTCCACCGCCACCGCCAGCACGTGTAACTGCTGACCCTGTAATTGATGAAGATGTTCCAGCACCACCTGCACCACCTGTGTTTCCACTGCCATCGCCTCCAACAGCGGATGAACCGCCGCCGCCTCCTGCCGCCGCAACCGTGGTGGAGCTTACTGACCCACCACCCCCGCTGTTACCTTGACCCGAAGTACCCGCACCCGCACTGTCCACAGTTGTACCTTCGCCTCTGGCTTGAGCGCCGCCGCCTGATCCACCAACATTAGTTGTTCTACCACCACCTACTGATGTTGCTATGTTAGAGGAATCGGATGCTTTTATTATGGAAGAACTTGAACCATTGGTATGCTGGCCTCCCCCTGCTCCAACAGTTATGGTGTAATCTCCAACGAGAGCAGAAAAAGTGCTTGTTAAATACCCACCAGCACCGCCGCCGCCGCCCTGCCGATAGTCTAAATCTTTACCTTCACCGCCACCACCTCCACCAGCA
>Ga0208544_10001976_pt1 | contig 13705 bp, 9 predicted proteins | sample DEB08_DNA_9_FD_184526 | JGI IMG/M metagenome (GOLD analysis project Ga0208544, IMG submission 184526) | Aqueous microbial communities from the Delaware River and Bay under freshwater to marine salinity gradient to study organic matter... | ecosystem: Environmental > Aquatic > Marine > Coastal ...
GAGATATCACCGCCAGAGGATAAGTGAATCTCCATCTCACGCAACAACTTCAAGATGTCTTCGTCTGAATAACGCTTCCGGGCCATCGCAAAACTCCCAATTCTTATTACAGAAAGTCAAAATAACCAGCTCAGTTATAAGGGGGAAGGACACAAGAGTGATCTTTGAAATATCATCGCGAGAAAAAGTATGTGTTTGGGCTCTATGAATCACAGCCTCGCGAAATTCAGGATATGGTCCATTTTTCCATGCCTCAGGGTTTATTGTATTATTCGAAGATCTAACGACAGACAAAGCAAGCAAGGGTACGCCTTCCAACGTAGCAGCTGCGTCTAACAAACCGCAAACATGGGCAACTGATCTAGCGTAATTTGCCGGATTTAATCCTAGAAATTCAGCAGCATCTTGATATCGCGTTTTTTTCCTTCCAGCCAAACATCGTAAATATGAGGAAGCAATTTTTGTGCAGAACTATGTTGAAATTTACTGATTAGCTCACCCTCTATCGCGATATCTATTCGTAATCGGATAGCGCCTGTCGCGGCCAAAATTCTTGCGGGTGATTTTTACCCCCGGCGCTGACTGGCGGCGCTTATATTCGGCGATGTACAAAAGATGTTCTATGCGGTGAACTGTTGCCTCTTCATGGCCTTTGGCAACAATCTCTTCCGTCGACATTTCTTTTTCAACCAAGCATTCCAAAATATCATCCAGCGCTGGATAAGGTGGCAGGGAATCCTGATCTGTTTGATCCGGACGCAATTCTGCCGATGGCGCTTTGTCGATAATATTCTGCGGAATCACAATGCCTGTAGGTCCTTTGCAATCAGGTGGACAATGTTCGTTGCGCCATGCTGACAACTTATAGACTTCCATTTTATACAAGTCTTTGATCGGATTGTATCCGCCATTCATGTCCCCATAAAGCGTGGCGTAACCAACCGACATTTCAGACTTGTTGCCAGTCGTCACCACCATAGAGCCGAACTTGTTGGAGATCGCCATCAGGATAACGCCCCTCGCCCGCGATTGAAGGTTCTCCTCGGTCACACCACTATCCGTGCCATCAAATGCAGCTTTCAATGCCTTGTTGAAACCTTTTACGGGCTCTTCAATCGGAATGACTTCATAACGAACACCCAAAGCTTTCGCGCAATCTTCTGCATCTTTCAGGCTGTCTTTAGATGTATATTTATAGGGCATCATAATACAGCGAACGCGCTCTTCACCCAAGGCATCAACGCTTAAGGCCGCACAAATGGCCGAGTCGATACCGCCCGAAAGACCAAGCACCACATTCTTAAAGCCGTTCTTGTTCACATAATCCCGCAGACCCATGACGCAGGCGCGCCAGTCCGCTTCATCATCGCTCGGTGGCTTGGCGCGAACACCTTCATCGCATGCCCATCCAGATTTGCCGCGACGCCAGGTTGTCGTAGTGCAATTGCTCTCGAACTGGTTCATCTGAACAACGAGCTTCTTGTCTGCATTCATGACGAAAGAACCGCCATCAAACATCAATTCGTCCTGCCCGCCCATCTGGTTGGCATAGACTATCGGTAAACCCGACTCGATTACTTGTTTAATGACTACCTGATGGCGGATATCCATCTTACCGCGATAATACGGCGAGCCATTTGGCGAAAGGAGAATTTCTGCCCCTGATTCCGCTAGCGTTTCACAAACGCCCATTTCACCCCAAATGTCTTCGCAGATGGGTATGCCAAGGCGAACACCCCGAAAATTAACGGGACCGGGCATCGGCCCTTCATCAAACACACGCTTCTCATCAAACTCGCCGTAATTAGGCAGGTCAACTTTCAAGCGCCAAGTTTGAACCTTCCCGTTATCAATCACTGCAGCGGCGTTATATACTTTTCCATCCGCTGAATAAGGAGAACCAATGATGATTCCCGGTCCACCGTCAGACGTATCTTTGGCTAGTTCCTCAACCGCTTCTATGCAGTCTTTTAAAAAGGCCGGTTTGCGAACCAGATCTTCCGGCGGATAGCCTGAAACAAACAATTCGGTGAAAAATACGAGATCAGCCTTGGAACGGGCAGCATCGGCTCTCGCCTCACGGGCAAGCGCGATATTTCCTTGAATATCGCCCATCACAGGGTTGAGTTGGGCAATGGCTATACGAAGTGTGTCTGGTGCTTTGGTCATGAAAAACGAATAACCGGATTTATCTCCTATGAACAGATGACCGCCTGAAAAAAGCACTCATTTTATGGGCTGAATATACCGTTCAGGTTCTATTCATGGTCGGTTTGCTATTTCTTCATCATCAAATAACGCAGCTGGCTTCGAACAAAGGCTGCACAACGGATGCAAAATGTATCCAACAGGAGGCTAAAATGCTCAATTCTTTGAAAAAAACTGCAACCAAAACACTTGGTGTGGCCCTTGCAGCCAGTTTCATTCTAACGACGGCTATGCCAGTTACCAAGGCTGAAGCAGGCAAGCGTAAACATTGGAAAAATGATCGCGGTCATCATTACAGTGATCGTCATTACAAAAAGAAACGCCACTACAAAAAAAGCAGACGCAGCAGCAGTGACGCTTTGGCAGCGGGCGTAATTGGCTTTGCAATCGGCGCAATCCTTGCCGATCAAGCCCGTCCACGCACAGTCTATGTTCAGCCGCAGCCTGTCTATCGTGCTCCACAACCAGTTTATATCCAGCCACAGCCTGTTTATCGCGAATCAATTCGCCAGCCATACAGCGAGCCGATCCGTGATGATTATAATGAACCGCGTGTCATTCGCTATGACGACAGCATCGGCGCAACCTATGAGCCTTGGTCAGCTGAGTGGGCAAATTGGTGTGATAATAAATATCGCAGCTTTAACCGCAGCACCGGCACGTTCCGCGGCTATGATGGTCTAGATCACTTCTGCGTCGTCACATAAAGACACTGTTTGTCTTGCGGTGTCTTGTTCCGCTAGACGATTTGGAAGGATGAAAACCCGGCTCAGCAATGGACCGGGTTTTTTTTATACCAACCCAAATCTACTGATATGCCCAAAGGGTAGTAATTGCAAAATGAGATGCTTGGCTTTATAGCCCGTCCATACCCCCTCCAATCGCACCAAAAGAGGCAATTATGACAAGCAAACCAAAAGCATTCCCTGTTTCTTGGGATCAGTTTCATCGCGACTGTAAAGCACTGGCTTGGCGGTTGGCTGGGATCAGCGATGCCAAAGGCGAATGGAAAGCAATTGTCTCTATTACCCGCGGCGGTCTAGTCCCTGCAGCGATCATTGCCCGCGAATTGGGTGTGCGCAACATCGAAACCATCTGCATAGCCTCTTATCATGAATATAAAGATCAGGGAGAATTGCAGGTTATTAAAAATATATCAGCCGATTTGATCAAAGAAAGCGGCGGCAAAGGCGCTGGAATTTTGGTGATTGACGATCTAACCGATACAGGCGCAACGGCTAAGAAGGTCCGCGAAATCCTTCCAGACGCTCATATAGCAACCGTATACGCGAAGCCAACTGGAGTACCGATGGCCGATACATTTGTAACAGAAGTTTCTCAGGATACCTGGATCTATTTCCCATGGGATATGGAAATGTCTTACGTTGAACCGATTTCCGGCAAACGTGATGGATAGCCCTATCCACTTGGCAAAGAGATAAAGGCATATAGCCCATGCCTTCTCGCTCAATAATCATTGTTCTAATCACCGTTGTCATCAATATGACTGGCGTTGGCCTTGTTTGGCCAATCTTGCCATCATTGGTAGAGGAGTTAGCAGGTGGCAACCTATCAGAAACTGCAGTTCTCTATGGTTTGATTGCCGTTGTGTTCTCACTCATGCAGTTTCTTTTCGCGCCAATATTAGGTGCGATGTCAGATCGCTTTGGCCGCCGTCCTGTTATGCTTGTCGCGCTCACTGGCTTGGGGCTTGATAATATTTTGATGGCATTCGCGCCAACCATTACTTGGATGATCATCGGGCGAGCATTAGGCGGTATATTTGGCGCAACCTTCTCGGTTGCAAACGCCTATATGGCGGACGTTTCAACTGGCAAGGACCGCGCTGCCGCTTTTGGTAAGGTTGGCGCAGCATTTGGCCTGGGTTTCATTCTTGGCCCTCTGATCGGCGGCGTATTGGGTGAAATTGACCTTCGCCTTCCCTTTTATTGTGCAGCAGCCTTATCATTCATCAACGTGATTTTCGGCTATTTCTTTTTGGAGGAAACACTACCGCCAGAAAAGCGGGCGCAAAAAACCACCTCTAAAGTCGGCGTTTTTTCTTCGATGAAATGGATGGCTTCCAATCGCATCATCCTGCCCCTCGGTATAGCGTTATTCCTAGCCAACACCATGCAACGCGGACTTGAAAGCATTTGGGTATTGTTCACGGATGTTCAATATGGTTGGGGAACGCGCGAAGCGGGCTTATCGCTTGCTGTCGTCGGCATTTCCTTCATTTTCGTTCAAGGTTTCTTGGTCAAGCGGGTTGTCGCCCGCTTTGGCGAAGTGGCAACCATTGCCGGCGGGTTCACTTTGAGCGCTGTTATTTATGCGCTCCTCGCATTCAATACGAGCGGAGCAATTGGTTACGTGGGAATCATTCCCCATGTGCTCGGCTGGGGCGTTGCTGGTCCTGCCCTGCAAGCACTTGCTTCCCAACAGGTTGACGAAACACGCCAGGGATTTTTACAAGGTGGGATGACATCTATTTCAGGATTAGCAGCAATCATTGGCCCGGCCAGTGCCACTGGAATTTTCGCGTTTTTTACACGCGAAAGCGCATCCATTCATTTTCCTGGAGCGTTTTTCCTTATCGGATCAGCTGTCTTGTTAATTGCTGCATGGTGCGGATCGCGCGCCAACAAATAAGTTGAAGCAGTTCGATTAGGCCCTGCGCTCATATTCATCTTCGTCTTCTTCATCGGCATGTACACCATTCACCGCTCTATCAGGGTCTCGGTCTGCAATGAACTTTTCGAAATTGATGATATCCATCAATTTGTGCTGGCTGAGTTCGTGGATAGGCATCGGCTTACCAAACAAATAACCCTGATAACAAAGGTCAGGATATTTACTTAGCAGTGCTAACTGTTCTTCGGTTTCCACACCTTCAACGGTGATAGCAAAATGGCGCTCTTTTGCCATTTGAATGATAGAGCCGACGAGAGAGCGTGCATTTTCAGAAACAGAAATATTTTTTACGAATTCGGCATCTACCTTGATCCGATCTATCGACAACTTGTTGAGGTATGAAAGGCCGGAATATCCAGTGCCAAAATCGTCAAGGGCAATCGAAATACCCAATTGCTGTAAGCCATCGATGATTTCATTTGCTCCAGAAGCGTCTTTAACAAACACGCTTTCCGTCAGTTCAATTTCTAATCGCTCCGGAGGAAAATTGGTTTCCATCAGTATATTTGCAACTTCTGAAACAAAATTACGCTGCATGAAGTGTTTAGCCGAAACATTCACAGAAAGTCTAAGCTTGCTAAACGGTTTGATGGCAAGACAAGCTTTACGCATGATTTGCTCGCCGAGTTGTCCCGCATAGCCCAACTCTTCGGCCAGCGGCACAAAACTGGAGGGCGAAATAAATCCCTTTTTCGGATGTTTCCAACGGGCCAATGCCTCAACGCCAATCAACGTCTTTCCGTCACTCGCCATCAATGGCTGGAAATAAGCCTCAAGCGATGAATTCTCCATGACCTGCCGAAACTCATTTTCCAATCTCGACCGTGCTTCAACATCGTGGGCGAGCAGATCGCTATAAAGAACGAAATCTTCGCCGCCAAACAATTTGGATTCGGCCAAGGCTAATTCAGCGCGGTTAAACCCTTGATCAGCTGAAACATTCTTATCTGAAATAACATAGGCGCCTTGACGCAATCCCGGGAATATCTGTTTTCCATCTATTTCGATGGGGTGCTTTGCAGCTTGATGCAAGAGAGATGACAACTCACGGATATTCTTCTCTTCCTTTAGCCCTGGCACAAAAACACCAAAAACACTGGAGCCTATGCGCGAAAGAATTGTCGGGGTCTCCAACAATAAGCGCAAACGATCAGCAAATGCGGCCAGCAATTCATCGCCACCTTTCCTGCCGATGGAAGAATTGACAGTTTTAAGCCGCATCAAATCAATAAGAAGGACAACGCCTCCTTCACTGGTTTTGGAATGATCTAGTTTTTCCAAAAAACGTGCTTTATTGGGTAATTTGGTCAACTGGTCATGTGAAGCTATGAATTTAAGATGGGCATTGTCCTGAAAAGAGCGAATTGTGATCACAACAACCGCACAAAGCATCAGGGTGCAACTGGAATAAAGATAGATATATTGCTTGGCTGCATCAAAACCGACAAACTTTCCATCCACAAAAATATTGTTGCCCAATTGCCAAAGGGCAAAAAGAGCAAAAATAATAGCTGCACTTGCAAGCGCAACAATGCGTTTATGTTGGGTTTCATTTAAAATCTGGTGCACTTTGTGGGTCCAGCTGCCGTTAGGTTAAGCGGTCATTTCCTCACACAAACCTTACCTTTTTCTTACACCTATATTATCCAGATATATCAGGCGGTTAAAAGTGTCGAAAAAAGGAGGTTGTAAGAAACCGCGAAAACAACCCATTTTTTTACCTTCTTTTTCCGCCAATCCGGACCAAACAACGCTCAATAGATTCTTCAAAATCTCACAACCCAAAGATACATCTCCGTCCGAAAGAATCAGATTTCAATCATCTTTGAAATTGCAACCAATTTATTATCTGATTTTCTAAAAATCAGGCAAATGCTTGATTTATACCAATAATTTTTTATCCCCGTTTTCCACAGCAAAACACAATATGTAGTAGGTTGGATTTTTATGACCCCAACCGCTTGACGACGAAAACCGAGTCACCCTAATGTGAAGTTGTTGGCGGTTCTACGATTTGGCAACGGGGGGCGTTGGCAACAACGTTATATTGAGCACCAGGTATTTTTTTGCTCTTTCCATCATAGTTTAGCGTAACGGACAGGAAACCTATCGGTTTTTTGTTTGGCGAAGCTTTGTCATCTGCCGGAAACGGCTGCTGAAAAGCTGGATAAATCTGCGTGTTGGCGAAGTCAGACAAAGATTTTGCCTGATCAAATGCAACGTTTTTTCCGGCAATCAAATGTGTCTGTGGATGACTGGCGTTAAGTGCAAATTAATACTATATTTAGTGTTTACATATAAGCTGAACACAAGATATAGCGAGTGGCCTGCATGCCAAGGAAAACCTGAGCTTCTTCAAAACTTGGTCCATTTGGATCATAAACTGTCGATGCATCTGAAAACACCAAATGTAGGCAATAACAGGAAGCAAAACAGGGATTGATCCAAGGTCGGTGACGTAACACCGCCAACATGGGGCGGAATTTTGTCAAAAGCCATATGGCAACGGCAAAAAAGATAGAGAAAAAGGGACGAATAAAATGCGCATCGAACGGCGGTTCACCACTAAAGGCAAAACTCCATACGAGGGTCTAGAGTTTCGCCAGGCAACCAGTGAAATCAAAAACCCTGATGGCTCCATCGTATTTCGTTTGGCCGATATTGCAGTCCCTGCTGCTTGGAGCCAGGTTGCTTCTGACATTCTTGCTCAAAAATACTTCCGCAAGGCTGGCGTTCCAGCCGCATTGAAACGCGTTGAAGAATCAACTGTACCATCTTGGTTGTGGCGCTCCGAGGCTGACCTTGCCGCACTAGAAAAACTGCCGGAAGACCAGCGCTACACACCTGAAATGGACGCAAGACAGGTTTTCAACCGTTTAGCAGGCACTTGGACCTATTGGGGCTGGAAAGGTGGCTATTTCGACACCGAAGAAGACGCTCGTGCCTTTTACGACGAATTGGCCCATATGTTGGCTACACAGCGCTGCGCTCCGAACTCGCCACAATGGTTCAACACTGGCCTTCATTGGGCATACGGCATTGATGGTCCGGCCCAAGGCCACCATTATGTCGACCCGTTCACTGGCAAATTGGTAAAATCGAAATCCTCTTACGAGCACCCGCAGCCTCACGCCTGCTTCATTCAGTCTGTTGGCGATGATCTGGTCAATGAAGGCGGCATCATGGATCTTTGGACTCGTGAGGCACGCCTGTTCAAATATGGCTCTGGCACAGGTTCAAACTTCTCTTACCTACGTGGCGAAGGCGAATCGCTTTCAGGTGGCGGCAAATCTTCCGGCCTGATGAGCTTCTTGAAAATCGGTGACCGTGCTGCTGGCGCTATCAAATCAGGTGGAACTACGCGCCGCGCCGCTAAAATGGTCGTGGTTGATATCGACCACCCGGATATTGAAGAATATATCGACTGGAAAGTGAAGGAAGAGCAGAAAGTTGCTGCTATCGTCACTGGTTCCAAAGTTGTTTCCAAGCACATGAAGGCGATTATGAAAGCCTGCGTGAATTGCGAAGGCGATGCGGACAAATGCTTTGACCCGAACATCAACTCCGCTTTGAAACGCGAAATCCGCGCTGCGAAAAAATCATCCGTGCCTGAAAACTATATTCAGCGCGTTATCCAGCTTGCCAAACAGGGCCACACAGATATCACCTTCCCTGTTTATAACACGGACTGGGACTCAGAAGCCTATCTGACTGTTGCAGGCCAAAACTCGAACAACTCCGTTTCCATCAGGGACGAGTTCCTGCGCGCTGTTGAATCAAATGGCACTTGGGACCTGACCGCTCGTAAAGATGGCCGCGTGATGAAAACATTGCAGGCAAAAGACCTTTGGGAGAAAATTGGCACCGCCGCTTGGCAGTCTGCTGACCCGGGCCTTCACTACAACACGACCATGAACGACTGGCATACCTGCCCTGAGGCTGGCCCGATCCGCGCTTCAAACCCGTGCTCTGAATATATGTTCCTGGACGATACAGCCTGCAACCTTGCTTCGCTTAACCTTTTGCAATTCCGTGACAAGTCCCGCGCTTCAGCCGAAGACCGCCTCGCCTTTGATGTGGAAGCTTTCGAACATGGCTGCCGCTTGTGGATGATCGTTCTTGAAGTCTCCGTAATGATGGCCCAATTCCCATCTAAAGAGATTGCGAAACTATCTTACGAATACCGTACTACAGGTCTTGGCTTTGCCAATATCGGCGGATTGCTGATGACCTCTGGTATCTCCTACGATTCAGATGAAGGCCGCGCGATTTGTGGCGCCATCACCGCGATCATGACGGGCGTCTGCTATGAGACATCTGCTCAAATGGCCGGTGAGCTTGGTCCCTTCCCGGACTATAAGCGCAACGGCAAACATATGATGCGCGTCATGCGTAACCACCAGCGCGCTGCCCATGGCAATGCTCAAGGTTATGAGAAACTGGCCGTAAACCCGGTTCCACTAGATCATACCTCGTGTGAAGCATCAGGCATCTCAGGCAAACAGCTTGTTACCCATGCAAAATCCGCTTGGGACCGCGCTGTCTCCCTTGGCGAAAAGAACGGCTACCGCAACGCCCAGTCAACCGTGATTGCCCCAACTGGCACGATAGGTCTGGTCATGGATTGCGACACAACAGGTATCGAGCCAGACTTTGCTTTGGTGAAATTCAAGAAACTTGCCGGCGGTGGTTACTTCAAAATCATCAACCGCGCTGTGCCAGAAGCCCTTCGCACCCTAGGTTACACCGAAGCGCAGATCGGCGAGATCGAGGCTTACGCAGTTGGTCACGGTAATTTCAATCAGGCACCCCACATCAATCCTGGCTCCCTAAAAGCCAAAGGTATCAGCAATGAAAAAATCGCCCTAGCCAATGATGCGATGAAGTCTGCTTTCGATATCAAATTCGCCTTTAACAAATGGACCCTTGGCGAAGACTATTGCCGTGATGAACTTGGCGCGACCCAAGAACAGCTCGACGATATGAACTTCGATCTTCTGGCCCATATCGGCTTTACCAAAAAGGAAATCGAAGCGGCAACATCCCACATTTGCGGCGCGATGACCCTTGAAGGCGCTCCGGCCATTAAAGACGAGCATCTTGCGGTCTTTGATTGCGCCAACCCATGCGGCAAGATCGGCAAGCGTGCGCTTTCCGTGAACTCGCATATCGAAATGATGGCAGCAGCCCAGCCGTTTATCTCCGGCGCGATTTCAAAAACCATCAACATGCCAAATTCGGCAACCGTTGAAGATTGTAAAGACGCTTACATGCTGTCCTGGAAACTGGCCTTGAAAGCCAATGCCCTGTACCGCGATGGCTCGAAACTGTCCCAGCCGCTCAACGCCTCTCTCATCGAAGACGAGGAAGACGAAGATGCCATGGACGATTTGATCGATGCGCCAATGGCTGCCCGCACCACGCAGGTAACCGAGAAGATCGTAGAGAAAATCATCGAGCGCGTTGTTGAAAAATCTGTACGTGACCGTGAGAAAATGCCCGATCGCCGCAAAGGCTACACCCAGAAAGCCAATGTTGGCGGACACAAGGTCTATCTGCGCACAGGCGAATATAATGATGGCCGTATCGGCGAGATTTTCATCGACATGCACAAAGAAGGCGCCGCCTTCCGCGCCATGATGAACAACTTCGCCATCGCCGTTTCTCTCGGCCTGCAATATGGCGTGCCATTGGAAGAATATGTTGAAGCCTTCATCTTCACCAAATTCGAACCAGCGGGCATGGTCATTGGCAATGACGCGATCAAGAACGCCACATCGATCCTTGATTATGTGTTCCGCGAATTGGCTGTTTCCTATCTCGACCGCGGCGACCTGGCCCATGTGGACACGTCTGACTTTTCCAACACAGCGCTTGGCAAAGGCGTTGCTGAAGGACGGGCACAGACAGTTTCCAAGGGGCTGACCCGCGGCGCATTTGTTCCTTCCGTCGTTCCTTCAACCGGAACCTCTGACCCGAAAGGCTCTGCCTCTTCTGGTGGATCAAAGAAAACAAATGTTACAGCCATCGGCTCCTCCGGCAGCAAGGCAACTGCTTTGAAACTGGAATTGGAAGAAGAGCCAAACGCTTTCCATCGTGATTTCAATCAGGAAGCGGAAGTGGCCGAAAAGCTCGACGAAGCAGGCTCTGTCTCGGACATGATCGGTAAGCTCTCCGACGCTCAAAGCGCCTCTTCTGAAGCCCGCAAGACAACGATTGTCGAAGCGCGCTCGACCAAAGACGCTGCTGGCGAAAAGGTCGTTGCCAAGAAAATCGACGCTGGCGCTGAACGCCAAAAAGCTTTGATGAAAGGCTATACGGGCAACTCATGCGGCGAATGCGGCAACTTCACCATGGTGCGCAACGGCACGTGTGAGAAATGTGATACATGCGGCTCAACGAGCGGGTGTTCGTAACATCGCAAATCAAAGTAGTACTTTGATTTGATTGGAGAATAATTGAACCGTCCGAGGGAAACTTCGGGCGGGTTTTTTTTGGAACAGGAAACGGTATTTGTACAAAACAAAGACAACATTTATAATTGGAGCAGGCGCAAGCTTGGAATTGGGTTTTCCAACAAGTGATCCACTTAAGGGGCAAATTTCATCTGCCGTAAATCTTGGTTTTGAAAGCCACACAAATCATGTAAGTCGCGGCGATAAAGCAATCGCAAAAGCGTTAATGTCATATTCTGATTATAGAACTCAAGATGGAGCAGATGAGTACAACAAATATGTGCGTGCCGGCTGGCACACAGCAAAAGCTATGGCTCAAGCAATCTCGATAGACAATTTTATTGAGGTTCAAGAAGATGAATATATAACCAAAATTACAAAACTCGGTATCGCTTCGACAATAATTGATGCCGAGGAGAAATGTTGGAAATATTTTAAAAAGAACCACACTCTGACGAAATCGTTTGGGATCGATTCCAAGAAAACTGGATACATTATTTCTGCCAAACTCTAACTGCAGGTGTAAAGAAAAGCGAAATTGCAAATATTTTTCGAAACTTAAATTTTGTAATTTTCAATTACGATCGTAGTCTAGAGTTCTTTCTCGCAAAGAGTCTAGCGAACTACTACGGCATCGAACAATCTGAAGCCCAAAAGATTGTATCCAGTGCAACCTTCCTTCATCCATACGGACAAATCGGGAAACTCCCCTGGCAAAATTCAGATCTTCCCGCTTTAGAGTTTGGAAAAGGTGATAAGAGACACCTATTTGACATTTCCAAATCAATATTAACTTTCTCCGAGCAAATCGAAGATAAAAACCAGTTGGAGCAAATTTATCAAGCGGTGGAATCTGCTGATAGAATAATCTTTTTGGGATACGCATTCCACGAGGCTAATATACGACTAATCACTGGACCTCGAAAAAAAGACACTCGGCAAGTTTTTGGAACAGCGTATGAAATATCAGAGCCCGACTTATTAGTCATCACCGATCAGGTCAGACGTTTATGCCTTACTGACAAATATATCAATTCTGGCGTCGGCCAGTTTGTACTTGACAACAAATCCACCTGTTCGAAGCTATTTACAACTTATGGCAAGTCACTCACAAATTGATATTTTCGCAGGCATAACTAGCTAAATTTAAAACTACTGGAATTGCGATGTCAGTTTACTCTTTCGCACATCGTCATCGTCAGGCTTGACCCGACGATCCATACCCCTATCCATCCGCACCTGTTGAGTTTTGAAGCGTCGTAAACTGTCTCCTCAGATCGCAACCCGAAGCCCCCTCCCCACACACCGCAATTTCTGCTATGATCCCGTCATGTCAGAAAACAAAACCCTGCCTTACAAAGGCAATGTGCGGGCTTTTATCGATGGTGTTGAAATGGATCGACGCCGCGGCGATGCTCGCACGCTGTTGCCCTTGTTTGAAAAATGGACGGGCCTAAATCCAACCCTTTTGGGGTGATGGATTGGCGGGAAAATCCGGCAGCGCAATCATCGGTTTTGGCCAATACCACTACAAATATGCAAGCGGGCGCGAAGGCGAATTTTTCCTCACAGGATTTTAACCCCGCAAAGCCCATATGGCTGTCTATATCATTCCAGGTTTCAGCGATTTTCAAGAATATTTGGCAAGGCTGGGCCCTCACAAACATTCTGTTTCATGCCTCTACCTTACCAATCTGGCAAAAATTGACCTTGATGTGCTTGGAGAGATGGTTAGTGAAAGTACGGCCTATATGAAAGAAAAATACGACTGGAAAGCCATATAGGCGGATGGCAATGTATGACACTGCAAGCCATCAATTTGGAAATGGCTCACAAGCGATGCCGTCATTGTCAGCGTCCAGCCACCAGTCATAGCCAGGTTGACCACGCAAAATCGGCGCAGCGCCAGCCATAAGAGCCTCTTTGCAAGTACGGAAATAGACAAATTTTCCCTCATCGGCGGCAATGCGTTTTTGTTCGATGTCATAAAACGCGATGGCGACAGCGCCAAGGGCTAGAGAAACAATAATCCATCCCCAAAAGAAACCGCTCCGGTTTTTCTTTACCGGTATCCGTGTTTGGGAAACAGTTTTGAACTGCTGCTTCAGCTGTTGAGCGCGCCGATCAGCCTCTGCATTTCCGGCCCGCCATTTGGATTTTTGAAAATCTACCATGGGTGAATTTTGAAACAAAAATGTTAAAATTGAAAAACTTATCCTCCTTCAAAAATGCTCCCATAAACTGGGCCTGTTTCTGCCATACGAAATGCTGGTCATGACGGTAATCATCAGGCAGAAAACGGTGTCTCCCCTGACGCCATAACGTATGGCTGATGGCGGGAGGAGCTG
>Ga0208544_10001977_pt1 | contig 13704 bp, 22 predicted proteins | sample DEB08_DNA_9_FD_184526 | JGI IMG/M metagenome (GOLD analysis project Ga0208544, IMG submission 184526) | Aqueous microbial communities from the Delaware River and Bay under freshwater to marine salinity gradient to study organic matter... | ecosystem: Environmental > Aquatic > Marine > Coastal ...
GACTCTTGCAGGCTGCATGTCGTGGAAGAGGTAGAAGAACTATTTGCAAAGAATCTAGGTGCTTGAAAAGTCGGGCAATGTTCAACTCAGCGCCATCGGTAAGCCGAAAGAATTAATCGTACTTTCAGTTATCGATGAAGAAATGAACATTCGTGAAGGCAACGAGGCCAATGACAAAGACTCGTCATCGAGCGAAGAAGAGGGCAAGCGTGAAGGAGTGCAGCTGATTGGACGCACTTCACAGATCAAGGACCGCTCTCCGAAACAATTCCACGACGAGCGTCTAAACCGTCTTCTCTAAAGCAGTGACAACATCCAAGTGAATGAGCAGAATATGACGATTAATCCGGTTGAGAGGACTATTGATGGGCTCTACGACAGCCAAAAGGGCGATCAAAATGACCAAACAATGATCTCGCTGATTTAGGATAACAGCACGCCGTCGTTGCTGGCCAAAAACATCGGTGTCTAGCAGTCGACTTCCCAAAAGGACTTCAACTTCACGAAGCTTGGCCTTTAACAGAGCTCACGTCGCAACCTGATGACGATGACTGTGAGCGAGTAAAGACAAGTGGCTTCGAATGGAGCGACCGATACCAGCGACTCACAGAGACAACTCGCCAAGTCGGTTGCGCTACAGTGCTCCTTCAGACAACACTAGCCCGGCTCGTCCGCCGATAACGAGGCCAGCGAGCAGAGAAGCAACAAGATCGTCACCTCTTAGTCACAAAAAGGAGTCATCAGACTCGTCAACTCAAATGATGGCGAAGTTAATAAAGAGGGTCTTATGTTGAACGATGACTCGCGTGATTAGACTTTTACCGTTGTTGATGAGGCTGATCTGGAAGAGGTTGTTGTCTCTGCGTACCCGCCGAGAAGATCAGGCTCTCGAGTAAGTGAACTTGGCAAATCGCATCATAAAGACAACAAACTGCTCGTGGAGAGCAAGAGCGAGGCTCTTGACAGTGAGGATGAAGAAGTAATCAGAGCACTCTAGGAGTCCGACTCCGCCAGAGGCTAAGATCACCAATCTGAGGAGGTCAAAGCCAAGGCTAGCTCCTCGAAACATCAAAACAATCTCACGCTGGAAGAGGAGTTCGACCGAATTGCTGTTCTTAATAAGATTGAGGTGGCGAGTCAAGGAGTTGGCACCAAAGCCGGAAGCAATAGCACCAGAGGTGTTAGAAAGAGTGGCCGTGTAAAGAGTGAGACTCCTCACAAGCTCGAGCTCTAGAATGTCAGAAGGGACAAAGACCCTAGCAAACGTTTCTCGTTGCTTGTCTAGAACAACAAGGCGACTTCGAAGGCCAGCCAGCAAAACCTGATCCATGTGGACACCCCCAAGCTGACGCCAAGCTCAAAAGAAGTGAAGATTTCACACAAGAACATGTAGACCTAGTTGAGTTCGAAGTTCTACCAGAGTTCATACGCTGCCAACAACTCAGAGCACGCCGTCGCTCCCGTCCTCATCGACGGTTCGAGTGCCGGACGCCGAGACGAGAGAATTCAAGTTGCAGATGAAGTACAGAGGCTGCAGGCTTCCGAACGTAACCAAGACTAGAATTCGTTGGCTTAGAACAGTCGGGGCGAGATCGAAATCTTTGTCTCTGGCAGTGAAAACCAGCATGGTGAAGAGAAGCACTTGCCTTCCATTGCTGTCTCGCGAAGCATATAGCATGCTAACAACATGGCAGGCAAGGGACAGACTCCACCTCTGACTCAGACTTCTCGCGTTATCACAATCAATGAGAACTGCGAGAGCAAAGCGCCTCGTGAGATGGTTCCTCAAAGTCAAAAGAGTGCGCGGAGATAGAACAATTGTGAGATGAAGGCGCCTGCTTCGACAATTCCCTAGAGCGAAAAGAGTGCAATCAGGTAGAACAATTGCGAGATCAAGGTTCCTGTCTCGTTGACGCCAAGTGTCTAGGAAGAGATTCTCAGAGACAACCACAATGAAGTTCAAGGAGTTCCAAGCAGTGTTCACTTCACTGAAGATCACCCACCAGCTGTCTAGAGAAGCCAGAACATGGCAACCAAAGGACTCACTCCTCTCGCATCAACTTCTTCCGCGTTCGCCGTTGTGACCATCAATGAAAACGCTGAGAGCAAGACTCCGGTCTAGGTCTCAGTCGTCGCTGATTCCGAGGTCAGGAAGAGTTACAATCAGGCCACGAAAGGAATGACGCCACTCGCGAACGATCATCAGACGGTCGTCTAGCGGGATGACAACCGCGAGATGAAAGCCCCTTACCAGCAGTTCGAAGACGTGCAAGACCACGTTAGCAACTGCGAAATCAAGGACGCCCCGTATCGCTCATTGCCACAGAGCTAAGAGAATCAAAGACGAGATGAAATTCGTGAAAGATTTGTTTCTGGAAGCCGAGAAGAGCCAAGGATGAGTGAAAACCATGCGACAAAGGGCAGAACTCCGCTTATTTTATCGCAAAGAGGTTGCGATGATAACATGGAGGTGAAGGAGATGTACGAGGATTCACAAGCTGCGATGAAGACCAGCAGCCAAAACTGGCACAACAAAGAGTCGACTTCATCCGCGCAAAGCTCGAAATAGACTCAGCAGAACAACTGCCAGACTCAAGAGTAGAGCAGCTAGCTAGGTTCGGTCGATCTGCAGTCGACAAAGCAAAACAGCATGGGGTAGACCGAGTACGTTGATGCAAAAGCGTCTTCAATGGTCCCATACAACATCACAAACCAAACTGGTCAAACTGAGGTGATCTTTGTCGAGACCAAGGAAGTGACGATTGACTCAAACGGTGCCAACAAAGACAAGGCACCAGTCCAGTTGCGCTCGTCGTTGAAAACCAGCTCAAACTAGGCAGTCAAGGACATCGCACCTGTGGTGAACGACAGCGACGTCCCGGCTGAGGCCCGTGATGAAAACATGGACCTCAAGGGAATTGCGACTCCTGAGATTGACAACGTGTCGAATGCGAAGAAGTACGAGGAGAACTGCATGCAGATTGGTGGTCAAGATGTGATCACCTCCTACAACGCGTAAATCGTTGTGCAAAAGCAAAACAGCAAGGGGTAGACTGACTTCACCGTACCTGAAAAAGTTATCGCCACTCCCCTGGTTCACTTTGAGAGAAGTGGGTAGACAGAGGAAGTCTTTGCTGGTGAGAATGCTGTTGCCCATACTCCCATTCCCCACTATTCTCAAAATGGACAGAAGGAAATTAAGATTATCGAAAACCCCAGCTCTGTGGCGACACCAATTGCTCACTTCAGCAAGAATGGCCAGACGGAGTTCCAGCTCGCCGGCAACCCCAGCGGAGTTGCAACTCCTCTTGAGCACTTCAGTAATAACGGTCAACGGGAGATCCAGCTCGCCGACCCCAGCTCAGTCGCTACGCCAATTGCTCACTTCAGCAAGAATGGCCAGACGGAGTTCCAGCTCGCCGGCAACCCCAGCGGAGTTGCAACTCCTCTTGAGCACTTCAGTAATAACGGTCAACGGGAGATCCAGCTCGCCGACCCCAGCTCAGTCGCTACGCCAATTGCTCACTTCAGCAAGAATGGCCAGACGGAGATCCAGCTCGCCGGCAACCCCAGCGGAGTTGCAACTCCTCTTGAGCACTTCAGTAATAACGGTCAACGGGAAATCCAGCTCGCCGGCAACCCCAGTGGAGTTGCAACTCCTCTTGAGCACTTCAGTAATAACGGTCAACGGGAAATCCAATTCGTCGGAAACGCTAGCTAAGTTGCAACACCAATTGCTCACTATAGCAATAATGGTCAAAGGGAGATCCAGCTCACCGCCAACGTCAGTTCAGTTACAACTCCTCTTGAGCACTTCAGCAGGAAGGACTAGACGGAGATCCAGATTATCGAAAACCCCAGCTCAGTGGCCACACCCCTTGCTCACTACAGCAAGAACGGCCAGACAGAGTTCAAGACATTCGAAAATCCCATCACCGCTCAACCTCCCATCTAGTACTCTTCAAACGGTGCAAACAAAGAAGTGAAACAAGAACTGATCACACCTATAACACTTGAGAAGCAGCAGTTGAAGTTCCAAGAGAATGGCGAGAACAAGGGTTTAACCCGTAATGCTTCTCAATCAGCTGTCTCGAAGAACCAAGTCGTGAAACAGGATGTGAGAGAGCAGAAAAATGGACAGACTATCACTGGAGATGTTTCGGCTGAAGTACTCTCTAACGTGGAGCATCCTCAACTTTCGAAGAAGGAGAACGGCGAAAACAAAGGAGCCATCCTTAGTGAACCCAGCAAGACCTCGTTGACTCACAGTGCTTTGTCACCTTCACGAATTGTGGAACTCAAGACTGACTCGAACGGTCAGAACCATGGAGCGCCTCAATTGCCACAACTTCTTTCACAGTCGTCGATGTCACAGGCAAACCTTGCTCAGCTGTCCGCGATTCTTTCGGCTAGCCAAGAAGGTGCTAATAAGCAAGAGAACGGAGAAAATAAAGGTGGAAAGACTGCTACGATCACTCAGTAGTTGAGTCAAGCTACTCTTCTTAACAATGAAGCTGTTGTCGTTGAGTCCAAACAGGACGTCAATGGACAGACTTAGGAGACTTTTAGAGCCTCGCCTTCTCTTTCTTCTATTCCACTCGCCGGTTCTGCCAGCTATGCACCAAGTGTCAGTGACAACGATGCTATGAAGAGGTAAGAAAACGGAATGAACAAGGGCAACACCTCTGCTACCTCCCAATTATCCTTGCCAGGCATCGCCTCCAACTCTGCAGGCGCAATCTCGATCAACGAGGTGCCACCTATGGAGACCGAAGTCCTGAAGAGGCAATCGAATGGTGAGAACAAGGGTTCGACTCCCAAGCCGTCTGTGAGCCCAGAGCCTAGTCAAAGTGTTACACCTGCCCCTGAGGGCGTTGAGGCTTTTGAACAGCAGACGAAGACTGACTGCAACGGAGAAAACCACGGGGAATCTGCTCCCATTCCTACTCCATCGGCTAAGTCTCTTCCTCCTTCCACCGCCAATCCTGAAGTTGTGCAGAGCGAGATTGCTCAGCCTTCTAAAAAGACTGAAAACATGGAAAACAAGGGTTGGACTCCCAAGCCTTCGTCAAGTCCTGCATCTCTAACCAGTCGAGTTCCTTCCCCGTTCTCAGAAGAGGCGGAGGTTGCTGAATCTTAACCAAAGACTGACTCCAATGGAGAAAACAAGGGCTCAGCTCATACAACGTAAAGTATCAAAACTGCGGAGTTCAAACTTGAGTCACCTCCCGGCCTTAAAACTTCCAAAGACACCGACGCTGTCACAGCGAAGTCGGATGTCGTCGCCAAGTAGGACGTTAGTGGACAAAATCATGGTAAGAATACCCCGTCGATCGCTTATTTACGACTGGCTGATATGCTGAGTGAGAGTGCTGCTGACACGTAGTCGCAGAGCTAGATGACTCAGCAAACTTCTGAAGCGCCTCGTAAGAAGGGTAATGAAGAAAACAAGGGCGCTCCGTCGCCTAAAGTCGACCCCACAGCAACTCCCGCCGACATCGAAAGTGTCGAGACAGTTCATAAGCCAACTCCTAGAATTGAAGTTAAAAAGAACGACGTCAGCGGAGAAAACCACGGGCAGACGAAAAAGACTACCCCAGCGAAAGAACCCCTTTCTCCCAAATCGGCGACGCCAAGTGCCAGCGTGATTGAAAAGAGTGTTCAGGATGGGGTTTCCCGGGTCTTGAAGAAAGAAAACGGAATGAACAAGGGGAACACTGCTGCAACCTCCCACGTTTCCTTACCAGACATCGCCTCCAACATCGATGACGCGATCTCGATTAACGAGGTGCTTCCTCAGGAGACCGAAGTCGTCAAGAGATAAGAGAACGGAGAAAACAAGGGCTCGACTCCCAAGCCTTCAGCTACTCCTAAAGTTGAGACGCCGGCCACTGTTGAGTCCAGTCGTAAAGCTTTGCCTCCTATCATTACTTCAACGAAACAGGATGTGAGCGGACAGACTAAAGACAACTTCGGAACCTTTTCACTTCCTTATCTTCCGCCCACTGCTTCTGCCAACGTTGATGACGCTGAGCAGGTTAGCGAAGTGGCTGAAGAGATTGAAACTGTGAAGAGACAATAAAATGGTGAGAACAAGGGTTCGACTCCCAAACCGTCTGTGAGTCCAGAGCTTAGTCAAAGTGTTACACCCGTCCCTGAAGTAGTCGAGGCTGTTGTTGAACAGCCAACGAAGACTGACTGCAACGGAGAGAACCACGGACAGACAAAAAACACTTTGGTTAGAGAACCCCTGTCACCTAAATCAGCTACGCCAAGCGCAAGCGTGATTGAAAAGAGTGTTCAGGATGCGGTTGCCTAAGTCTTGAAGAAAGAAAACGGAATGAACAAGGGCAACACCGCTGCTACTTCCCATGTATCCTTACCAGACATCGCCTCCAACACCTCTGACGCAATCTCGATCAATGAGGTGCCACCTCAAGAGACCGAAGTCGTGAAGAGGCAATCGAACGGTGAGAACAAGGGTTCGACCCCAAAACCATCTGTGAGTCCAGAGCCTAGTCAAAGTGTTACAGCCATCCCTGAGGTCGTTGAGGCTGCTGTCGAACAGTAAACGAAGACTGACTGCAACGGAGAGAACCACGGGTCTACTGCTCCTATTCCCACTCCATTGGCTAAGTCTCTTCCTCCTTCCACCGCCAATGTCGAAGTTGTACAGAGCGAGATTACTCAAAACGTCGAGCCTTCTAAAAAGACTGAAAACAACGAAAACAAGGGCTGGACTCCCAAGCCTTCTGTAAGTCCAGAGCCTAGTTAGACTGTTCTACCAGAGGCTTCGGTTGAGGTCCTCGACGAAGTTGCTCCACTCAAGAGAGACTGTAATGGAGAAAACAAGGGCGGAGCTCCCTCATTTGGAAGTCTTAAACGCGAAGATCACTCTATGGCAACCGAAGTAGATCTAAGCGGTAAGAAAGACGTGAGTGGCCAGATCGCAGACTCGATATTTGTTCGTTCTCGTTCCCCTCTCATCAACATCAACTCCTCTTCATCTCATTTGCTTGCCGATGACACTGTCCAACTGATAAACACTTAAAATCTGGAAGCTATGCAGAGACAAGGCAACGGGGAGAACAAAGGATGTACTCCAGTGCCTGAAAGTGCGAAGACAGGTGCAACTTTAAACACAGCCTTGGTCGAGGTGGTTGAAACCCACCTGGTTGAAACTAAGATGGATGTTAATGGCCAGAAGTTTGGACACTAGCCTTCCCCATCGCACGCAACTTCTGTCACGATGACTGCCGCGCCACTCATCTCTGAGATTATTGCTCAAAAGCAAGATCATGGAGGTGATAAAGGAACTACGCCGAAGATCGTATCGAATGACCCAAGCTCAACAACTCTGCCTCCTCCTCCGGTTATTGTCAACTAGAAACAGGACCAAAACGGCGAAAACCTTGGTGGCTAGCACTCTCAGTCACCTCTGCTGATGCCGATGCAAATGCCCGTGTCAATGTCTGCTGAAGCAACTGTAAACAGTATTGGCTCGCAGAAGCAAACTCATGGTGGTAACAAGGGTGTGACGATCGCACCGACCCCCTTGATAGACTTCGATCCGTCTACTTACAAGCAAATAAGCACTGTCTTGTCGTCTCATCAAACCAACGTGAACGACTAGAAAGATGCGCGTCGACAGAATCATGGGCGTCCTCAAATCATTCCGGAAGACCATCAGCAATGGATGCCTGCGCAAGCTCCAGATAATGAAATTCGTCTGGTGGAAGAAGTTCTGCCGAGCGGCCCGTACAGTCGTCATGATGACAACTGGGAAACGCCACAGCTCGGTAAAGGCCTCAAGCAGGAAGTAGGTCTTTTCAAGGACACACTGTCCGCGATGCAAGACTAGCTTGACACAAATGACAGAAGAATACTGTTCCCAACTCACTCGAACTCTTCGAACCCTGGTATCTCTGCTCATGGACAGAAATCAGCAAAAACGCCTCCTCAAGTGTAAGCACTTTATGAGCAGAGCGAAGAGCCTCTGCCGATGCCTTTGCCTGTCAAAAAGGGAAATCACTATGACAACAAAGACAGTTCAAGTGGTCACGTTGCTGCCGAAATGACCCAGTTCAGCTCAGGTGTAGACTACGACAAGCTCCAAAAAGAAATCTTGGTTGAGTAAGACGGCGCGATTGAAGCCGGCCACCACCTCCAAGGTCGCCAGCAACTGGACCACAAGCGCGCGATTACTTAGATCGAGGGCAGTAAGTTTGGAGGCGATGAAGAGGAAGACCCAGTCTCGACAAACAAAAAAGACAGCAAGTTCAATTTCATTAATGATAGAGCTAAGGCTCATACGAGTATGCTAACACATGCACTGAATTCAGACAGTGAAGAGCATGATTTGATCGAAGCTCTCCTGGATGAACAACGGTCAGCAAAGGGTCACCGCGGCACAAGAGACACTCAAAGCAAGCAGTCACAGTACGAACAGCTTCTCTTCACCGACAAGCGGGACAGCAAGACGTACATCAACAAGTTTGAATAAACGCAGGCTGTCCGAGGAGCCACCAACGATAGCAACGACGTGGAGGAAGAAGTTTCCATTGTGATTGAGCAAGTGGACCAGAAGAGTGAACAGAGGTCTTCGCAAGCGGCACATTGGTCGAACAAAGAAGACACGGGCACTCGTCGTCCAAACGCCCTGATGTTCTCTTAGAACAGAGATTCAACTCTCGAGGATCTTGAAAACTAGATTCAGGACGAAGCATCTCCCAGAGCCGACTTCATCGAGACAAAGAACAACCGGGAGAGTACCTAAGCCAATCGGGAGCAACACGGAGCAACTCCATTGGCAGACAAGGACGAGACTATGTTTACTGTGCATAAGGATGAACGGAGACTGCTCGACCTTGAAGGTCAGTTCAATGGCGAAGTCAACGCAAGTATTGCTGATCAGAAGAGAAGCGCGTAGAGGTCTGGCAGCCTAGCAAACCATGAAGTCATGGCTAGTTAAGCTGATCAGAAGAGAAGTGCACAGAGGTCTGGCAGCTTAGCGAACCGCGACGTCATGGCAAGTCAAGCTGATCAAAAGAGAAGTGCTCAGAGGTCAGCCAATTTAGCTTCACCCGAGGACATGGTTGATCAGAAGAGTTTCCACCAGCCCAGTGGTCGTATCCACAAGGAACACAAGGAAGACCGCCGAGACAGCCGGTAGGCATATGGCTCGGATGGAAGACCGTTGGTTGGTCAGAACAGGGACAGGAAGTTTGCCGGCCAAGCTTTCGGCGATGAAGACACGGGACCTCTTGACGACCTTTAGAGCCTTATCCAGGATGGGTCATAACAAGACTTGAACGAGTACAGGAGAGAGGCTGGATTGAGTAACACAGCCAATCGTGAAGATCGTCGAGTCGTTGATGGCTAAGTCATCAGACAGCAAAAGGACTCTAAGTTAACCGCTTATGATTCTGAAGACGCTCAACGAAACGACTTTGCGAATGCGATGGACCAAAAGAGTTTCCATGTCCCAAGTGCTCAAGCTAACAGAGAGGATCGAAGCATCATCTAGTCTCTCGGCCAGGCTAACAACGATGATCGCAACATCTATCACGTTGGCAGTCATGTCAACAATGACAGTCGGAGCATTGATCAACCAAGTGGACGTGTTAACAACGGAGATCGCAGCGTTTACTAGCCGAGTGGTAGAGTCAACAAGGAAGACTAGAATGTTTATTAGGCAAGTGGCCGTGTCAATAACGGCGATAGGTCCTTACACCAGCCGAGTGGTCGTGCCAACAACGGAGACCGCAGCATCTATCAATCCAGTGGTCAACCCAACAACGGAGATCGCAGCATCTACCAATCCAGTGGTCGCGTCAATAACGGAGACTAAAGTGTTTACTAAGCCAGTGGTCGCGTCAATAATGGAGACCGCAGCGTCTACGAGTCTAGTGGTCAACCCAATAATGGAGACAATAGCGTTTACGAGTCCAGCGGCCGCGTCAACAAGGATAGCAAGTTCAATGTCGCTCGTGGACAACAGCTTAACGGAGCCTTCTCAGACGTTGCTAACGAAAGTGAAGACATCGCTTCACAGGCTACTCCATACCAGAACCAGTCTTCGCTTCACGTCAACATCGGCCAAGGTCACAGCAACAATGACGACAGAGTCTCCAACTTCCATTAGGCAGCCTCAACGACCAACAAGGATGGAAAGTGGTATTCAAACAACGATGAATACGTCGACGAAGAAGCCAACTTGGTGGAGGTGAGAGGCAGCCCGCCTGGCAAGCATGGACAACGGTAGAGCAACTAGTCCGATATGAAATCGCATCATACTCATATTAGTAATGCTTTGTCCACTAACAAAGGTGGTAAGTGGGTCGAAAATGACGCTGATCAGAGCGACTTGAAGAATGACGCTTACCATTCTACTGGCGGTGCAACGGACTTCAAGGGGGTCCATCAGGGCGCAACGAGCAGCACATGGGTCAACAAGGACCAGCAAAACCATCTCAGTTTCAACCCGACTTCACCCAACCAAAATACCGAAAACAAGCTAGACATGGCAACCGCCAGCCTTCGCAACGAGCAAAGCGACACTCACGGCGGCGGTCTCAAGTTCGAGAGACAGCAGGAGAGTGACTCGAAGCACGCAACTGGGTTTGAAGCCAGAACTGGAAGTGATTTCAGGATGGAACCCTTGAACGAAAGCGACTCTAAGCACAGACATGAGTCGCAGAATGCAGGCTTCAGAACCACCTACTCTCACTAGCACGGCCAGAGAGACGGCAAATGGGATGGCTCCGAAGACAGGGTCTACCAGAACAGTATCTCTGGAAGCCAAAACTAGCAGCATTCACAGTTGGGCAGAGGTGACCAGACAGCCTCGTCTTTCGAGCAGCACAAGTCATCGGCTTAGAACGACTACAAGGACAACAAAAAGGGTGATCATTAGCCAACTTCTGGCCACTTCCAGAACTTTGGCAACAATGTGAAGTTGGACCACTCGCCGACCTCAAGTTTCAACCCACCTAGCTAGGTGCACCACATCAGTCGGGACTACAAGGACTCCTATGATAAAGCTGATTACGTCGATGAAGAGGCTAATGTGCTTGCAAACAAAAGCACCTCAAAGTCTCGCAACCTCGAAGGCGAACAGCAGGAAACGTTCAACCCTGCTGACGAGAAGAAGGATAGCAAGTTCATCAGAAACGGAAACTTTATCGATCAGCACCCCACCGATTTCAACCTTGACATTTCTCCAAGCTAATTCCCCACGGTCGCATCCGTTGCGAGAGGAATGTCGCCTGTGCTTTCAAGAGAAGACGTTGATCAGTAGAATGCCAGGGATCAAGAGAATTCTCTTTACAATGAACGCTCCGTGATGGTAAATGGTACTAATAGCCAAGAGGTGAGTAACAACTCTGGCAGTAACGAGCAGCTGTAGAGAATCAATTTGACACAGATAAGCGAGGAGCTAAACAACATCCCAAGCGGAAGCAACTTCTCTGCGTTGAGAATCGAACCAAGCGATACAACGACCGAGATTGTTCGTGTCTCCGAGCGGGTCAAAGAAAACAGTGACACCGATTAGACTCAAATCGTGCGGTGCTCTAGTCGCGTGAGAGAAGAGAGCAAGTTGGATATCTCATCTGTGCACTCTGCAGCCGAGGTCAACACGGTGTACTCCTCGAAGCCTTCTCGTGCTCAATTCTCGTCGAAGGACGCCACGTCAGGCTCGTCAAAGCGTGAGGTAATCCTTGCGATGGATGATCCTCTGAGAAGCACGGCCAGATTCATCCCTGATGGCATGAACCAGACTTAAGCTCTGCAGAACTCTTCGATGAGCCAAGTATCCTAGTTCGAACGAAACAAATCGGGAAACAAGGGTGCGAACGATTCGATCAACTCCATCCGAATCAGCGACAAGGAGAAAAGTTATGGTCTGCACAGTAAGTAGACAAGCTACGCTAACTTGGACGTAGTTGTTGAGAAAGCAGAGTTTGAAGGGTGGCTTGGCCCGAAGAACTAGCCAGGCCCGGGCGACGACAGCCACGACCAAAAGGACGTCAAGAGTCACCCAATCAACTTCCAGAATGACTTCAAGAAGGGTGCCTCCGCTAGTTTCCAGCACGACTACAAGAGCCACACGGCCGCGCTTGACAACATCAAGAATGACTTCAAGGAGCAGGCCGCAAACTTCAAAAACATGTCGAATGACTACAAGGGAAACACTGTGAACTTGGGCAGCATGTAGAATGTGTACAGCGGAAATACTGCTTACTCTTCACAGCCTCATCACGTGTAGAACAAGCACAGCAACTTCGACGAGAAGACGAGGTACCCTCCAGTCGAGCAGCATAACAAGTAGATGTCGCGCAAAAAGAGGCAAAAGGACGACAAGCTACAGATTTCTGAGACTACCAGCTTCGCGTCTCAAGAAAACTAGATGCGCGAAAGTGCGTCCTAGCTTTGGCCCTAGGTTCAGACTGCACCAAACCAGCAGGAGCAGTCGTTGAATCTGGAGCAGTAGAGAAGTCAAAGTACCATGCTCGCCAAGCAGCCTTCCTCTACATTCTCTGACAACAACGCGTAAAAATCACACACCAACCTGATCTCGAAAGCCGATGTCGAGTCACAGGAAGTGTACCGCGATATCCAGTCGCATGAAGCATCTAAGCGCTCCCTGGCTAATAATGCCAAAAACGAGAGCTTCAAGAGCAACGTGCTGTCGAGGCAAGGACAGGAGCAGATCTCGTCGAAATCACTGTTCGCAAATGCTCCAAAACGAACTCTTGACCAGTCGGCTTTCGATCGTGATGAGTATGTGCAGGATCCGCTGACCCTGGGTGAGCGTATCGAGAGGGAAGACTCGAGACAAAACTTCCAGACTCTTCCTCATAACGAGGATGGACAGAAGATTAGAGTCTAAGACTTGGTAAACGACAAGTTGCGCTAGTCCAACTTCCGCCAGTCCGAGTTCAAGATTATGTCCAACCAACGCAGCTATGCGAGGAACAACGACATCATGAAGAGCGGTGGCATGAACAGAAATGGCCAGTCTTTGGACTCCATCAGGTACAAAGATAGAATTAGGTACGATTCATACATGAAGAGTGTTGGGTACGAGCCGAGTGGTCTCCAGGAGCAAGCTCACGCTTAGATGACAGACTCGCGCCGCCGCACAAACGACAAATCAACGAAGTGGCCGATTGATGGCTCGTTAATCGGCAGTCCCGGATCGAAGAAAAAGACGCGATCCAGAAGCCCAAAGCTGCGGACCAAAGAGCGAGCTGATTGCGCTGACACGCAATTGTGCTCGGTCTCGGACGTCGAAGCTCAGAATGCAAGCATGGAAGGGGCAGGCTAAGGCCAAGCGCCAGTCTTCCTCAACCGCAGCATGATGATGTACTAGTCGAAGTAGCATGGTCGCGACGAGAATGACAATTCGGCCACCCTTCCTCCCCACTTGGAAATGTACCAGGCGAACCAGAAAGCAGACCACCACGGCAGTCACGGAAACGATAACGGCAGCCACAACAGTGGAAGCATCGAACGGCCACCCAAGTGGGTGACCACACGCGGAAACTCCAAAAACTAAAGTAACAACAAACGGTGAGTCATGAAATTTAATTGACATTATTATCACCCTTATTATTTCACTTGTGCTTACTACGTAAAAAGCTATTCTTTAAAAACTCATCTTAATGTACTCATGGGGTTTTGGGGTTTTGGGGTTTTGGG
>Ga0208544_10001979_pt1 | contig 13700 bp, 12 predicted proteins | sample DEB08_DNA_9_FD_184526 | JGI IMG/M metagenome (GOLD analysis project Ga0208544, IMG submission 184526) | Aqueous microbial communities from the Delaware River and Bay under freshwater to marine salinity gradient to study organic matter... | ecosystem: Environmental > Aquatic > Marine > Coastal ...
CACAACGGGGCATTGGAATATCCTTGATATCTACTCGCCAGATAGTGACGTTAGCCACGTCTCAACCTAACAGAAAGTCGCAAGTATGAAAAATCCGCAAAACCTGTTTAAGGCCGCGTTGAAAGCGCAAAAGCGTCAGCTTGGTATCTGGAACACCATCGGAGGGAATTCGGTGCCAGAGCTGCTGGCTGGAACGGGGTTCGACTGGGTTCTTGTGGATTGCGAACATGCGGCAATTGAAACGGTCGAGGTGCTGCCAGCGCTCCAAGCGATCGGGCAAAATCCAACCGTCTCCGCCCTCGTGCGCCCTGCACACAACGACGCGACCTTGTTTAAGCGTCTTTTGGATATGGGCGCGCAAACGCTGCTTGTCCCTTATGTGCAGACCGCGCAAGAGGCCGCCGCGGCCGTCAGTGCGATGCGCTATGCCCCCCACGGCATTTGCGGCATGGCGGGCACGACCCGCGCCACCCGCTACGGCCAAGTCGAGAATTACTTTGCCACCGCTTCGGATGAATTGTGCCTTGTTGTGCAGATCGAAACGGTTGAGGGGATGAAAAACCTCGAAGCAATCGCCCAAACGGACGGCGTTGATGCGGTGTTTATTGGTCCGGCAGATCTCAGCGCCAGCATGGGTTATCCGGGAAACCCGAACCACCCAGAGGTGCTTGCCGCAATTAAGGACATCATCATGCGCATGCAGGCGATTGACGTCCCTGCGGGGCTTATGTCTCTCGATCCCGTTACCGCCAAGGGTTACTTAGAAATGGGCGCAAGCTTTGTGGCTGTTGGGGTGGATTTGCTCATGCTCGCTGATGCGGCACGCAATTTGAGAGCCGCATTCGAAGCGTAACTTTATGCTTTCGGCGTCGCGTCGTAAGCCTCGCGGGCAGCATCGATTTTGCTCAGGTTCGCGAGTGCCCAGTGACCTAAGGCGCTGACAGGTTCACGAAACGACTCTCCCATCGGGGTCAGGTTGTATTCAACCTTTGGCGGGATCGTCGGGTGATAGGTACGGTTCACAAGGCCATCGCGGTCTAGCTCGCGGAGAGTAAGGCTCAACATCCGTTGAGAAATGCCCAAATTGCGCTTGAGCTCATTGAACCGCAGCGTTCCGTATTGCGCCAATGAAATGATCACCAAAACACTCCAGCGGTCTCCAACACGGCTTAAAACCTCATTGATTCGTTGGCAATCGGGGCACTTTTCAGAGTCTAACATGGCGGTTCCCTTTTTGTGACCGAGGGTCATTTATGTGCCTTCTTGCGGCGCTATTGGGTTCTGAATATATCGTCGGTAACAAATATATACCGCATCGCTTTGATGCCGACAATAGGACCGACACCATGACCAAAAGCACTCTGATCGCACAATTGAACTGGCGCTATGCGACCAAGAAAATGGACCCAAGCAAAGCAGTTCCACAGGATAAAGTTGATACAATCGTAGAGGCCATTCGCATGGCCCCGACATCGAGCGGCACGCAGCCTTTCGAGTTGATCGTCGTGACCAATCCAAAGGTGAAGGCCGAAATATGCAAAGCGGCAGGTGATCAAGCGCAGATCACAGATGGCTCTCATCTTTTAGTGTTTGCCGCATGGGACAACTACACAGCAGAACGGATTGACGCAGTCACCGCCCTGAATGTTGAAGCACGTGGCGATCTGCCGATGCTGAACGCTTACTATGACAACCTGAAGTCAAACTATTTGCCACGCGAAGCGGACGTGAACTACGCACATGCCGCACGCCAAGCCTATATTGCGCTGGGCGTAGCCCTAGTCGCAGCGGCCGAGCAAGAGGTTGATAGCACCCCGATGGAAGGGTTTGATCCTGCCAAAGTTGACGAAATCCTAAATCTCAAGGCACGCGGATTGCGGTCGGTTATTCTATTGCCTTTAGGTTACCGAGATCCAGCTGCTGACTGGCTGCTGCCAATGAAAAAGGTGCGTAAGCCACTGGATACCATCGTAACATTGGTTGACTAAAACCTCGTCCCCCCCGCGTGGCATCAGTCGCGCGGTAAACACGTTCAAGAGTGCTGATCTTGTGCTCGTTAAAAAAGGCACAAAATTATGAACTCAATCCGGAAACTCCTTGGCGCTGCCCCTAAACCAACCAACGACGGCGCGTTTAGCCCCTCTCCCTTGGCAATCAAACTCGGGACATCCGCCACTACTGACTATGATGGCGGAGCCTATGCTCAACCTTATAATGGCGACAAGCTGCGCGTTCTCATGGTCTGCACTGAGCAGCGCAATATGGAAATGGCGAACGGTAAAAAATTCTCGACAGGTAACCACCCCGTCGAGATGGCTTTGCCGATGTTGCATCTATTGGCAGCAGGGTTTGAGGTCGACGTTGTGACCCCAACAGGTGCCCCCGTCGCCATTGAAATGTGGGCAATGCCTGACAAAGATGAAGATGTGAAAAAGCTTTATCGTGATTATGCCGCTGCGTTTGAAAAACCGCAAAGCCTTGCCGATTTTGTTGCAGACGACATGACCGATGATGCGCCTTATGCAGCAGTGTTCATCCCCGGTGGACATGGCGCAATGCTTGGACTGCCGGATAATGCGGACCTTGGGAAGCTGCTTAACTGGGCTCAAGATCGCGGCCTGTTCACACTCGCAATCTGTCATGGCCCAGCAGCGTTGCTGGCTGCTAAGTCGCAGGCTGGCTTTTTGTTTGACGGATACGAAATGGCAGTCTTCCCAGATGCCGTGGACAAGCAAACCCCGATGATCGGGTATTTGCCCGGCCACATGCCATGGCGGGTCTGCGAGAGGCTTGAGGCTTTGGGTGTCAAAATCACTAACACCAAGGCGGACAAGTCATGCCAAATCGATCGCAACTTGATCACCGGCGCGAGCCCCGCCGCCGCCAACAACTTTGGACGTCTCGCTGCCGAGGCGTTGTTGAAGGCGGCTCGGTAAAACCGAATGGGACAGAGATGCGCGGGCAACTGTCCTGCGGGCCTGATTACGTAAGAAAAGTGCTGTCAATTCCCCTTGTCGCTCCCTAGCGTCGGCAAATGTATGTTCTCTTACTGCTTCCTGTCGCCGAAAGACGGTCTACAGCATGTCATTCAGATAGGCGGTGATTATGCCTTGTAGTTCCCTATGCAGGGCCGCGCGATCCCGACCACCAGCGTCATCACACAGTAAATCCAGCTCGCCTTCTTGCGCCAGAATTGCGGGGCCATTTGGCTTGCACTCAGCAAGAAAACTAAAGTGAACCGCATCATCCACTCGTGCGAATTGCGCGTTTGGGATCAGGCCCGCAGCGTGGGTGGCATCAACGCCAATCGGCACGTCACCCTGCGCCCCAAGGTTCACAATCAGCATGGGAATGTTGATCTGGGCTAGGCTCTCGTCGGTCAGGGTTTCGACGATGCCAGGATCGATGATCACGGCAGCCTTTATGCGCAGATCTGTTAAGTCTTGGCTTGCGGGGGAGAGGTCCATCGCATGGAGATCGACACCACCTCGTTTTAGAAATGCGCAGTCTGACATGCCGTGGTCTGTCGTGTCGCAAAACTCTTGCAAGGCCACAGGATCAACGCGCGCGCCTGAGACGGCCATTGCCGTATATCCGCCCGCCGAAAACCCAAGTGCGGCAATCCGATCAGTATCTATATACGGATAATCGTCAGAATTTTGTGTGATTTCGTCTAAAACGGCAGTCAGATCGGCGGGCCGTTCCCAGACGCGAACAGCCGCCTCCGCAGAGGCATTTCCAGACGTCGTTCCGGGATGGTTAGGCAGCACGACAACATAGCCTGCCTCAGCCAGTCGAGAGGCAATCCAACCAAACTGGCCCGCGTTCCCGCCTGACCCGTGAGAGATCAAAACCAACGGAAACCGACCCGATAGACGGGGCGCATTTACGCCTGCATTCGTGCCATAGAAAACGCCATTGCCACCAACAGTGATTTCACGGCCTCCTGCTGTTGCTGGATACCAGATGTTAAACAGCACATCGGTTTCACGCACAGGGGCGTAAGCTGTCCTGAAGGCAATTCCTGCGGCGCCCAGCGAGACGGGCGTGAGAACATCTTTGACGACCAATGCACCGAACCCCAAAAAGGCCGTCGTGATTATGATTTTGAACATTGAATTTCTCCCCGTTGCTTGGAGATTTTCTAAATGAGCGGAGGCAGTCCAAACATTGCCCCACACGGGGTAGCGGATTGCGTCACATACAATTGTGGGGGGGTGTAATTGCAACTAAAGGCGGAGTGGCGATGCCGAAGGGTGTAAAGTACTTGACTTAAGGTCAATTCGACTCCCAAACGGACTAGACTGAAATTTGCGATTGCATTGGTTTATGAATATGGAATCTGAAACCGACCAAATCTTAAATCAGGTCTTGATATCGGTCTCTGTTCAAGGGGCAATCGAAGCAATCGGACGCCACTATGGTATCGATTTCGTGACGTTCCATATGGTCAGCAACGTCAAGAAAAAGTTGGACAACCCTTTCGTGCGCACGACTTATCCAACCGCATGGGTGTCGCATTACTTGCTCAACAACTTTGTTGTGATCGACCCCATCTTGCAAAAAGCGGTCACATCCGACGCGCCATTTTGTTGGAGCACTTTACAACTAACCCCTGCAAGCCAGCGCATCTTGACTGAGTCAGCAAAGTTCAACATCGGGCGACACGGGTATTCGGTACCCTATGTCGATTCGCAGGGCAGGCGGAGTGTTCTATCGATCAATAGTCATTTGGACGATATCGCATGGCCAAAGTTTCTAGAGAAATGCGCAAGCGAAATAGTAAATCTGGCAAGTGACGTGCATGTAAAAGCCGTATCAGAAGCTTTTGCCGATTCAGGCAATGTTCCGCACCTCAGTCCGCGCGAAATTGAATGCTTGCGCTGGACGTCACAGGGTAAAACCCACACCGAAATAGCGATCATCCTCGATTTGTCAGAGCACATGATACGTTCCTATCTAAAAGTGGCACGGATCAAACTCGACAGCGTCTCTTTGGCCCAAGCTGTCGCAAAAGCGGGCAAATTCGGCATTATGTAACCCTCGGCATGGAGTGACCCTCGACGGCAAAGTTTGCCCAGAGGCCGACTTTGCGCGACGATATGATGGGGCGGTAATCCACCGTTGCGGGCCATCAAAACGACCACCCCCAATCTGCAGTGGCAACAAGTAACCCAAATCCTAGTTGGGGATAACTCACATAACAAAATGTTAACTTTCACCATGATGGGTGAATGTTTGGGCATGGGCGACCTGCGATAAATAAGTTCCTACGACCAATTTCAGAAACTTATTTATGGGGGACATCAAATGTCTTTTAAGATTTCAAACAGTGTAAAATGCCTGACCGCACTTGTGCTTGTATCTGCGTGCAATGCCAGTAACGCACCGACGCCGACGCCGACGCCGCCGCCTCCGCCAACACCAACGGCCTTGAACTTCAACACAACCACGACGCCAGCGTCATCGCAGTCAAGCGTGACGGCCACGAACCTTCTGGCCGCGAATGCTGTGACGCAAGCGCAGTATAACTTGGCAAGTGACGCGGTGACCTTGACACGTTCTGGCGCACCAAGTCTGACCCTAACAGGTTCAGATGCGAACCACCCAAGTAACAACAATTTGGACGCATATCAGGTGACAGGTGCCCCAGAGCAAGGCACGGTTGTTGTTGCGCATACGTCCAATGGTGATGGTTATGCCGTGGCCTTCTTCGACAACTCCACGTCCACTTCACTTGATCCACAGATCAGCGCGCTGTCCGGCGGCACCTCCTCCACAGCGGGCACGCCTTCAGCGATCGCAGGCGCGACGTTCAACGGCGCTTACCTCGGGTATGCCAGCCAATCGTTAGGCGGCTTTGGTACGCCTGCAAGTGGTTCGGTGACTGGTGATGCGACGCTACAGATCAATGCAACGGGAAACGGCATCTTGCCAGGGACCGTGGTTAGTAACCGTCAAACTGGCGCGTCGGGTAGCGTCGCCTCCATCACTACGACTGGTGGCCCGATCAATGGAAACCTGCAGTTTAATGCCATTCCATTGGCCACGACAGGGCTGCTTGGTCAGACCGCGACAGGCACAATGGATGGCGCATTCTATGAGGCCAGTGCAGGCAATCCTGACGGTGAAGTGATAGGTACCGTTCTTTTACAGGGCGGAAATGCAGCTTGTATCGGTTCTGGCAACATCACAACCGTCGGTGCCAGTTGCGTTGTCGAAGCGGGTACTTTCGTCGCTGATTAAGCCACCCTCGCCCACAGCGGCAGCGTGTCGCTGTGGGCTCTTTCGAAAGGTCACACCCATGTCACGATTTGCATTGCGCAACCTGCGCCGTAACTTCGCTATTCTCGCACTTTGCCTTGCACCGTGTATGAGCAGCGCACAATCAACGGCAGCAGATATGCTCTCTCAAGGTCGATTTGCCGAGGCCTTGGCGCTGACCGAGGTGACCGAGGTGACCGCTGACATCAGGCCATCACCTGATACGGTCCTTCTGCGCGGTTTTGCCTATCTGGGTTTGGGACGTACCGCAGAGGCACAGGCCGCAGCAGAGCAGGCAAAATTAGCGCATAATCAATTTCTCTATATGATGTTGCGCGGCCATATCGCAGCAAAGCTTGAACAACTGAACATTGCTGCATTTTGGTATCGGCGCGCATATGATGTCGCCAACCAGCCTGATCAAAAGGCAACCGCCGCCAATTTCGCGCGCACTGCAAAAGGGTCGCGCAAATGGGTTTGGGGTGTCGAGTTCGGCGTGCGCGAAAGCAACAACCTCAATCTTGCCACAACCGCCGACACAGTTGAATTGGGCGGCGTTCCGTTCACTTTGGCAGATGCAGCAAAAGCCCAATCCGGCACGGCAATCTCTGCTGCTTTCTCTGGTAAATACAAATTGGTGAACACCGCCAACAGTCTGCTGCAACTCGGCGCAGTCGTCCAAGTTGCTGGGCAAAGCGGTTACGGTGTGACGAGCAAGAGCCTTGGGGTGACCCTCGACGGGCAGCGCCTGATGCCAAGCGAAACTGGCGCTCCTTATGTTCTGTCCTACGGAGCCAGCGTGTCTCGCAGCCAACCAACCACCGATGATGCTTCGAGCTACCGCGGTGCTCACTTCCAAGTGAGCCGTGTCATAGACGGTGGTAAGCAGTGGACAGCGCGGTTGGCCACCTCCCAAAATGGGCCAGACCAAACGGATGTCAGCCTCACTCTTGGTCTTGCAGGGCAAACGCACGATGGGCTGAGTTACAGTATCTCGACCTCGCAAGAGCGCACGCTTTCTGACAATGCCAACGTCGCGGCCCATGCCCGCACGGTCAAAGCATCGGCACAACCGAAATTTGACAGCTTGCCTTTTACCATGAGCGTATTTGCCGAATACACGCAACGCAGCTTTGACCGCGAAACCCCGTTTTTCGGCGGGATGCGCTCTGATGAACTGACAAGTTTTGGGATCACAGTCGCGCCTCGCGAGTATACCTTGGTGGGGATGGCCCCGTCTTTGACCTTGCGGAAAACTACGCGCGCGTCAAATATCGACGTCAACGACGCAACCTCGGTAGATGTCTTTATGGGCTTAAGGAATAGTTTTTGAAACGTTTCGCGATTGGCATCAGAGTGACGCTTGGGTTGGGTCTGCTCGGCATGATTGCCACCTCCAATCCTGCACCCCAAAATCGTGCAGAAATTGACGCTTACGCGCAGCAATTGTTTGAATTCGGCGCGATCCGTTACGTGCATGGACTGGACAGCCCACATATTGCGGAAAACCAATCGCTTTTCGATCAAGTCAGGAGTGGAGCGCCGCTGGATCACGCGACATCTTGTACCTACCGCAGGGCCTATCTGATGGTGTTGCAAGACTACGCCCGACGCTTCCAACTTGCCGACGATGACCTGCAAATGGCCGATGACTTTGGGATAGATCACGCCAACAATTGCGATGGGACTGGCATCGCAGGCAACCACGATTTGCATGACCTTTCTGCAAAGGCCAATGTGACAGAGCTCCTGGATAACCTAGAGATTTTGCAGTCCGGAACGGGGTGGGTCAATGGCATCATCTTGATCAACGAGGTGCAGAAAAACCTTGTGGATTTGACAGTGCATATGGCGCCAGCAGTGCAGTCGATCGGGGTGCAGGCCCCTGACTTTGACCTAGCTGGTGCTGATCCCATCGCGCAATCCTACCGCGATATGCTGGGGCATTTTAAAGACGCGCAATTTGCCGATATTAACGGGCCTGCCTATTGGGATGGCGTTGATGCGGCCCTCGCGAATTACGGCGATATCGTCGCTTCCGCGCAAGAAATCATCGTCGCCAATAGCGGCCAACTGCAAAGGCGGATCGCGGGGCGGTGGTTGTCATTGCAAACCGTCGCACCACAACTGGATACGCAAACTTGCTTACGCCCGCAGCCGCATCCCACAGCACCAATTTGCCGTTAACCCGCGTTGCGCGTGTGCCCAAACGGGGCCGCCAAACTAAGCGCGAGTTGCACTAGTTCGGTGCGGTTACGGGTGTGCGTCTTGAACAAAAGCGATTTGACCTGAGAATTCACCGTATCAAGCGAGCGGCTCCGTTCATCCGCGATTTCGCGGTTGGTGCGACCTGCGCCGATCAAAGTCAGCACAGCCTCCTCGGACTTTGAGAGCGGGAAAAACCGCGACACCACTTCAGATCCAATAGTCTTGAACGTGGTGGCGTCCAGTGCCGTTACAAGGCGGGTGTTTGGGGGCAGGCGGCCAAAGGCCTCGTTCTCCGATACAGGACAGATTTCCACAAAAACGCCTGTTTCATCTTCGCGAAGTGGAAAGAACAACGACTGGCGGCGTGGATTGGCACCCGCCGCACCATGAATTTTCTCGCCCGAGATCAACGCTTTAAACCGGTCTTGATCCACGTCTCCCGCAAGCGCCAATTGCCCTGTGGTCAGGATACGAAACACCGAAGTCTCGGCGACAATCCTGTCGAATTCGACGTTGGTGGCAATCGGGAACCCTTTTGGCGACAAAAGGCACATCCCGAAATCAAGACTGTTTTCGCGCGGCCCGAATTCGGCCCCCAGCACAAGGCTGGCGTTTAAGGGACGCCCAATACGCAGGGCTTTGGCGACATGGGGGAGAATCGTATTCGCGATGCGTTTTTCGGCGTCAGTCGCCCCGTCACGGTCGCTTTTGTATTGCAACGAGAAACGGTCAATTTGCCAAGCATCTTTGTTTAGCAACGTGCCAGCCCTACAGCGTAGCCCGAATTTCATCATGTCCTGAACGTTATCTTGCGCCAATAATTGGTCTTGGGAGATGTTGAATTCAGCGTCATTGATCAGTTCAATTCTCTCATCAACGCCAGAAAGGCGCGCGAATTCCGCTTGATCGAGAATCTCTTGGCGGTTGTGCTTAAGAAGGTATCCTTGCACCGCAACAGGATCGTAATTGTCGCTAATATAGGGGCAACTAATCTTATGCTCACCGGCACTTTGGGTCAGTTCAAAAACCATAGCACCCGATGCCCCTGTGGCGCGCGCGATGTCGTGCAACACCTTTGGCCATAAAGTCTTGTCGAGTGTCGTGTCGTATATCCGTGAAACCAAGCCTAAGACTTTATCGGCGTCCATTATAATCCCCCTGAGGGGCATTGTTAGGCAGCGGTTGCAGACATTTCTAGCTCAATTTGCTGTGCAGCCCGAACTATCACTTAAATTTCGAACGAGCGTTGCCCGATTGTCAGAGCTTGCAACCCAGCCTTGTGTTCCATCCGCGAGGCGAATGAAAAGCCACTTATCGTCGGCCTTCGCACGTACTCTGAATTGTTCTCCGTTCTGAAGGACGCGAAGCACTTCGTTTCTCAGTCTTGGACCCGAGCGCAGGTTCAGTGTGCCGTCATAGGAATCCACTACACAGTCAGCGCGGAAAGATGCAGGGATGCGGGCGAGAAAGTTGAGTTTGGCAACCAAGTCGCCATCTTCAGGGGCCGATTGCCGCGCCAATTGCGCTTCCTGCGTTCGCTCATTTGTTATGGGGCGGGTGATATCGGCGCGAATATCCGCGATATTTTGCCCTGCGGCCAATCGGTGGGCAATGACGCCCGTCACAATCGCGGTCGAAAACGATGTTCCGTCGATCAAGGATTCCCCGTCATTGCCTAAGGCGGAGCCTGCAACGGCCACGTTTTCGCCCAAGGCGAATGTATCTACACAGAGGCCAAAATTGCTATCTTCCCACAAGGTGTTTTCAAGGGTCGAGCCGCCGACAGTGATCACTTCAGGCATACGCGCAGGGAAGAAATGACAGGCATTGGCCGCCTCATTTCCCGCGGCCGCCACAATGGTGATGTTCGGATGTTCACTCAAAAAATCGCGCACTTTGGACTCAAAGGCATCCAAACCAAGGTGACTTTCGGCAAGCCCTTCTTTGACAAAGGCCTCGTCATTGCCCGCAGGCACGCCAAGGCTCATGTTGATTAAAGCGGGCTCGTTGCGGCGCGACAGTTTGACTTGCGCGCGCCCGATCCAGTCAAGCGCGATCAGGATATGGGAGGCAGGGAAACTCGTCGGCACTCGCCCGTCGCAAGGGGTGATATCGACGTCGACCAAATCGACCTTGCCCGCGATCCCAAGTGTTTCACCTGCGATCAAAGACGCCACCGCCGTTGCATGTCTTGCACAAATATCGGCGTTTAACCCGCCATGAAAATCACCTACCGCCCGCCAGTACTGACGCTTTGCCGCGATTTCGTGGTGGTTCGGCCACATGCCACCATCGACGACATAAACACGCACATTGCGGGTCTCGGGGAGTGGATTAAATTGATTGTCGAGGATCGGTGTAACCCCATCCACAAGGTCCTGCGCCGCGCTATGGGCAGGCCGCGCTTGGTTAAAGAAACCTAAGCGGTCTTGGGTCAATCCCTCGACACGCGGATTGGCCAGAATGTCAGCGATACGGTCCGCGCCAACACCAAGTACGGCGGCGTCAAGACTGGGCATTGTCTCAAGCACGGCAGAAGCGGGCACGCCGAGAGCAGCAGCAATATCAACGGGCAACGGCGATTTGAACAACACGATATAGCGGTCAGCGATCAGCAACTCTTGCAGCGGCATATCAAACAGATCGTCACGCACCATCGGATCCCCAATGGGCAGGTCGCGCCAGTCGCGAGCAGGTGTCGGTTCGGGAGTAGGCGTAGGCGTAGGCGTAGGTGAGGGGGTAGGCTTCGGGGTCGGAGTGGGTGTTGGGGGCAGCGGCGGCATAGGTTGCGGCGTTGCCACGTCACAAGCCGTGCGGATAATCTGGTTCAGCTTTATCGCCAGTCCAACCCGATCAATGGCTCTTATCGCCAAAGATGCATCCGAGGTTGCCTCCAAAACGGCAATCAACGCGGTTGCTTGCTCCACTGGATAATAGCCGCGCATCGTGCAGGGGTCTTCGCCACTTTGCCAAATGTGCAGCAAACGGCCGTCAGGTTCTGAGGCGACTGTGGGCGCGGGCGTTGGATCGGCTGGCGGATCGGCTGGCACGGGCGTTGGATCGGCTGGCGGGATAAGCGTATCACAAGGACGATCCATCGCCATTTCGGCGGCCATCAGCAGTTGATCATAGGCAATGCGTTCACGGATCGCAGCATCACGCGGCAGATCAGCAAGGGACAGGAATAACGCCTCAATCTGAATGTTACTGCCATTTTCCTGATTAAAAGCAGCAAGATAACACGCACCACCTTCCTCAAATGCGCCAGCATCCATCTTCGAAACCAAGGGATCAAGTGGCGTGTCTTGGGCTTGTGCAATGGTCGCAAATAGGCCAGCGGCAAAAGCGAATGAGGCAGCGCGCAGCATCATAGACCTTTCAAATATGCAACCAAGGCGCGGCGGTCTTCTTCGGTCAGGGCCGTGCCGTAATCGTGGCCAAGGTTGGAATTGCCCACAACCGCGACACCATCCTGTGACACAACACGGTACGTGAACCCGCCTTGGTCTTGTGCGAGGCCTACGTTGATCGGGTCATAGGCGCCAACTGCAATCTTAAATGCGTGCGGGCGGTCTTGCGGCGGCAGTAATAGGTCATACAGCGAAGGCACCGACCTGTTGTGCAAATAGGGCGGCGTGGCCCAAATGCCGTTCAGCGGGCGCGATTTGTAACCCGGGAGGGGGAAGTTTTTCGGGTCCATCGTGTTCAAGGCCAAAGCGCCCTGCGCACATTCTGCCAGACGGGCGCGCACATCGCCGTAATCAACGTCGCCACTCATCAAGCCACCCGTTTGGGTGTCGATGCCGAACCAAGATTTTACGATCCCAAGGAGAATATCAGTCTCGGACGCAAGCTGCGCCTGCAACAAGTCAGGAAGCTGGTTGCCAAGGTCCTTGATAATCAGCGCGGCCATGATCTGGTTGGTATAGGCAACATCGCTAAAACGGGACAAGGCGCTGAGAGACTTGAAAGTGTTTTTCATCCGCATGCCCTGCAATTTACCCGTCGCAATGCGGTGCATCATGATATTGCAGGTCATCATCGGATCAGTGCCCGCAAGGTCTTCGGAAGGGGTCATACCCGCATCCATTGCCGCGCGGGTTACAGAGAAATCAACAACAGGCTGCACGCAAACAAAGGGTTTGTTATCAAAGCTACTGCCGCTATCCGAACAGGTCCGCGGATCAAGCGGATAAAGCACCTCAAGGTCAGTTGGATCAGCAACAACCGCATGGCAAGACGCGCAGTTTTCCTCATATAGGGTCGCCCCGATTGCGGCGTCTTCTGGGTCAATCGCGCCAAAAATTTCCTCGGGCCAAACAGGGGATTGCAACGTGGCAAGCGCCTTTTCGATCTTAAGCAGGTTCGGACCTTTGATCGAGGTCGTCAGGTTACCGTCCGCGTCCATACTGGCCTGCGCAAAAACGCCAAGCGCCTCTGTCCAGTTGCGGATGTAGGCGCCAAGTTTGACATTGTTATCGAGGATCGACAGGTCCACGCCATTGGCAACCAGCCCGTTATGTTGCAGCGCCCCTTGTTGGTTGGCGTTCCACGCAGGCGGATAGTTCACGGGGGCATTTGCGGGACTGACAAAATCAGGGGATTTGGTCTCGACGACGCTTGCTGTTGCGGCCTGAATATAGGCGACCGCATCTGCGCGCCCGTAACCCCATTCCTGATCGCGGTTCAGACCATCTTGCACGCGGTCAATGCTTGCGCGGTGATCCAGCCACGCGCCCATCTCGGCACGCATCGCCGCCACGTCTGCATAATCTCCGTGGTTCGGAAGCGCCTGATAAAACGCTTCTGCTTTGGTGTCATTGTCATAAACGCGCTTAAGATACTTGGTAAGATCGCCAAGGAAACTCCGAAAATCACCAGAAGACTGACCGCCGTGGATCATCAGTTCGGTATCGCCAAAGGTGAGCCTGCTGGTATGACAGGCCGAACAATTCAGGCCCAGCCATTCGGTGCCTTGGTCATCAACGTCAGGGATAAAACCGATCGGCAGGCGGGCGGTTTCGTCCCAATAGGGATACCCGTAATCAGTGGCCATCGCCGTACCCGCAAAGGGGGCACCAGCGTCTTGTAGGGCATAAAACCAATCAAGGCGGATCAGGCGAGACCCTTGGGAAATGGTGTACCATGTTTGCTCGGCAGCTTGCGCGTTTGGGGTCGACCACCCTTGATCCATCCAGACCCGTTGTCGTGGCTCCTCTGCGTGCGCT
>Ga0208544_10001984_pt1 | contig 13690 bp, 11 predicted proteins | sample DEB08_DNA_9_FD_184526 | JGI IMG/M metagenome (GOLD analysis project Ga0208544, IMG submission 184526) | Aqueous microbial communities from the Delaware River and Bay under freshwater to marine salinity gradient to study organic matter... | ecosystem: Environmental > Aquatic > Marine > Coastal ...
GACTTTGCTAAATCAATCCCAAGTGTTTTAATATGCATGTGGATGGCTCCTTCCAACTGTTGGTCTTAAACAGCACCAATATGGCACATTGTGATGCCGTCGGGTGGAGCCGTCCACAACATCAGACAAAAGCGAACTAGTCTCTGTTTTGCTTAAAACTCGCCGATTAGTTAGCATAGAGTTGCCGCCACTCAGCCAATGTCGTAAGCTTTTTTTCGTGAATGCTGCTGCTGATAATACCTTATTGTATCGTGAGTTCGCTTGCCAGCAACAATGCCTTGTGATTTGATCGTCGTCAGTTGGAAATGGATTTTCTGTTGAAGAATATTTTTAAAACTATTGCAGTTGCGCTTGTTATAGCATTGAGGTTTTCGGTTAACCCCGCCTACAGTCAGACAGTTGTTTCAGACGTGTTTTCCCAGGGTCGTTATGATTTTCTAATTACTTGCGCAGCATGTCATGGACGAGATGGAAAAGGTAATGGTCCCTTTGCTGGTGCTTTGCGGAAATCACCTACCGATCTGACCAAGCTTACCTCACTTAATGGAGGTCTATTCCCCTTTAAGCGGGTTGTTGAGAGTATTGATGGAAGGAGAAATTTCTCGAGCCACATGATTAGAGAAATGCCCATTTGGGGATGGCGGTTCCGAGAGGAGGCAGAGAACACTGACAATTACTTGCCACCAGAAAGGCAAGTAAAAAATCGCGTTTCAGCATTGGCGCTTTACATTAACTCACTCCAAGATAAATGACTTCGACTTTTAGAGGGCGTTGTCAGATTAAAATCAGAATGTGCCATTATCTGTAGAAGTTCAGATTTGTTTACCCTCGATCATAGTTTCGACGGGCGTTCTTCCGCAACACATTTTGCTTCGATGTACCAGTCATCCATCGTTTGCAGAGGCATCTTGTAAAGAAGAAGGGTGCAGTCAGAGGAAAGCAAACTAGTCTCTGTTTTGCTTAAAACACGGCTGTGATCAGTTGGCGCAAAGCTGCCGCCACTCGACCAGTGCAGGGGTTCTATTATCCTTGAAATATTGCCTGCTGTAGAGATGCCGTTCCTTGTTGAAATGTTTGAGAGGATTTAATTGGCCATCTGGAAAAATTACGGAGCAAGGTCAAAATCGTCAATTTTCTCTGACTGTGAATATAGTATTGTGGCTTGATGGCCTGACCCTTTCTCTGACTGACCCCGTGTCACTGTATTGAATTGTCGGTCATCAGGTCGCCCCGGCAACGGGGGAGATGTGACTTTATAGGAGCCTGACGGGCACGCCCCTTCACAGTCTTGTCCTCTCTGATCGGTGTCTGGGCATCGTCAATTATGGAGGAACCAATGAGCAATACCAAATCGAGAGCCGTCATTGTCGGCGTCGACACACACAAATCGACCCACGTCGCCGTAGCGATTGATATACACGGAGCGCGTTTGGCAACCCTATCCATTCCTGCAAACCCCAAGGGCTACCTGGAATTGGAAGCTTGGTCGCAGTCACAGGGGGACGTGGCTGCGTTCGGGATTAAAGGAACCGGATCGTATGGCGCAGGCTTGTGCAGGTCGCTTCTGAACCAGGGACACAACGTCTTTGAAGTGACGCGTCCCAATCGGCAATTGCGGTATGCAAAGGGGAAGTCGGATAGTGTTGATGCCGAAGGAGCTGCCCGTTCCGTTCTCAGTGGTCAAGCAACGGCCCGACCCAAGACCGGGACGGGCTCGTCCGAGATGATCCGGCATCTTAAGATTGCGCGCGATACAGCCGTAAAAAGTCGTTCTCAGGCCATGGTGACGTTGAAAACACTCATCATAAACGCGCCTGCCGGATTGCGAGACTTGCTCGATCGGATCAAGGGCAAGGTGACACTGATACGGCATATCGCGGCATTCAGGCCGGGGGAGATCACCTCGACAACCGCATCTGCCAAAGCAGCAATGCGTGCCTTGGCGCGGCGTTGGCTTGCCCTGCATGAAGAAATCCAAATCCACGACACAGAACTGGAACGATTGGCCGCCAAGCGGGCGCCCAACTTGCTCGCATCCCACGGCATTGCCACGATGACTGTCGCTGAAATGCTCATTCTGGTCGGAGACGATCCAACACGCATCAGATCGGAAGCAGCGCTGGCAAAACTTTGTGGCGTCTGTCCGATCCCGGCATCAAGCGGCAAAACCAACCGCTTTCGTTTGAACCGTGGCGGCAACAGTCAAGCCAATGCAGCACTATTCCGTGTCGCAATCGTCAGGATGAGCGGCCATGAACCGACGCTCGCCTACGTCAAAAAGCGTACCCGTGAGGGAAAAAGCAAAAGAGAAATAATTCGCTGCCTCAAACGCTACATCGTCCAGGAAATCTTCAACCATCTTTGCTGCCCTAAGGTCGACAAAATAGCAGGTTGACAGATATAGGAGCTTCAAGACCCCGATGAGCGACCGCAAAGGGTCGGTCATTACAATATCGGCTCTCATGTCATTTCCCTATCCCGGCATCTGGGTCAATTGCCCACTTTCAACGAGGAGTTTGAAAGCCCGGTGGGTGTCTTCGATTCCCTCTTGCAAGCTCACCGACGGGTAGTCGGGGACATGTGCCCACAACGGCGCGTCATCGAGATCGGGCGGAAAGGGAAACGGGCTGCCCGAGGCGTTGACTTGCGCCCCATTCTCCAACTTTCTCACAATCGCCAGCCCGTTTTCGATGGTCTCGCAGGTGCCGTTCAGGTCAAACACCGGCGCGCCGAAGCCATCCTGGCTGATGGCGGCAATAAAGGCCGCGGCAGCCTCGCCCGCATAGAGCCAGCTATAATTGCCAGTATACGGTATGTCGAAAGGCAGGCCCATCGCAGCGGCCTGAATGGCCAGCGTGTTGCGCGAGCTCATGCCTTGATCGCGGGCGATGCCATAGACGACATTGGGGCGAATGCCGACAGATGGCACCTCCCAGTCCGCCCAGTAGACAAAGGCGCAGTGCTCGTTGGCGAGCTTGTATGCCCCATACAGCGTTTCCTTGTATGGGCCGCCAGGCGGCATGGCGAGTGCGGCGACCGACGAGGCATAGGCGGTGCGCCGAATCCCGGCCTCATGAGCCGTTTGCAAGACATTGATGGTGCCCTCCACATTGACCCGCGCGCCAAGGGCCGGGTTCGCGGCGCAAAAGGGTACTTGCAGACCGGCAAGGTGGATGATGGCTCGAATGTTGTGTTTTCTGACTATGTCGCCAAGGTGGCCAGCGTCAGTGACGTCGCAGATCTCCCAAGTCAGACACGCCGCCGCATCCCGCCCCATAACAAGCGCGGGTCGCGTGCGGTTGTCCTGCAAATCGGCGGCGACGCAGGGAATGCCCGAGCGGCTGAGGATGGCAAGAGCCCAAGCCCCTATGCAGCCACCGGCACCGGTGACCAGCACGGGCCCGTCAAAGGGGTTGGCCGGAATGAGAAACTTGTCGGTTAGAAAATCCATGAGTACGCTCCAGCGTTAGGCCAAGGTCAGAATGTCAAAAATCTTTTGTAAAGCATCAATAATATCTTGCAATACTGCGCGGTCTGTCACCTCTGGCCCGACGGATGGCAGGTGAAAAATGCTGAACGGTAATTAGCCGATTTTTGGCCAAGGTCCGCTGTCAGAAAAAACGGTCGTCGTTATTTCTATCGATTTCTAGGTCCAGCGCCTAATATTTTACTTTGGGTCAAACGCCTTGCTTGCGTTTTCGGGGACTTCAAGAAGGATCTTGCGTGGTGTCTTGTTGAAGCCTGCCTTGTTAAGCGGCTGCGCACTACCGGATCCGACCGTTGAGGTCGAAATGGTATCGACTCCCTGTTCAGTTGAGTCAGGTGCAAAGCTCAATGCGAGCAATCCCATGCAGAATAGACCAAGTGATGTTAGAAGAATTTTCATAAGGGCACCCATTTCGAATATAGATGCCAATATGATGCAACATGGTAAAGCGAAAGTTAATTTCGATGCGGCTGATAGGAACTTTCCTGATCAAAACTATATCTTGCTATATCTAGCTTGATCACATCCCCTGCTGGCATCACGCTTTGCTGCGTCCGCTGAAAAGAATGTACATTGCCGTTTCGCTTGAGATTACTTGCGCTGAAGCGACGGATCTTGCAACTGGCTCGCCCCTGCTCCCGATGGTTGAAGGTCACTGGCGAACGAAGTCGCGGCTTGAGCACAATTGGTCAGCCGGAATTCCTCCATTGCGAGGAGTAGGCTCCAACCAGAACGACTACCAAATTGCTTATATAGAAGCTTATTTGGCTTTCTGGAAAAATTATGGACCATCGTCAAGTTCCACTGACAAAGCCGCGCAGTCTACAACTTTCGGGATGAACATCACTACTAGCCACCTTGCCACCGATGATTAGGTTCATGACTCTTTACTGGGGAAGCTCCGCAAGGTCTGCTTCGAGTCCTTGGTTGGCAAGAATTACCTGTTGCAAATTGAATGACTTATCGTCATCTAGTGAATCTGGAGAATAGGTTTTTTAGTCAATCCTTACATCGGTGCGGACTTGAAATCTGTCTGGATCAAAAAACGCGATTGAGACTTCCATTAGAGTGCTATCGCGCACGTAGAGTTGAGCATCGATTTGCAAAATTGGCGCCCCAGCTGCCAGACCCATCAATTTGGCTTCATCGTTTGGGCAGGCAATGGCGCTAGCTGCTTGGCTTACGCGACCTACAGCGACGCCAAAGCTATCTTCGATTACACGGAATACCGACGTTCCGCTTTCTTGGAGCAATGGTTCAATTCCGGCATAACGCGCGGGTACATAAATTCGGCTAACATTGAATGGTTTAGTCTCCCCCGATAGGGTTCTAGTGCCGCTCACCTCAAGCCAATGATCCGTTTCGCTTTCAAAGCCTTCGAGTTGCCGAACATCAGCGGTGCGCACTGTTCGGGTTTGTATATTGGCTAAAACAGTATCGCGCCCAAGACTCAATAATTCATAGATACCTGTCGTGTTCATGTTAAACTGGGGCTTAGGACGATCAGAAACGATCTGGGTTCCAGAGCGCTTTTTACGCTGTAATACGCCAACGCGCTCTAGTTCTGCGAAAGCGAGACGTAAGGTAGAACGGCTCACACCTAGTTCTGCAGCATATTCAGCTTCTGGTGGAAGTCTGTGCCCAACCTCCAAAACCCCGATTTTTACTTGTTCGAGAATGCTATCAGCAACTTTTTGATAAAGCGCAGTCATTGCAAGGTCCTTGGGAGCCATAAAGCCAAATCAGGGAATATTGCCAGCAGTAGCGCGAAGCCCAGTAAGATCAAGAAAAATGGTAAAGCAGCTTTTGCAATTGTGCCGATAGATTCGCCAGTTTGGGACTGAATCACAAACAGATTGAACCCTACAGGTGGCGTGATCTGGCTAATTTCAACAGCTACCACAACAAAAACACCAAACCAAATAGGGTCAAAATTTGCAGCCGTTACGAGTGGCAATGTAATAGGTAACGTCATGACAATAATTGAGGTGCCATCGAGAAACATTCCCAGCACTGCATAAAAGATCAGTAGAACGACGATCAAAATGAATGGAGAAAGATCAAGAGCGGCAATCTCTCCTGCAATCGCTTTAGGTATTCCAAGAAAACCGAAGGCAGAGTTCAGCAACGCAGCACCTATAATGATCAAGCCAATCATTGCAGATGTCCGAACTGCACGGCGACCAGCCGCAACCATAGATAAGAAACTGAACCTACCCATGACAATCGAAATGATGACCGCGCCAAGTACACCAATCGCCGCTAATTCACTAACGCTAGCCAGGCCCAAATATAAAGAACCCATGATCGCTGCGATCAAAGCAGTTACCGGTCCAATATCTCGCAGCGCATTTAACCGTTCAAGCCACCCGGACTTTTCAGACATTGGCTGGGAACCAGAAATAATTTGGTGCAAAGCAATATAGAACATATACAGGCCTGCTAATGTGAGGCCTGGTATCACGCCTGCAATAAATAGTTCTAAGATGGATTGCTCTGCGACAACACCATAAATAATCATAATAATCGACGGCGGTATCAGAAAACCAAGGGTGCCTGCTCCCGCCAGAGAACCCATAGCTAGTTTACGATCATAGCCGCGTTTATCAAGTTCAGGAAGACTAACTTTACCTACGATTGCAGTCGTCGCCGCTGATGAACCTGACACCGCGGCAAAGAGGGTGGAGCCTACTACGTTCACATGGAGCAACCCGCCCGGCAGTCTGCCAAGCCAAGGCGCGAGTCCAGAAAAAAGAGAACGCCCCAATCCAGCCGCCACAAGGACTTCACTCATCAAGATGAACAAGGGCAAAGATAGCAGCGGCGTTGGTATCATCGCTCCCCAGATCACACCGCTGGAGAAAATATCCATGGGTATGTTAGGCTTGAATATTGCTAACAAAATATAGCCCGTAGCGAATAAGGAAAGTCCAATCCAAACCGAACTAGCTAGTAAGGCTACAAAGAGTAGAATGGTGACGATCGCAATTTCAAACATCGATTGGCTCACTATCACTGTCAGAAGCGCGCCATTCAAATGTTTGGTTTGACCAACGGCGAATGAGACGGGCCAGAAGGTCTAGCCAGAGCTGCACAATACCCCAAAGCACAAGCGCTTGTGGCACCCACAAAGGTGATTTGGTCACTGAGGTCGCCAGAATGTTACGGTCAAAGGAAGTTGATACTTTGGTCCACATTGCCAATATCATAAGAGATACGATTATAAGTGCTATGAGATTGGCTGCCATATCCAGCCATTTGGCGCCCTTATTTGGTAGCGCCTCAGCCAATAAAGATATTCGAACGTGTGTGGCAGCGCGTATGGCTGGTCCCGACGCTAAGGCAAAAACAGCGGCCATAGAATATTGGCTAAACTCCCAAGTGAACGAAAAGCTGCTGGCTTGAGCCCTGGCAACGACTTCTATCAGCATCAACGCGCAATAGCCGAAAATCAGCAACACAGCCAATGTTTCCGCTAGCCTTGAAAGACGATCAATTTTTGTAAGAATTATATCCATCTAAATGAAATGTGCCGGAGGTTTAAGTCCGGCACAATATCTTTATTTGCCAACTTTGGCTGTGTAGGCATCTACAATCGCTTTTGCCTCTGGCACTTTTTCAAAAAAGGTCACCCACATAGATTTGCCTGCTTCGGCCATTTTAGAGTTCAAGCTTTCATCAGCCTTGGAGATCGTCATTCCGTTGTCGACGAGTACTTTAGTTTTACTCTCATCTTCAGCGGCGGACGCAGCCCAGAAATCTGCTTCCATTTTGTCAGCAAGACCTTGGATTATGGCGCGCTCTTCATCACTCAATTTGTTCCAAGCATCCAAGTTTACCGTAACTGCGTCAGGTGACATGGACCAGTTTAGAGGATTGAAGTGCTTGGTGAACTGATAAAGTTTTGAGTTGGCACCTGTTGAAGTAGATGTCGCTGCGCCATCAACTGTCCCTGCAGCAACCGCCGCAGCCAATTCGCCAAAGGGAAGCTCTACAGGGGCAGCACCCATTTTTTCTAAGAACTCAAATGATGTCGCATTAAATGCACGAATGCGCTGGCCACTCATATCATCCGCACTCACTACAGCTGATTTGGTGTAGATACCAGGGGATGGCCAAGGCACGTAATAAAGGACTTTTTGATTTTTCGATGCAAATATTTCTTCGTATTTAGGCCCGGCGACCTCTAGCCAAGTTTTCATCTGATCTTGACCCTGTATGAGATAAGGCAATGTATCGATGCCAAGAAAAGGTGCCTCGCCTGCTTGCAGGAATAGCAGCATATCAGCCATTTGTACGATGCCGTTTTCGACGGCTGATAGCTTTTCGGTAATCTTCACACCGATCTCGCCAGACAAATGCACCGTGATATCTACCGAGCCATTAGTTTCCTTGCGCACAGCGTCAGCAAATTGCATTGCGCTTTGGGCGTGAAAATTATTCGCGCCCCAAGCAGTGCTTAGGTCCCATTTGGTTTCAGCCCATGCGGTAGAAGCGCTGAGAGCAATCGCGGTGGATGCCGCTAGTATTGATTTTAATAAAGTCATTGAGTTTCCTCCGTTTGCGTTTTGGTCAGTTGATAAATGGATTGGGCAACATTATTAGAAATAAGCCCATGCGATAGATCTCTGGCGACTGTTTTTCTATCGCGATTAATTGGGTTTCCAAATCCTCCTCCTCCGGGTGTTTGAAGAACCAGTCGTTCACCAGCCGGAATTGTGTAAAGTCCTTTGTCTTTGATTTGCGAGCCGTTGGTGATTGTCACCTTGCCTGCTGATCCGTTCTTGCCGCCACTGCGCCCTGATGGGCCGGTTGTCAGTCTTTCAAATGCAGCAGCAGACAAGGTCATGTCTTCATAGATACCGGAGCCGATTTCTATGCGTTGTGCTAATCCTCCGCGATATTGACCAGGACCACCTGAGTCAGGGGCAAATTGTTTGGAGTGATAGATCAAAGGAGCTGAGTTTTCGGAGACTTCGACCGACACTGCCCCAACACCTGAAGGAAACGCTGTGGTCGACAATCCGTCCAGCGTTGGTCGTGCGCCCATGCCTCCCAAGGCGACATTGAGCGATGTAAACGGCGTCTTGCCAGCGCCAGAAAGAGACATAGTCCAAAGCGCGCCTGAACTTTCTGCCAGCACTTCCCCCGGCAAAGCCTGTTCAAGACAACCCAGCATAAGATCGGGCAAAGCCTGCCCAATGACATGCCGCGCACTTACAGGACTTGGGCGTTCCGCGCTTACCACCAGACCGGGAGAAGCCGTGATCAAAATTGCATCTAAAGATGCCTGATTATTCGGAATATCAGGAGCCAGTAAAGCGCGGATACCGAATGCAGCATAGGCTGCGCTGTAATTGAGGGGGCAATTGATACCGCGATTTACTGCTGGCGAGGAACCGGTGAGATCGACATCGATACGCCCATCGCCAATCACCATTTTGGCTCGCAGTTCGATAGGTGCATCATATCCATCAAGTTGCATATGATTTTCGTAGGTTCCTTGAGGAGCTCGCGCTAGGGCAGATTTCGTTCCTGCTGCCGAGCGACCAAATATGAAATCTGAGACTTCTTTAAGGTCGGTGAGATCGTATTCACCCATCAGATCAATCAGACGTGCAACGCCCGTATCATTACATGTTAGCAATGAAAGTATGTCGCCTCGCGCTTCATGTGGGACCCGTGAATTTGTAGTAACGATCCTTAGCAGATCTTCATTGAGTTCTTTGCCACGGCGCAAATGCATAACGGGGATGGTAACACCTTCTTCGAATACAGATGCAGATTCTGCAGACCAACCTCGCCCTCCAACATCAACAATATGACTGGTTGACGCAAGAAAACCAATGATCTTGCCATCCAAAAAAGCGGGTGTCACAACAACAAAGTCGAAAACATGTCCTGCGCCAAGCCACGGGTCATTGGTCACCAGTGCATCGCCAGGTTTGAGATTTTCTGCAGGGACAACATGCAGCATTGCGTTGACAGATGCCGCCATAGTATTTACGTGACCCGGCGTTCCCGTCACAGCTTGCGCCAACATAGCGCCATCTGAGTTAAAGACACCAGCAGATAAGTCACCCGCCTCGCGCACAATCGCCCCAAAGGCAGCGCGCATAAGAGCGTTCGCCTGCTCCTCACAAACTGAAATCAAACGATTCCATAAAACGTTCTGCGCGACGATGTCGAGTTTGGCGGTCATAGCATGCTCCGTTCGAGTACAAGATGCCCTGTATCTGAAAGTTGAACGGACCAGTCTGGGCGAACCAAAGTCGTAGTTTGATCCTCACTTACAACAGTCGGCCCACTATGAACGGCACCGTCTAAAGCGCTGCGCCTAATAACGCAATATTCTAGGAAGTCTTGAGCTTTCAGATCATAGATATTGCGTTTGGCTTCTCCTGTACCCGGCACTTTTTTCGACATGACAGGCTTGTCCAATTCGCGTAATTCACGGGCGCTCACGCTAATCGTGACAATTTCAATTGGGATGTCTTGCATAAGAAAGCCAACCTGTGCCTCGTAACAATTCAAAAAGCTTATTTCGAGTTCGGCTAAATCGAGAACACCATTAATGTCTAATGTAAGCTCTAAACCCTGACCTTGGTAGCGCATGTCAACTTTGGTTGCCATGATGATCCTATCCATTGACACAGCTTCTGCAACGATCTTGCGAACATAACTCAACTGCTCAGAAATAAGCTTGCCAAGAAACTCTACATCCACTTCGTCTATCCTTGTCGTCACAGAAATAGCGCTTTCAAAAGCTACAGGCGAACGTAAAAAACCGACTGCTGATCCCACACCAGCATTTTGAGGGACAATGATACGGCTTATGCCGAGCTTCTCTGCGATCCTCGCTGCGTGTACCGCGCCACCGCCACCGGAAACTAGTAAGTCAAAACGGGTAACATCGAGCCCCAACTCGATCCCGTGAACCCGCGCTGCGTTGGCCATTGTTTCGTCAGCCAATTCAATAATGCCAGCCGCTGCTGCTTCAACTCTGTCAATCCCTAGCGATTTTTGAATATGTTCACCAATAGCAGACGACGCTAGCTCTGGCGTCAATTTAATCACACCACCAGCGAACCCGTCAGCATCGATATTGCCCGTTGCCAAGTGTGCATCCGTTATGGTTGCGTCATTGCCACCACGTCCATAAGCTGCCGGCCCAGGGATTGAACCAGCACTTTTGGGGCCGACGTTTAAGCGCCCAAGCGCATCAACTCTTGCGATTGACCCGCCACCTGCGCCAATCTCCACCAGTTCAACAGTCGGCACCCGGATCGGCAGTCCACTGCCTTTCATATTGCGCCAAGCACGCGCAACTTCAAATCGCCTTGTAGTTTGCGGTAAACCGTTTTCAATGAAACATATCTTGGCTGTTGTACCGCCAATATCCAATGACAGCGTTTTGTTGGAACCCATCTCACGGGCAACATAGGCAGCCAAAGCAACACCGCCCGCCGGCCCACTTTCGACCAAACGAATTGGGAAGCGCATGGCCTGATCGATTGTAGTCAACCCACCGCCTGACAGCATCATCATCAATGACCCAGAAAACCCGCGTGTTTGCAGTTGTGATTGCAATTGAGCAAGGTAGCGTGACATAAGCGGTCGCACATATGCATTGGCACAAACAGTTGAGAATCGCTCATATTCTCGGATTTCACCCGCGACTTCTGCACTTTGACAGATTGTTACATCTCCGCCAAACAGTTCGCCAAGCCGGTTAGCAACATAAGCTTCGTGTGACGAATTGCGGTAGGAATGAAGAAACCCAACAGCCACAGCTTTAACTTGCTGATCATGTAAATGCGCTGCCAATACGTCAATCTCATCATCTTGAGGCGCTTCCAAAACGGATCCATCGGCTAGGATGCGTTCCTTAATACCAAATCGCAAAGGACGCGGAACTAGGGGCTCAGGCATCTCAATATCAAGGGCGTATTGTTCAAAGCGCTTTTCATAGCGCATCTCTAAAACATCTCTGAACCCAGCGGTTGTAACCAAAGCTGTCTTTGCACCACTCCTCTCAATTAAAGCGTTTGTGGCAAGTGTTGTACCGTGAACAATGGTGCTAATATCCTGATAGGTGAGCGACAAGTCACACAGAATTCGATCGACACCATCTATCGCTGCTTTGTTAGGAGCTTGTGGGGTCGTCAGCACCTTGATGGACGAAATACCATCGGAGGTCTCCGCGACAACATCCGTAAATGTTCCACCAATATCGATTGCAACACGTACCATAAATTAAAGTACGTACTTTTTTTGTACATGTCAAATTCGAAATGATCATTTCGCTGCTAGAATTTTAGTTCGTCAAATTATGGTCGCAACAAAAAAATTAGTAAGTGACAACGGTGATCAATGGTAACTTGGTCCGCAACTCGGTCATTTGCGGCAGGTCAATTTTACTCCAATTGGAATAATGTAAAGGTCTGGAACGAGCCCTCTTCTACCAAAATATCCCTGTCGCTGGTTGAATGATGCCACAGTTGGCAAGCCGTGACTTCTGACCCAACTCGGACATGTCAGTGCAATGCAGCTAACGGCAGCACCGGAGCCTTCTTTGCTGCCTTTCCAGTCTTGCCAGCATGTTAGTTGCGAAGAAGGAGTCGAACATGGACGCAACCTGCATCACGAGCGTTTGGATTGACGCAGACTCGATTTCGTGTAATATTTCAAATAGACTGGTCGGTCTATTATGCGTGATGCAAACAATGCTTCCGCACTATTTCGTCAGTAGACAACAGGGAGGAGACGACGTCATGAGCACAGCAATAGAGATTCGGCGCTTCAATAAGCCCGACGACCTTCTTGACATGAAAGAATGTGGCGGCATCGCCATCATTAAGATGGGGACTGGGACCACCGGCATGCATGCGGTGTTCGAACCAGGCTGGACTTGGGAAAAGGACGAGAGGCCTCTTCTCGGCAATCCGGACTCCTGCCCGATGCATCACACCGGCTACTGCATATCCGGCACCCTTATCGTTCGCATGCTCGACACCGGGATGAGTACGTCAATCGCGCCCGGCGACTTTTTCGAGATTCCGCCAGGCCATGACGCTTATGTCGAAGGCGATGATCGCGTAGAACTGATCCTATTCGCACCGCCCGAACACCAACACTGACCTGAGTGCGTCCGGTTTTTACATTTCGGGCCGCAATCTCCAGAGCCGTCCCCTGTTAGGCGGGTTGTCCTTGATCCTCGGTCTCGGATGACCTATTTTCGATACCGAAGCATCACGAACTACGGACAACTTTTCAATGAGTGATTCCACCAAGGAGCGCATGCTCGATGTGGGGCTAAACATGCTCCTGCGCCACGGCTACAATGATCTCGGAATCCAAGCGGTGCTGAAGGAAACCGGCAGGCCGAAGGGATCGTTCTATCATCACTTCACCAACAAGGAAGATTTTGCCCTGCAGGTTGTCGATCGTTATATGGACGAGGTTCATCACGGCCTCGATGCTTCTCTCGGCGACCTCTCACTTGCGCCGCTTGGCCGTGTTCGCAAGTTCTTCGAGTCGACGCGCGACAAGTATCGCGAGGATGGCTATCTCGGATGCATGCTCGGCGGGCTCGGTCAGGAACTTTCAGGCGTGAGCCCTATCTTCCAGGAAAAGATCGAGGCGTGCCTCGGTGTTATCGCAGACCGTATCGCTGCCTGCATGGAGGAAGCACAAGCCAGTGGTGACCTGCCGACGAAAGCTGATCCGCGCCATATGGCGAACCTCATGGTCAATTGCTGGGAAGGCGCGGCTCTGCGTAGCCGCCTGCGCCGTGACCCGGCGCCGCTCAACTCAATGCTCGAATTCTATTTCTCTGCGGTCGACGCAGCAGCGAAATTACAGACGAACGTTGCCGCGGACTAGAATTGCAGTTTGGAAACGTATTCCTTCAGAAGCCCCTGACTGTGTTGCTTACCTCGATCGCGCACGCGCCGAGAGCCGCCTGCGATGTCTACCACACAGCGGAGACCGTAATCGGCTGGGTCATACCCACAGCGAGCTTCTCATGTGTACAGCCCCTCGGCTGGCTTTACGATGTACCAAGTTTACGGTGTCAATAGGGGGCAGACGGTGACTCGTGGCACAAAGTGACGTCAAGGCGCCTGTCGCAGATAAACCAACCAACATAATTGAAAACGGCAGAAGGTCCGCATTGCCGACATTAGCGGCAACTAATTAATG
>Ga0208544_10001987_pt1 | contig 13681 bp, 12 predicted proteins | sample DEB08_DNA_9_FD_184526 | JGI IMG/M metagenome (GOLD analysis project Ga0208544, IMG submission 184526) | Aqueous microbial communities from the Delaware River and Bay under freshwater to marine salinity gradient to study organic matter... | ecosystem: Environmental > Aquatic > Marine > Coastal ...
AACCTTTGGTCGAAATCACACAGATCAAGGGCACGTCCGACACTCACCCACTACTGTCACCTAATGACGAGTGGGCCAATTTCGAAATTTACCCCCTGCGCGTTGCCACAGCATTGCCCAGCATTGCCCCGGGTAGCTACGTACGCGATGCGTGGCAACGGGGCCTTGCGACTGCGGCAAACAATAACGCCAACCCCTACAAGTTCGGCGTCATCGGTTCCAGCGACACACACACGGCAGCGGCGCCATTAGAAGAGGACAATTACTTCGGCAAAGTCAGCATAATGGACGCCACCCCGGAGCAGAGGGGCTCAATACCCGCAAGCTTTCTCTACGGCACCTTGGTTAAACTTGGGATGCCCGACATGGTCGAGGATGTTGATGGTAAAACCTACCTTAACTTTCCCGGCTACAAGTTCTGGAGTGCCTCTGGCATTGCCGGGGTATGGGCAGAAGAGAATACCCGCGAAGCCATTTATGATGCGCTGCGTCGCAAGGAAACCTTTGCGACCAGTGGCACTCGCATCAAGGTAAGGTTCTTCGCCGGTTACCATCTGGCCGATGTACAACTGGACAGCCCTGATCTGATCAGCCGTGCATACCAAAACAGTACAACGATGGGTGGCACCCTCCATCCTAGTGATAATCATGCCAGCGATAAGCAGGCCAGCGAAGGTCGCTCACCCACTTTCCTGACTTGGGCCATAGCCGACCCAAATACCGCCAAGTTACAACGGGTGCAAATTATCAAAGGCTGGCTTGAAAACGGTGAACACCAGGAACAGGTATATGATGTGGCCTGCTCCGATGGCTTGAGTGTTGACGCGCAGACACACCGCTGCCCCGACAACGGCGCACGAGTCAACCTGGATGATTGTTCGATCACGGCTGGTGTTGGCGCCGCCGAACTGAAAACCCTGTGGCAGGATCCCAGCTTCACCCCCGGACAAGAGGCATTCTATTACGTGCGCGTACTGGAGAACCCGGTCTGCCGATGGTCCACCTGGGATGCCGTACGCACGGGGGTTGCACCGCGATCAGACATACCAACCACGATACAGGAGCGCGCCTGGTCGTCACCCATCTGGTACAGCGCATCGGGGCAAGACAACAATTTTGTACACTGAGATAGTTATCGGGATAACGATACCTATTACATAGGTCGGGGCGAAGGCGACAAGAAGAGAGGGAATGAAAGAGTCATCGTTTGTGATACCTTTATAGGGTAAAACACAATAACGATCAGCGCTGAGAGCACGATAAAATGCAAAAACTAACACTGCGAGATTTCGCCACCAGGGGTTTTAGAGCCACACTGGAAAGGCTTGGTATCAATCCTATAGAGCTAATTGAAACCGCTATCTCGCAACGTGAGCCCGCTGCCAATGTCACTCAACCTGATCCTTCTCCCCATACTATTCACGAATTGATTGAAACAGCGGTGACTATGTCTGGAGACCAAGAGTTAGCGTTTCGAATTGGTCATGGTTTGGATATGACCGAGTATGGGGCTTATGGATTTGCCATGATGAGCAGCATAAATTTGAGGGGTTCCATCGCGCTCTTTCTTCGCTATGGGCAAACATTCATTGATGGCGCTCATTGGAGTCGCAAACAATACGAAGACGGCCTCATCGTGCGCCTGCATCAGGATGCAGGTACCGATTACCAGCAAAGGCTTGTGACTGAATTAGTTTTTTCAAGTATGCATACCTTCTCTCGATCACTGGTCGCTCAACCACTCGAAGGCCTCAGTGTACATTTCAATTATCCCAGACCTGCGTGCGCTGCTGCTTATAAAAATCAATGGCCAATACCGTTGGAGTTCGATCAGGAATACAGCCAGATATTTCTACCAAAGCGTTGGCTAGATCAACGCATCAGGACCGGAGACCCAGCGACTAACGTTCTATTTACGCAGCAGTGCGAAGAAATTATTCAAGGCATGTCAAATGTTAAAGAGGTCTCGGCAAGCGTGCGCCGTTTACTCATCCTTTCGGCAGGGCATTTTCTTAATATTAAAGAAGTTTGTGAGCAGCTGCATATCACTGAGCGCACGCTCAGGCGCCGCTTATCTGCTGAAGAAACCGACTTCCGTACACTCTTCGATAGCATTAGAAATACGCTTGCACAAAAATACCTTAATAACACCTCACTCAGTGTTATTGAAATAGCCCATCTCCTGGAATACGCCGAGACCACAAACTTTCACAGAGCCTTTCAACGCTGGAACGAAATGACCCCTAATGAATATAGAGATCATACTGCTTTATAGCGCAATTGATGTAATGGAGCAGTTCGCAAAACTGGTTCATTTGACCCAGTCGAAAGCCCCCACCATAAGGCTTTCGTTTACCCCATCCTCAATCATCGAAGCCAGTGCGTCATGGAACGTTTTCTCGACCGGGTATTCCCGAGTTAGGCCGTTGCTGCCATGGGTTTCGGTCCTAGGCGCACAAGACCGCCGATCCGATAAGATGGGCGTAAAAAATCTTTTTATCTGAAAATAATTTTATGGTTTATACCATATAGCCGATGAATAGGCGCGCTCTTGAATAGTATCGAGAAAGTCATCAGCCTTTTCCGTTTCCATGGCCACCGCGTCATACAAAGAATGGCGCGGCGTAGGTATTTGCAAAACGCGCGCATAATAAAAAGCAGGCTGTGCAGGGTTAAAATCTGGGTCATGCCATACGGCGGTCAATTGCGCTGCACCTACAGAGTTTTCATACATGGCGGTTTTTGTATCCACTGTATTTTTTACCGTGGGTAATCTGCCGTCATCATCCAATTGTCGTTCATCTGACCAGGCCACATCATAAACCTTTTCTTGTGCTGCCCCGGTCTCGTCGACCCACCCCTTAACGATCTGAATGCGATCCAGATTGGCACCAACAGGGTCTTTCATGGCTTGCACAACAAATGAAGGAGGGATTTTCTGCGCTGCAAAATCCCCTCCCCGTATTTCCCCACCCATAGGCACACCCTGTTTGACTGCGTGCTGATAAGCATCTACCGTCTGCAGGTCTTGGTCATTTAAGTTTTTACCCGCAAAAAACTGCAATCGAATACGTGGACCGGTAGTGGCGTACACCTCTTTACGTTTCATGGCGGCCAGAATATTGCTGCGGGTATTCTCTGTTGCCCAAACGGCGGTCAACCCGGATGCGGACATGTTCCACCCGCTTATACGGCCCTTTTTCGCGCTCTCCGGATTATTGGCAGGAATGGCGTTCGCTGGAAATTTACCCTGGAAATTTCGTTCATTCGCTGTAGGCAAAGACGTATGTGAGTCGGTTCCGCCGACTACGCCAAACTGATAAGGGTTACTGCCGGCCCTTTGCTCAATCGTCAGGCCTCGCTTTAATGCTGAGCGCACATAGTCGCCGGGTTTAGCTTCGTATGGTTGCCAGTCACGCTGGATGAAGTTCTCGTAGGTTTCAAAATCCGCAAATTCATCATATGGAGACAGTGATGGGTGTGTTTCCGAATCACCTTTGAATTGCGTTATCTCGACAATGGGTTCCCATTTCATACGCAACTCAGCGTACTCTTTGTCAATCGCCTTGCCTCTCAGACTCGTCTCATCAAACATAAAGCCTTTGGAGATATTTGAATTGTGGGGAATAGCAATAAAATCAGCCTCTGCCAACGGCGCCGTTTGCTCCAGCCATTCCCATAGGTCTTCAGGATATAGACTGTCATTGAGGGAAAATGGCTGATAACGCTGCGCACTTTCTGCATCACCGTCTGTGATCACAACGCGGTGCAAGTTGCTGCCTCCGGGTAAGGAAGTCCATTCCCAACCAATCAATGCCGAAAATACGCCTGGCTCATTATGTTGGTCAGCCATATTTGTGATGTTTTGCCAGGTATCACGTTGTGTCGACATCATCTCCGGGATCAACGACACAGTGTCGCTAAGGCCGGATTCCGCCGCTGCCTCTCTTGCATCTTTCGCTTCTTTTAAAGAAGCGACAAACAGTGATCGCCCATCATCCGAATCAATGGCGTAATTTAAGACCATTGCGCTAGCCCAGGCCTGAAGCGAATCGATCAAGCCCAGGCCGGTGTAGTCCACTCCGTCGCGATGAATGGTACGTATGACTCCCAGTAATGCGGCATGATCGGTCACCACCAAAAAATCCAGCGGTGTTTCAATTTTCACCTTAGCTTGATGGTAAGGATGCAACACCGGCAAACCGCGCGCGTAGCGATAGGCCGTATTAGGATCAGCCGTCTGGTTACCGTTAGTATAGGCATCGGAGGAATAGGTGGTGTGCAGATGCGTATCACCCCATAACAGCTGCTTTTCTTCGGCTGCACTTACCGACATGGAAAAATATACCAAGGTTAAAAGCAATGTACGCATAACAATTTCCAGATTCATGTTTTATTTCTTTAAAGGACTATCAACCGATAATTGGTTAAAGCGAGGCTCGACGACGAATCTCTGCCGCCACTAACCACAAACGGTCCTGCCCCCACACCTCCAAATCAGGTTCACCCTCAGGACCACACAATCGGTAGGAAGGCACCCCCCAAAGGCCCATGCCTTGCACCATTTCATCCTGGTGCTTTTCTACCCAAGGTTTCCACGCCTTTCCGCCCAGATGCTCTTGCGCTTCTTTCCAATCCAAGCCCACTTTTTCTACCGCGCGCCGGATATTCTTCTTTTTGTGCAGTCCCTTACCTTCAGCAAAGGCATAGCGCATTAAGGTGCTTAAGAGTTCTGTATCTTTACCGAGAGATTTCGCCCAGGGTAATAGTGAGTAGCACTGCCGGACAGGCTCGCCAATTGTTATTACCGTGTTTCCAAAAGGCACACCCAGAAATTCACTCTCACGCTTTACATCAAAGAAAATATAGGCAGCTTTGGCCGGGGTGGCAGGGACGCCCCGCATGACCATCGGCAGAACAGGTTTGTGGTGAAGGTTTATCTTGCAAGCTCGACCGAGCTCGATGGTCTTATCATAAATCATTGCTGAATAGGGGCTGTTCAGTGACGGGAAAAAATGTAAATCCAGTTCACTGGCATCAACACCGCTAACATCAATATCAGGCCGCGGTGCAATATAGGGCTGACTCGGCTCTTTACACACACCCAACTCACGCAGGCGTTCTTCCAAGTAAAACAAGCGATCAACGCCCCAGTACCACTCGCCAGCATAATAGAGCATCGCGCCCGAATAATGGTCCAATTCTGCCAGGCGCGCAGACCCTGCTTCGAGAGCCGCGTCAACTTCCTCCATAGTCACATCACCAGCATCGATAATTCCACTTGACCATAAGCTGGCGCTTATGCCTTTAACCCGAGTAAGAAAATCTTTTGCATCAAGTTTTGTCAGCGCTCGATTAGCCGCCTGCTGCAATTCAGGATCAGGCTCCAAGCCAGAATCTTCTGGAAAGCTCAAGCCATAATGCGGGGCAATCAAACCACAGTCACGGCGTGCCCAAACGGCGAGTTTTTCTTCCTCGGGCTGACTGCGGCCGCCGGTTGCACTAATAAGATGCGGCACAATCTCAATGTCATAACGCTCAGCAAACCGCGCGATAACCTGCGCCATCAAATGTGAATAGGGATCACCCACCTGGTGGAAATACTCGACTACGTGAGGCCGTTCCTCTGCAGCGCGTCTCTTCTCGGCGGCTGCACGCTTTTTCGCTTTCCATTGGGCGTTTGCAAATCGGCTAAATCTTTTTGACAGAAAAAAACGTAGCAGGCGCGGCGGATCAAGGAAGTAAGAAGGAGTGGTATTGTTCTCTGCCTCAAGCATAATATTGTTTCTTATCGTTATATTTCAGAGATAGAACAAGGCTTCTTTTTTCATAGAGGGCTCGTTTTTCAGCAATCGTCTTAAATAGTCAAACCACCATCAACGACTATGCACTCCCCCGTGGTATAACTGCTGGCATCTGACACCAGATACAATACCGTCCCCGCCATTTCGTCTGGCTCGGCGTGGCGCTGCATAGGAATATTGGCCACTGCCTGCTGGTAAATCCCATCATCGGCAAACAAGGCACCGGCAAACTTGGTCTTGGTAAAGCCTGGTAACAGGGCATTACAACGAATACCGAAAGGTGCACACTCCTTGGCAAAGGTCTTCGTCATATTCACAACGGCCGCCTTGGTAATGGAGTAAATACCCTGTCTATCACCCGGCTGCAGGGCATTAACCGATGCCGTATTGACGATGGCACCGCCGCCGTTTTCACGCATCAGTTTGCCTCCCTCAATGGACATAAAGAAATAGCCGCGCACATTAACGTCTACGGTTTTTTCATAGGCTGCGAGATCCGTATCCAGCACATGACCAAAATAGGGATTAGCCGCAGCGTTATTAACGAGGATGTCGAGCCTGCCATGCTGACTGCGAATATAGTCGAAGGTTTTGGTGATATCTTCCATGGATCCCACATGGCAACCTAATGCCTCTGCACTGCCACCGGCTGCATTAATTGCATCCGCCACAGACTGGCAGCCATCCACCTTACGGCTGGAAACCATAACATGGGCGCCCTGCTCGGCCAAAAGTTTGGCAATCGCTTCACCAATGCCACGGCTAGCACCCGTGACCAGTGCAATTTTTCCGGTTAAATCAAAAAGTTTTGTCGACATACTTACCTCAACGATTAATTATCCTGTAACGCTTCTAGCCCAAGCTCTGCCAATGGTCTTACAAGCCCACCCGCAGCCGCGGCTTTTTCATTGGAGGCGTTGCCCATGGCGGCACGCTTGGCCACGCCCTGTACAATGGCCGCCAGCCGGAAAAAGCTAAAAGCCACGTAAAAGCCTAAATGCTCAATTTTTTCAATACCCATGTGCTCACAATAACGTGCGACATATTGCTGCTCATCAGGAATACCTAAGGCATTGAGGTCGTGACCTTTTAGCCCTAACATCGTGTCGGTTAAACTCGGCATACGCATTTGCATACATAGATAGCCCACATCCGCATAGGGGTGACCGAGGGTTGAAAGCTCCCAATCCAATACCGCGATAATTCGACGGTTATCGGGCGCAAACATCACGTTATCGATCCGGTAATCACCATGTACCAGTGACACCCGCCCACCGTCTACAGGCAGAGCCTGCTCCAGTTTTGCCATCAAGGCTTCCATGGCATCTATGTTGTCAATTTCAGAAGCACGGTACTGGCCACTCCAGCGCTTATACTGGCGCTTAAAGTAATTGCCCGGTTTTCCGTAATCGCCCAAACCGGCCTGGTTTATATCGACTTTATGCATTGCGGCCAGTACGCGAACCATCTCGCCATACATAGCACCACGCTCAAGCTTTTCGACTTCCGGCAATGCAGGATCCCAGTAAATATTGCCTTCGCAACACTCCATCAAATAAAACATGGAACCGATGACTTCCCGGTCTTCGCACAGGTGATAAACCTTGGCCACTGGCACTTCCGTTTTTGCCAATGCGTCCAACACGCGGTATTCGCGATCAACGGCGTGAGCAGATTTCAACAGATCGCCCGGCGGTTGCCGGCGCAGCACATAGACACCGGAAGATGCAGTAATTTTGAACGTCGGGTTGGACTGACCGCCGGGAAATTTCTCCACTGTCAGCGGGCCCTTAAAGCCTTCAATATTCGCTTCAAGATAAGCGGCCAGCTTTAGCTCATCCAAAGTACTAACCTGAGACATTATCTTTACTCACTGCTCTATTTATTCGAAACTCTTAGCCAAATTACGCCCCAGCTGCATCATATGCACTTGGTCCGGGCCATCGGCAAGACGCAGTGTGCGCTGAGCTGCAAACATATGCGCCAGGCAGGTGTCCTGGCTAACGCCGGCGGCACCGTAGATTTGGATGGTCCGATCAATCACATCCAGGGCCATATTGGGGGCTACGATCTTGATCATGGCGATAATATCTTTCGCGGCCTTGTTGCCCTCTGCATCCATTTTTTGTGCAGCCTTTAAGGTCAGCAAACGAGCCTGCTCAATCTGGCAGGCAGAAAGGGCAATATCTTCACGTACGGATTGGTTTTTAATGAGAAGTTGTCCGAAAATAACACGGCTGTTAGCACGCTCGCACATCATCTCTAAGGCACGTTGCGCAGCTCCCACAGAGCGCATACAGTGGTGAATTCGACCTGGGCCCAATCTGCCCTGGGCAATTTCAAAACCGCGACCTTCGCCCACAAGCATATTTGAGGCTGGCACCCGCACATTATCAAAGATGATTTCCGCATGGCCTTCCGGTGCATCATCAAAACCCATCACCATCATCGGCCTGACAATTTTTACGCCTGGCGTATTGGTTGGCACCAGCACCTGAGACTGCTGAATATAACGGTTGTCGTTATCTGGATCCGTCTTACCCATTACGATCAGAATTTCACAATCCTTGCGGCAGGCGCCGCTGATATAAAATTTATGCCCGTTAATCACATAATCATCACCATCACGCACAATGGAGGTTTCTATATTAGTGGCATCACTGGAAGCCACTTGCGGTTCCGTCATCGCAAAAGCTGAGCGAATTGTGCCTTCCAGTAATGGCTCCAGCCATTGTTTTTTCTGTGCCTCACTGCCGTACTTGGCCAGCACTTCCATATTGCCGGTATCCGGGGCAGAACAGTTAAACACTTCCGACGCCCAGTGGACCCGCCCCATTTCCTCCGCCAGTGGCGCGTACTCCAGGTTGCTCAGGCCGCCGCTGTATTCGCCGTAACTGAGTGGTAAAAAGAAATTCCACAGTCCCTGCGCCTTCGCCTTCGCCTTTAATTGCTCAAGAATCTCTGGCGTACCCCAGCGATCAGTGGCAAGTTGTTCATGGTAGGTTGCCTCATTGGGCATAATTTCAGTATCAATAAACTGTCGAACCCGTAGAAGTAAATCCTGCACTTTTTCGCTGTACTCAAAATCCAACATTTTCTCCTAATTCCGATAAAAAATCGGTGTTTTATATACCTGTTACGTTCGATTATTATGCAGTTTGAGCTTGCTGTTTCGCCAAGGCTCGACCACACAACCACAGATGCAGAGCGCCCCATAGCCCGACGAGGGTAAAGCAGGCCAATGCAATACTTAATGCATCTTCGCCATAACGAGGCGTCAGCAGATCACTAAGAACACCGACCAACAGAGGCCCCAAGCCCATGCCGATAAGATTAATAAATAACATCAAAATAGCCGAAGAGACGGCGCGCATATTGACAGGTGATAAGGTTTGCACCATGGCTAAGGTTGGGCCCATGGCGTAGTTAGCCGCAAAACCAGGAATAATAAACAGCACGATGGCAGTGGTTAGATTGTCTGCCAGTAAGCCCATGATAAAAAACGGCATAGTGAAAAACGGAACTATGGCAAGCACCCACATGCCGTGTTGAAAACCACGAACCGCCACGCGGTCAAATACCTTACCAGCAACCAAAGCACCGATCGCCCCCGATATGCCAAACAGACCTGCGATCAACATACCTGTCTGTGATTGACTGAGATCATGTGCTCGCATAAAAAAAGTCGGTAGCCACTGGGTTAAACCATAGGACATCAAGCCAGCAACTATCGCACCAAACATCAAATGGCGCATAGCGGGGTTTTGCCACATAGTAGTGGCGGTAGTAAGTATGGGTGGTGGTGGCTCGGAGGCTTGTGTATCAAACGTGCTCCTGGCAGGCTCTTTTAGGAGCTTGCCCATTATCAAGGCCAGTAACAGACCGGGTACACCCACGGCCACCATCGCGGTACGCCAACCATAATGCTCGGCGATAACACCACCACCAACAAAACCCAGGATCATGCCAACGCTACCACCCAGCATTAAAATGGACATGGCGAGCGCCCGACGCTGTGGAGGAAAATAGTCTGCAATGATGGAGTGGCTGGCAGGATTTACACCCGCCTCACCAATACCCACTCCGATTCTCATCAACAACAGACTGATAAAACCAACGGCCAGACCGCAGAAAGCCGTCATTAAAGAAAAAATTACAAGACTGGCAAGAATGATGCGCTTGCGGCTGTACTGATCAGACCGACGTGCAATAGGCAGGCCCATGGTGGCGTAAAACAGGGCGAATGAAACACCACCCAACAAGCCCAACTGGGTATCGCTTAAAGCAAACTCCGCTTTTATCTCCGGAAACAAAATGGACAAAATCATCCGATCGCACATCGACAAGGCATAGGCCAACATCAGCAGGATCAGGGCAGAGCGGTGACCATCCAAAGGCTGGCGGTCTATTGATGCTGTAACATCCGTCACTCCTGCACTATCGCCTATATTACCTGCCTGATCATGAATATTAATATTCATACTTGCTCTTACTTATAGGTGCACATTAGGGTGTGCGGAGATTGCCGAATGACCGCAGCACTGATTATAGTAAGCACGCACAAAATCTCGTAATCATATTCGGCCATATACCGGCTTCATCGCCTTCGATCGAGCAAATAGAAATAGATCTACTCAGCCGAGCCAATGAAATTATTACAAATTTGTTTGCCGTTGCTGATTCTCAGTCGTGGCGCCTTGGCATTTTGTTTTTATCCCTTATCGTTGCGGAGGCGATTAGGCAGACTGACGACAAACTACTGAAACGGACAAATAGCGGATCGTCTATCATCGCCACAGAATCATTTTGAATGTTTGGGTAGCCACTTTGGATGATCCTTGCAACTAACTGTCAAGTTACTCAACTTCCATAAGCGAAGCCACATCCGACAATCGTTCCAATAACCACTGATGCGCGGGCGTCGACGCATGACGCGGGTGCCACAAGATATCCACCGTAAAGGCACCCAACTCCATTGGCAACGGCAATACCTTCACTGGTAGCAACTGACAAAAATCATCAGCAAACCGCTCTGGCAATACCAGAACCAAGTCCGTTTCCGCTACCACCATGGCAGCCGTCGTGTAGTTAGGAATCACCGAGACAATTTTGCGCTGATGACCCTGGTCCTGTAACCAGCGATCCACCATGCCGCGGCGCTCATTGCTGGACACCCACACATGCCCCAAAGCTAGATATTGCTTTAAGGTAATACGTTTTTTGATTTGCGAGTGATCTTTACGCACCAGACAACACAAATGCTCTTCCAACCACAGCTGTCGCTGTAGTCTAGGGCTGAGATCAAAAAAGCGCCCCATGGCGAAATCGAATTCACCGGCCTCCAGTGCTGCTTCCGGATTTTCTGCGCCAAAATTTCTGATTTGGACTTCAACCCCTGGGGCCTGGCGCTCAAGCAGTTTGAGCAAACGCGGTAATAACAGCAGTGCTACATAATCTGTAGCCGCAATTACAAAAAGCTGCTCGCTGTTGATCAATATCCTGGTTATAGCTGTGCACATCAGCAAACTTAACTTTGCGCCGGTTGCCGGTGCAGTGAAACGGAATCTTACCTTCATCCAGCAACTTAACAAAGGTGGGGCACGAGATATTCAGTATATCTGCCCCTTCTTGTGTGGTGAGTTCCGCATGTACCGGTACCAGATTAACGGTATTCCCCTCCCCTAGCTGAGTCAGTACTTCGACCAGTAACCGCAGAGCGCTTACCGGGATTTTGACAGGGTGACTGGTGCCTTGTTTATCGGTAATACTGAGTGCCTGGCTCTCGGACTGGGTTTCCAGAAATTCCGAAAGCTCACGGCTGGAGATCTTCGCCAGTGCGACTTCTTCGGGTGTTGGCAGTGTTTCCTGAACATAACTCATAATTTTAACCCTACGAACAATGGGACGGGGTAAGTTATGAGTTAATTATTCGAAATATTCGAAGGTTTGTCGATATTTGAAATATTCGAAATATAGATATAATGATATCAGCACCCAAAATCGAAGGGTAAAATCTGATAATATCTATGGGTTAGATAGGAAGGTGTAAAATTCTGGCCCTTATATTGTTGGAGACCCCAATATGAAGTTTGTCCAGGCCCTCAAATTATTGTCCAAACCGTAAACCTAACACTATGATTGATTGTTGCAATTAGTATGCAGCCAAGTCTACGCTTAAAAATTGGAAAGGTCATTGTATCTATTGTTTGGTTATTCATTGTGGCCTCGGTGATAGAGCCTTCCCAAGTGCCATTTCCTCTTGTGTTCCAGGGGCTCGGTGTTTTTCTAGTGGTTTCTCATATTATTGAGATTGTCGTGTTTAAACAAAGAATGCGCGGACCAGCGGATTATGTATTAACGATGCTGTTTGGTGCGTTACAGTTGAAAACGATTAGGATTGCAGTATGAAATCACAATGGATGACCTATGGCGCTAACGGCTACAGTGCGCAATTGGCGATAGAAAAAGCCGTCGATCAGGGTAAAACCCCTATTCTGGCGGGTCGGAATCAAACCAAGATAGAGGCGCTGGGTAAAAAATTTGATCTGCCAGTTCGCATCTTTGATTTGAGCAGTATTGATGCGGAGTAAAGCGAGCTAGCCTTGAATAAACCAGTTTAAACCCGGACTAATTTTGACTCGCGCCGGCAACGTCAACACTGGTAGCAGGGTTCGCATCTGACCGTGGGTCGATTAACAACTCGCCTTTCATATTGACTCGTAGAGCGGTTGAATCTGTATCTAAATAAAGATATTCGTAATTGTCACCACCTATATCGCCAAGGCCAATGGGTTGCACTATGTTGCCATCACTCAGTTCAACAGAATAACCAAGGCGATGACTCTCACCGGTGACACCTTCCAATGGTGTAACACCGCCATCCCAAAGCACAACCACAACCTGTTTGGTCGAAGGAGGAACTTCAAAAGGTGACTCTTCCGGGCTCAATGTGTAGGCTAACACCAGTGATGGACCGTTTTTTAAAGGCGTCACATCCACCGACAATCCTTGTGCATTTTCACCCCCGGATAAAGTTAAAGAGCCCGTTACCCCTACTTTAACCGGTGGATCTTCAGGTTCGTTACCAAACTCCCCTATGAGTAACACGGTATGCCGCTTTGATGCTTCTTTGGCGGGACGCAAGGTGGCATGATCAGGCGTTACCCGCTTGCCTGAACGGGTAATAACCGTAAAAGCTTCAGGCATCAGGCTATCGGGATCGGCAATGCGTTTAGTAAACGTCACCGGCATTCCGTCCAGGCCTTTCCAGCGCAATGATGGAAGCTCATTATCCAACCCAAAAAAAGCACTGACCATGCGCGCTGGCTGATCATCGAGTGCAGTTCTGGGCTGGGGTGTATCTGGCGCACATGCAGCAAGAAACCATGTAAACAACAGGAAAACAAAACTTACAATAACTTTATGGTATGTATTCTCTTTTTTCATTTGATCTTAGGAACTTCTGAATTAATCAATAGTAAGGTTCTGTTGGGTGTATTTTTCAAACCTTACGAAAACAGGGATGTCTTCGTAGAACGAACATGGTTGTACTTGCAGCGTGTTTGAAAAAACAGCCCAATAGGGTTTGATACATTGCTGAACGGCTTGTTCGATTAAACAAACTTCCTTAATTTACTGAGTAAGCGATGATCTTGTCTTTAAAGTTTGGCACCAAAAGCTTATTGAGTGTTTTTGAGTATGAAATGTCAGCCGTGCGATCAGGAGTGGTAGCGATAAGCTTTTTCACCTTGCCGTCGTAGACAACAAAATACACTGCGCCTCTCCAGTCGGATACAAAAAATTCGCTGGAATTGAACTTCCATATTCCATCAATTCTTTCGTCTATACCTTTAGCAATAGTCGATACACTGCCATCT
>Ga0208544_10001988_pt1 | contig 13671 bp, 13 predicted proteins | sample DEB08_DNA_9_FD_184526 | JGI IMG/M metagenome (GOLD analysis project Ga0208544, IMG submission 184526) | Aqueous microbial communities from the Delaware River and Bay under freshwater to marine salinity gradient to study organic matter... | ecosystem: Environmental > Aquatic > Marine > Coastal ...
GCCTATACAAGAGACCACAAGCCGATTCATGCCAGCGATATTTTGGGTACTGGTGCAATGACAGTACTCCTAAAAGACGCCCTGGCCCCCAACCTGGTTCAGACCTTAGAAAACAATCCCGCTATCATTCATGGTGGTCCTTTCGCGAATATCGCCCATGGCTGTAACTCCGTTATTGCCACAACAGCTGGTCTGAAAATGGCCGATTATGTGGTCACCGAAGCGGGCTTTGGTGCCGACTTAGGGGCTGAAAAGTTCTTTGACATTAAGTGTCGCGCTGCAGGCTTACATCCAGATGCTGCCGTCATTGTAGCCACCACCCGTGCCTTAAAAATGCATGGCGGTGTGAGTAAAGAGGATCTAGACAAAGAAGATCTAGTTGCTCTTGAAGAGGGTTGCTGCAATCTGGTGCGCCACATTGAAAATGTAAAAGCCTTTGGGGTTCCCGTGGTCGTTGGTATCAATCGCTTTACCTCAGACACAGATGCTGAGATTGCGCTGATCAAAAAGGTCGCTCTAGCCAATGGGGTTAAAGCTATCGACTGTACTCACTGGGCCGATGGTGGCGCAGGTACGGAAGAACTAGCCCATGAGGTGGTTTCACTGGTGGACTCTGGCCATGCTAATTTTGCGCCACTGTATCCAGACGAAATGCCTATTTGGGACAAGATTAAAACCGTTGCTACAAGACTCTATCGTGCCGATGACATTATTGCCGACAAAAAGATTCGCGATCAGATCCGTGGCCTGCAAGACAGTGGCTATGGTCATTTCCCAGTCTGCATTGCCAAAACGCAGTACAGTTTCTCAACCGACCCAACGTTGAAGGGCGCACCCTCTAACCATGTTGTCGCCATTCGTGAAGTCCGGTTATCTGCCGGTGCTGGCTTTATCGTGGTGGTCTGTGGTGACATTATGACTATGCCAGGTCTACCGCGAATTCCAGCCGCTAACAGTATAGATATGGATGAGAAAGGCGACGTAGTTGGGCTGTTTTAATTTAGAAACCACCCTAGAAGGTAGTTAAAAACTCACAAAATCTGTAAGATTCTAGCCTTCAGATTTTGTGAGTCTATTGTGACCAAGCCCTTTATCTACCCACCTGTTCCTTCCCGTAAACAAACTATTGAACAGGCCCCTATTGAACAGGCTCCTATTGAACAGGCTCCTATTGAACAGGCTCCTATTGAACAGGCTCCTGTCGAGGAGGTTGTGACAGTGTATGACTCAGCATTTAAGTGTCCTAGCTGTCATAACAGGCTACAGACATCCACGCCGGAAGGCGCAAAATCCTATCGCTGCAGTAATAATCATAACTTTGATATGGCCAAAAAAGGCTATCTAAATCTATTGCTCGCACAGCACAAACGTAGCCGTAATCCTGGGGATAGCGATGAAATGATTCGCAGTCGCCAACGGTTTTTGAACGGCGGCTACTACCAAACACTGGCAGACGCCATTGTTAAACAGGTACGTTTAGGAGCAGATAATCAGCGCGTATTAGACATCGGCTGCGGTGAAGGTTATTACATGGATCAGCTACGCCAGGGGTCTGAAACACTGCAGCTAACAGGTATAGATATATCGAAAACCGCCGTGCGATTAGCGGCAAAGCGCAAGATGGATGCACAGCTTGCCGTTGATAGCGCCTACAGTATGCCACTGCACAGTGATAGCATAGACTGCGCCATTTCGGTTTTTTCACCCGTTAGTGCCAAGGAAACGGCAAGAGTTTTGGTACCTGGTGGAAGCCTAATAATGGTCGGCCCTGGAGAGGAGCATCTCTCTGGACTCACAGCCCACATCTACAGTAATAGAGTGCCACATCAGGGTAACAATCTAGATGATAACCTCGGCGATTTCATCCTACAGGAAACCTTGGAAATAAAGGACAGCATTACTATTACCGGCCCTGACATTCTCGACCTACTAAAGATGACCCCCTATTACTGGCATGCTCGAGCAGAGCAGCAGGAGCTGGTTGCAAATTTAAAAACCCTAGAAACAGTGATTCACTTCATGATTAAAATCTATAAAATTAAATAAATTTTAAGCGATAGATTCGGTTATATTATTAACCGGCAACATCAATCTGAACGTTGTTCCCTGCCCCTCCCTAGACATAACAGTGGTGCGCCCATCATGGGCTTCAATCACCACTCTCACCAGATGTAAGCCAAGCCCTGCACCTTTTCCTGGAGACTTAGAGGTGAAGAAAGGATCGAATATTTCAGCCAAATCTTGCTCAGAAATGCCGGGCCCTGTATCGGCAATATCTACCCAGATCATAGAACTATGCATGCCTGTTCGTATTGTAACAATACCTTTAGAATCAATAGCTTGGGCGGAATTTATAAGTAAATTAAGGAATACCTGCACCATACCACCACGATCACAAACGACCTTGGGAAGCTGGCCATATTCCTTGACAATTTCAACCTTATAACGAAGCTCACTAGACGCTAAAAACAGTGCTTTATCCAATAATTGATTAATATCCTCTTCGATGAGCTCGGCATTTTCGACCGTTGTAAAATCAGCTAACTCCACTAACATCTGTTCAATATGTTCGATCCCATCAACAGATTCATCCAGAATTTTGCTGCCATCTTGAAGAACAAAATCGAGGTTAATTTTCTTTTTTAATTTTTGTATTTCACGAATTTTTGAGCAGGCTATAAATGATTTTTTATTATCGATATAAGAGTTTTGCTTAGCAATAATCTCAGCAAGGTCACTGACATAGCCACGCAGTGAGGACAGATTATTAGAGACAAAACTCACCGGCTCGGTCAACTCATCAGCGAGCCCAGACACCAGCTTTCCAATAGTAGCCATACGATCTGAATGCACTAGGCGCACACGAATCTGTTCTAGTTCAAGGGTGTTTTTACGGAGTTTTTCATTCTGCTCTGTGACAATTTCGACACGCTGGTTTAACTTGTCAGTAACCTCTTGAAGCTCAACACTCAGTTCTTCAACCTGACGTTCGGCAACCTCTCTAGCGGCCCGCTCCTGCTCTATGCCCTTCAATGGCTTCTAACCTCCTTTTGACTACTTTCCACGATGGGAAACAAAAACATCCTGTTAGTTACAGCATCTCAAGTAACGGTGATGGAAACCGGTAATAAAAACCACAGTTACATCAACAGTAATCGCCGTAACAGTACAACCGTCTATAAAATATAGACGATCAATCGTTAGCCAACTGATTAAATAGTGGTTTATATCGATTTCTAAAATTCAACTTAGAAATCAAACAGCAGCTTTACCTCAACATTGAGCACAGCCGCAATCTTCTCAAGATTGCCAAATCTTGGTCCAAATATGCCCCGCTCAATATTGCTAATAGACTCAATAGTAAGGTCAGTTTGCGCTGCCAATGATTCCTGAGTAATACCTTTCTGGGTTCTAAGCAATTTTAGCCGAGCGCCAAATTGCTGCTTTAAATTAGCCATACAACATCCCTCAAAGAGAAAAAATGGCATACAAGGTGAGTTTAGTTTTCAATCTAGCGAAGTTAAAGTTGTTAGCAAACCAAGTTGAACTTCGTTTTTAGCCAGTTCGAGAACCAGCCCAGCCTTTCGACTAGGCTGCACAGCGGATAGCAGTTCGGCGAGTAGGACGCCTATTAAGACAGCTAGGCGTCGACTGGGCCGTAGGCATAGACACCACCCCTGTCCAGTGCGCGTCTATAGGCGGGTCTAGCATGACAGCGGGCTTTAAAAGCTGCCAGATTAGGCAGAGCTGCCGAGGTATGGAGCATTGGGGCAATTTCAGCCACAAAGGACAGCTGGATATCAGCACCTGAGAGTTTATTTCCAACAAACCAGTCGACCCCCTCCAACGCCTGATCCAGATAGCCGAGATGCCTGCCCATTTCATCGCTAATCCGCGGCTGTAATTCTGCCCCACCATCAGAGAGTCTAGAGGTATAGAGTTTTAGCATTAGGGGCAATGCAGCACTGCCCTCTGCGTAGTGTAACCATTGCAGGTACTCTTCATATTCCTGCGTACCGGTCTCAGGCAGCAAACTGTGTGACGCATCATAATGACGCAGTATGTAATCAATAATCGCACCTGACTCTATGATGGTATGACCAGCGTCGGTAATTACCGGCGACTTACCCAACCGATGGACAGCCTCTAGCTCTGGAGGCGCTAAATTAGTCTGGGCATCTCGCTGATATGTTTCGATCTGATAGTCCGCCCCGAGTTCTTCAAGAAGCCAAAGAATACGCTGGGAGCGAGAGTTATTTAAATGGTGAACGGTCAACATAGGGATAATTTCCTGTAATTATTGTTTTCAATATGTCCCTGACTGCCCGCTTAGCGTTGGCAATCAATGTTTTGGTTTCTAACCTTCTTGCTGTTAATCCTCGGGTAATAAATAGCCCTTTATAAGCCCGAATATCTCCGGCTGAGTCATCATTGAAGGCACTATACCAACACCCACCTTGTTACTCAGTAGCGGCACTGTGACGCCTGTATGCTCTCCTGCGACAAAGTCATTGGTCGCATAGTTGATTGCCATGATCGGGCCCTCAGGCGTAATGATGCGTGCCGTATGACCAGGACTATATATGGGGTAAGGACTGGCAGCGAACAGCGATTCTTCTGGAATTATCTGAGCTGCCTGACCATGATCCGCTGTGACCAGAATTAAGGTATCTGGGTGAGACTGAGCAAAAAGCAGAGCACTGTCCAGAGCATCGTTAAGCTGCTGTAACTCACCAATACTGCCGCAGGCCTTGCGTCGATGAGCCTGTTTATCAATAGAAGCGGACTCAATCATGAGAAAGAAGTCACTGTCTTCGGCGCTTAATAATGCGAGGGCCTTGTCGGTCATCTCTACCAATGTAGGCAATCCCGTAAATTCAGGATTGTCTTCACAGAGCATAGGTTCAGGGTATGTCACTTCGCCCATTGACCAATGAATTGAATTTGTCCAGCTAAGCTCAGAGTGCTCGGCTTTGCGATCATCTTCACCGCGCCAGATCACTGGCATAGTGCTGGCTGAAAAAAGACCAAGCAACTTGCCCTGCTCAATGCTATCGAGCTGCTCTGGGTTTAGTGCCACCTGATAGCCCGCCTGTTTGGCCAGTGAGAGCACTTCGTCCCCAGCATCTTCAGAAGGAACCGTAAAGTGCTTTAAACCCCCACCCAAAAGCACATCGACACCAGAGCCAACTAACTGCTCCGAAATTGAACCCTTGCCGCCGTTACTTTTTAGATCCGCCGAGCAGTCTACAAACACACCAGAATAGACTTCCACATCAACCATTAGGCTGGGATTTTCACAGTCGCGATTGTTCGTGTGCGCATAAAATGCGGCTGGGGTGGCATCGGTAACATTCGCCGTTGTGACAAGTCCTGTTTTAATACCCCGCGCCTGCGCCAAGTCTATGATATTGATAACATCAAGATCAGTGCCTGCTGTCGTTCCTACTCGCCCTCGACTAGTCACTACCCCTGTGGCAATAGCTGTGGCGCTATTCGCGGAATCTGCTACATAGACAGTCTGGTCAGGATTCTGATCTGAGACGCTGAGCACCTGAACACTGCTTCGTACAGGGAGATGATCAAGACTAAGCTTGCCCCTAGGCCCAACAAGATAATTTCGTGCGATGGTGATCTGCGCATCATCCATACCATCACCAATAATCAAAATAACATTGCCAGCAAAGGCTGGTATCGATTGGGTGATTAGCAGGGAAAAAGCGACCCCAACGATTACTTTGGCGCTCAGCAGTATCTGTTTCATATTCTTTGGGTTATCCAATTAAATTTAGGCTAGCCTGATTATTGCACAGATGAACGATTAAATGGTGCGTAGATCACTTCCTATTCCGATCACAGATAGCCTATTAAAAAGCGGCGCTTATATTATTTCTCAGGAGACTGTTTTTACCTCGCGAGGCTATGCTAATCTATGGTTACACCCCAGACTCCACTAGCCTCCAGCCTATGACTCCCGCACTGCAAAAATTTCTACAGCGTAATCAACTTCCAGAGAGCTATCTTAAAACCGCCAAAAATTCGTACAGACCTCTCCTAGAGGACTTTGCTAAGCAACAGGCTAACGGTCATTCGGGAACCCGAATTATTGGTATTAATGGATCTCAGGGCTCGGGTAAGTCTACTCTGGCAGACTATCTCTGTACGAGCATCGCCGAACAACATGATATCCGTACTGTCGCGCTGTCGCTGGATGACTTTTATCTGAGCAAAGCCGAGCGCCTGCAACTGGCTAAAGATATCCACCCATTACTAGCAACCCGAGGTGTGCCTGGCACCCACGATGTCGATCTGGCTATTGCCACGATTAATGGCTTGGTAGAGGCAGAATCCGACACATTAATTACTCGGTTCGATAAAAGTACGGATGATCGCTTGGCACCTGAATATTGTGAAATCATTCAAGGCCCGGTTGGCGTAATTGTTTTGGAAGGCTGGTGTATGGGTGCAACTGCCCAGGGGCCCTCAGCGTTAGCTACTGCCATTAATGAACTTGAAGCACTAGATGACGCCGATGCTGTTTGGCGAACCTACGTCAACACAACATTGGCTGGTGACTATCAAAGGCTATTTGGACTGGCGGATACATTATTGATGTTGCGCGCCCCGTCATTCGATACCATCTTTAAATGGCGTGTTGAACAGGAACGGAAAATGGCCAAGCCCCTGATGAATGATGCTGAGATACTGCGGTTTATTCAGCACTATCAGCGTATTACTGAACATTGCTTGGAAGAAATGCCCAGCCGAGCAGATTATTTATATCAGCTGGACAGTGATCGTCAGGTTAAGAGGCCTTAGCATTAGTTAGATTTGAAAGCCTTAGCGCTGGCTAGATTTGAAAGCCTTAGCTCTAGTAAAAAACCTTCGCCGTCGTTAAATTTAGTAGCCTTTGAGTTAAGTAGCCTTTGCGTTAAGTAGCCTTCGCAGCAGTCTCGTTAAAATGGCTCACCACACTCAGTAGCTGACGACAAGTAATCTGCCCCACCAACTTGCCATGATCAAGCACTGGTCGGCGACGATGGCCCTTAGCCAACATGTCGGTAGCCACATCTACAAGATCGGCATGAATATCGCAAAAATCAACATCTCTACTCATATATTCACTGGCCTTACCCACATAGCCGTTCTCGTTGTAGGTGGCACCCAGAATTGCTCGCAGACAGTCTAATTCTGACAGCACCCCAACCAACATATCTTGGCTATCTACAACACAGACGCCGGATACTTTATTATCTTGAATAAGGGAGATAGCCGTAAACACCTCATCTTCAGGTGAAATTTTCACCGGATCATGGAGCATGTAATCACTTAGATCAACTGAACGTAACATAGGGTACTCCTGTTTTTTTTAATTACTATTTCTATTTTCTGATAAATCATTATTGGAATTGAGTCTAGAGCCGACCCGCAAATTCAATAAACGGTTGCGGCCAAGTGCCAAGCAATAACACCATTGTTAGTAATAGCATAGCCAAAAAATCCTGTGAGGATACTGAGACATTTTGCGCAACATTTTTCTGGTCTTTACCCTCATCATTAACAGACATACCAGCAGACATACCAGCAGACATAGTCATGGCAAAAATAATGCGCAGGTAATAATAAATACCAATAGCACTACCTATAACCAATGCCGTGATCAGCCACCATAGCTGAGACTGAATACCCACACTAATGACATAGAATTTTCCGATAAAGCCAGCTGTCAGTGGAATACCTGCAAAAGAAAGCATAGCGACCGTTAAGCTAAATGCTTGGATAGGCCTACGCCAGAATAGGCCGTCAAATGAGGCGATATGATTTTTCCTTTCATCTTCACCTGCGATACTAGCAACCACCGCAAAGGCTGCCAATGTCGTCAGGATATAGGCCGCCAAATAGAACGTAATTGACTCACGGATCAAACCCGCTTCGGCGCCGCTATAAGAGAGCGCAATCAACACCACAAGCAGATAACCAAAATGAGCAATAGAAGAATAGGCCAGCAGACGCTTAATGTTTTCCTGGCGTAGGGCCAACCAGTTACCTATTAGCATAGAGGCAATGGCAACCGCCGCCAGCGCCGTCATTAGCGACTGGTACTCATAAAGCTGCCCCTCCACAAAAAACCGGGTTAAGGCAACAAAGACTGCACCTTTTGAAACCGTGGCTAGAAATCCAGTCACTGGGGTGGGCGCGCCCTCATAGACATCCGGCGTCCACATATGAAAAGGCACGACCGACAATTTGAAGCCGATACCGGCCAATACCATGGCAGTGCCTGCCATGAGTAGTATTGGATTTTGATCATAGGCGACGGATGCTTTTAGCCCAATCCCTGCATAGCTCAATTCACCGGTTGCGGCATAGATCAATGCAAAACCATAGAGCAATATCACCGAGGCGCAGGCTGACAACACTAAATACTTAATGGCCGCTTCGAGAGGACGCTGGCCCTTTTCTGGAAAGGCGATCATGGCATAGAGCGCCACACCCATCAGCTCCATACCTAACAGCAGAGACACCATATGGCTAGACTGTATCAATACCACTGCCCCTAAAACGCTGAGCACCAGCAGTAGATAATATTCTTCTTTGCGCTCGCCCTCTGGGGAGAAAGTATCCTTGGATAGAATCAAAGTCACCAACGCAGCTACTAAAATCAACGTGGTAAAAAATAGCCCCCAGTCATCCACCATTAGTAAAACCGTCACTGGCTGAGTAAATCCTCGCGCGTAACCTGCACCCCAGAGTGCCAGTAGCAAACCCAGAGCCGTGATCACCCAGGCCACCGACTGATCCCGTTTCACTGACGCCTGTATCATCAGTACAACAGCAGTCAGGGACAGCACCAGAATGGGCATCAGTGCCATCATTAATTGTGTATTCATGGGGTCACCTCCAGCAAACTTTGCAGCACTGGCTGAGCAATATCCAGAATCGGCTGGGGATAAATACCTAGGCCAATCAGTGCCAGCATCATAACGGCCATGGTCAGCATTTCACGACGACCAAAGTCCATTAGTCCCTGATCCGCTAACTTTGGATTTGGCTCTCCCTGAAAGGCGCGCTGCATTAGAATTAGCGAATAGGCTGCCCCTGTAATCAGTCCCAGAGCGGCCACTGCTGTAAGCCATGGATCAACCTGAAAGAGGCCCAGCAGCACTAGGAATTCCGCAACAAAGTTACCCAGACCAGGCAGTCCCAATGAAGCAACCACGAAGAACATAGCCACCGCACCCATGCGCGGCATCTGTTGCCACAGGCCGCCCATCTCGCGCATATCTCTGGTATGTAGCCGCTCCTGTAGAGAACCAGCAATCATAAACAGTGCCGCAGTACTAAAGCCATGAGCCACCATTTGCATCACCGCACCCTGCAGCGCCAGCTCATTCCAGGCATAAACTCCCAACAGCACAAAGCCCATATGGCTAACACTGCTATAGGCAATAAGGCGTTTAAAGTCAGTTTGAGCAAAGGCCAACACGGCGCCATAAACTACGCCAACCGCGCCAAGCACCATCGCCACATAAGAGAAATCCATCGCCGCCTGAGGAAACAGCGGTACAGCAAAACGAATCAGACCATAGGCACCGGTCTTCAGCAGGATACCCGCCAGAATTACACTGCCCGCAGTCGGCGCCTGGGTGTGAGCATCGGGCAACCAAGTATGAAAAGGAAACACGGGTAACTTCACCACAAAGGCAATAAAGAACCCCAGCATTAACCAGTGAGCAGTCGCCTCGGCCATGGGGGTATTAAGTAGATCGAAATAACTAAAGCTCCACTGCCCCGTGGCACTCTGATTAACCGCAACCAGTGCCAGTATAGAGACCAACATGAGCAGGCCGCTGGCCTGCGTAAAGATAAAGAACTTCATGGCCGCATAGCCACGATTTTCATGACCCCAGATAGCGATCATAAAATACATGGGAATTAACATAACTTCCCAAAACAGGAAAAACAAAAACAGATCCAGGGCCATAAAGACCCCCAGCACACCAGCCAGTGTCCACAGCAAGTTGGCCTCAAAGAATCCACGCCGAACAATCACATCAGTCCATGAAGCGCTCACCGCCACCGCACCCAGAACAAGCGTTAACAGCACCATGAGCATACTAATCCCATCGAGCGCGAACTCTATACTAATACCAAAAGCTGGAATCCAATCAGCCTTAAAGTGCATCAACCAGGTACTGGGATCATCGGGTAATGGCGCCTGTAGCTGAGTCAGCTCCGGCATACCCGATAGATGAATCAAAAAATAAATCAGGTCAAACAGAACCACCGCCAGTGCCACTCTGCGCGGCATATTTTCATTGACACGCTCAGACAGCAAAGCCAGCACACCACCCACCAGCAGTATCAATATCAGGTTAACCATAACCATCAGAGCACCTCCGGTGAGATCTGTAACGCAAGAGTGAGCAGCACCACTAAGCCAAACACCATGCTTACAATGTACCAACGCATTCGGCCAGTTTGAGCTGCGCTGAGCCAATGATTAAAGGTTTGATTAATAGCCACTATCAATCCATAAATAGCATCTACCGGTTCCGACTTAAGCATCCCCGACAGCGCATAATAGGGCCGAACAAAAAGTCGGTCATAGAGCCAATCGATACCCCAGCCACTCAACCAAAACTGACGCAGGGTTTGCCCTATTCTTGAATTAACTAAACTATCTACCTTAAGCTGACCTGTGTGAAAAATAAGATAGGCCAGCAACACACCAAATAGGGGTACAGAGATAGAGACATATTCAACCCAGTGCGCGGGATGATCTCCACTACCCACAGGGAATACATCCTGCACCGGAATAATAAAGTAACCGCCAATCAGCGAAAGTCCACAGAGCACCGTCAGTGGCAGCGCCATGCGCCAGCCAGTATCTTTATCTGGCTCTGTCTTAGCCGCTCCAAAGAACACCACAAAGACCAGCCGGAAACTGTAGATCGCCGTCAATAGCGCACCCAGCAAACCAGCCAACCACAACCAAGGACCCATACCCGGCATCTGATAAGCCTGCAGTAAAATTTGATCCTTACTAAAGAAACCACTGGTCATAGGCAGTGCCGCTAGAGCCGCCGAGCCAATCATAAAGCTCCAAAAGGTTACCGGCATTCTGGTGCGCAAACCGCCCATTTTAAAAATATTATGCTCATGGTGCAGACAGTGAATAATGGCGCCAGAACCGAGAAATAACAGTGCTTTGAAAAAGGCATGGGTCATAAGATGGAAGATACCAGCAGTCCAGGCACCCACGCCTAGGGCCAAAAACATATAACCGATCTGACTAATCGTAGAGTAGGCAAGAATCCGTTTAATATCCGACTGCATCAGCGCCGTAAAGGCCGCCATCAATGTGGTCGCGATACCAATAACTGCCACCGCCATCATCGCATCCGGCGCCAACAAAAATAGCCCATGGGTACGAGCAATTAAGTACACACCCGCAGTCACCATAGTGGCCGCATGAATCAAGGCACTGACCGGCGTCGGCCCTGCCATCGCATCGGGCAACCAGGTGTGCAGTGGTAACTGAGCAGACTTGCCCACAGCACCCGCAAGTAATAACAGACAGGCAATCAGAGCAACGTTGTCACCGACCTGCCAGGTCTCATTAGCAGTGCCGACCATGGCCTGGATATCCAAGGTACCCAACTCGGTAAACAATAAAAATAGACCCAAAGCCATGGCCGTGTCACCAATACGCGTTACGATAAAGGCCTTGCGCGCCGCCTGACCATTGGCGCTATTTTGATACCAGAAACCAACCAATAAATAGCTACAGACCCCTACGCCTTCCCAACCCAAATAGAGCAGCAGTAAATTGTCCGCCATCACCAGTACCAACATGGCCGCCACAAACATATTCAAATAGGCAAAGTAACGGGCATAACTCTCATCCCGTTCCATAAATTCTGTAGAAAAAAGGTGAATTAAAAAACCCACCCCAGTAATCACCGACATCATCACCAATGTCAGGCCATCAAAATAAAAGGCGACGCCAGGTGCAAAACTACCCACCTGCATCCAAGTCCAGAGCGTCAGCTGGAATGGCTCTGGGTTAGCAATAAAATCAAGGCCAGTGGCCAATGTTAATAGAGCAGCAAGACCAACCGAGCCTACCCCAGCAACACCGATCAAAAGACGCGGCAATCGACTGCCAGCGAGCATTAGGCTCACTGAACTAAGTAGCGGGATAAGTGGAATCAGCCAAATAAGCTCGCGCATTATTAACCCCTCATCCTGTTAGCATGGTCCATATCTAGAGTTTTAAATCGCTTCTGTACCTGCAGTACCAAACCCAGCCCCACTGCCACTTCGGCAGCTGCAACCGTAAGAATCAACATAAATACAATTTGCCCATCTGGCTGCCCCCAGTGAGCGCCCGCGGCAACAAATGCCAGAGCCGCAGAATTAAGCATCACTTCAAGAGACATCAGGATAAAAATAATATTGCGCCGAATCATCAAACCCATCATGCCAATAGCAAATAGAAGAGATGACACTAGGAGAATATGATTAAGTGGAATGTTTAGGCCATCCATTATTTTTCACTCCCATCATCAAAACCATCTCGCTCTAGATAGCGACGCCCCAGATGAAAGGATCCCACCAGACCCGCGAGCAGAAGCATCGAAGCGATCTCGACTGCCAGCACATAGGGCCCAAACAATGCCAAGCCCACCTCTTTTGCGCTGACCGCTGTGGTGGACACAGGTCCCTCAACCGTGGAGATCACATAGAGCAATTCAGCGAATAGCACCGCCGCCAAAAGCGCAGGTCCCGCCCAAATTTTAGGTAGCAACCACTGACGTTCCTGCTGGTCACCCTTCTCACCCAGATTGAGCATCATGATGACAAATACAAACAGCACCATAATGGCGCCGGCATAAATAACAATTTCCAGAGCCGCCGCAAATGGCGCGCCGATCAAAAAGAAAATCACTGCCACCGCCAACAGAGAAACAATTAGATAGATCAATGCATGAATAGCATTAGTACGAGTCATCGCCAACACCGTGGCCACCAAGGCTACCGTCGCCGCAACATAAAAAAGCGTAATCTCAAGCATAAGACCTCCCCGACTCTACCCATACTAAAGGTATAGATTGCATCGGCATCATAGGCATGGGCTCTGCTCCTTGTTCTGTGACCGTCGCCAGCAGGGATGCTGGCGTAGAGCCTACAGGGACGTATTTACGGCGTGTCACAGAGCAGGGAGTAGAACCCATGCCCGCAACCATCGCTCCCAGCGGAAATCCAACTAGCGTTAAAATAATCATGGCAACAGACTCTTAGTATCAATAGGTCTAGCCTCATTTTGAGCCTCGCCTTTATCCTTAGCAGCCGTTTGCATTCCCGACACCCGATAAAAATTGTAGTCTCGATACTTACCCACACCATTAATTAATAAATGCTCTTTTTCATACACCATATTCTGGCGATCGTACTCACACATTTCAAAATCTGGAGTCAGTTGAATCGCATAGGTGGGGCAGGCCTCCTCACACATGCCGCACATAATGCAGCGGGAGAAATTGATACGGAAAAATTCTGGATACCAGGTGCCGTCTTCTCGGGTGTCTTTTTGCAGGGCAATACAGTCCACCGGACAGACCGCCGCACAGAGATTACAGGCCACACAGCGCTCCTCACCGTCGG
>Ga0208544_10001989_pt1 | contig 13670 bp, 14 predicted proteins | sample DEB08_DNA_9_FD_184526 | JGI IMG/M metagenome (GOLD analysis project Ga0208544, IMG submission 184526) | Aqueous microbial communities from the Delaware River and Bay under freshwater to marine salinity gradient to study organic matter... | ecosystem: Environmental > Aquatic > Marine > Coastal ...
TCGGCAACAAAGGACCCCGTGTCACTACCAATATTTCCCTCGCTGGACGTTATCTTGTACTCACCCCTTATTCAGACCAATTTGGCATTTCCCGTAAGGTGGATGACCCCAAAGAGCGTCAGCGTCTTCGCCACATCATGCAGAAACTTCAAGTTCCCGAAGGCATGGGTATCATCATGCGCACCGTTGCCACAGGCCAGCGTGCGCGCCACTTTGTCAGAGATTTAGCAATCCTCCTTGAGCAATGGTATGCCGTTGAAGACAAGCGTGACAGCACCCCTGCTCCTGTCTGTGTCTATCGTGAGCCTGATCTCATCGAACGAAGCGTGCGAAGCTTCCTTACTGACAATGTCGGGCAGGTCATCTGCGACAATGAAGACACTACCAATGAAATGCGTGAGATCGCAGGACGCATTTCTCGCAGGGCCAAACGCCGCATTCAATATCTGCCCTCTCGCCAGTCTGTTTTCGAGAAAATTGGCATCCAAAAACAAATCGATGAGGCCTTCTCACGCCAAGTATGGCTCAAATGCGGTGGCTATTTGGTCATTGATGAAACCGAGGCCATGATCACTGTCGATGTCAACACAGGTCGAAATAGAGGCTCTAAGGATGTCGATAAAATGCTCATGGAAACCAACGTTGAAGCCGCTGAAGAAGTGGCAAGGCAACTCAGGTTACGTAACATCGGCGGCCTCGTGGTTGTCGACTTCATCGATATGCGCCATCGACGTGATCAACAGGCCGTCTATCGCGCAATGAAAGAGCGCCTTAAGCGTGACAAGGCCAAGACCCAAGTCCTTCAGATTTCTTCTATCGGGCTCATGGAAATGACCCGTCAGCGCCTCAATGAGTCACTGCGCGATAGCCTCCTCGAACCATGCCCGTATTGTGAAGGCCGCGGCCGGGTAAAAACACCCATGACAATGAGTGTCGAAGTGCAGCGCGCACTCAATACAGTCATCCAACGTGGTGAGGGTAAACTCGGCGACCTCGTCATTGTGGTTAATACCGAAGTCCTTAATCGCTTTAAAAATGAAGATTCCAACCTCTTTGTCGAGCTTGAGCGCTCTCACAGCGGCCGTCTCACCTTCCGCACTGACCCTGCTCTGCATCGCGAACGCTTCGCCATCATCGAGGCCGAAACAGAAAAAAACCTGCATCAAGCATAGACGAGCTAACGCACCCAATGCCAAAAAGCAAAACGATTGAGATCGACGAAGTTGTCACCCCAGAAAAATCCGCGGGTGACGCCTTCGGGGATCAACAAGATTGGTCCACATCCTCATCTGGTGGATTTGCAAAAAAAACCGCCAATGGCCCTAATCCAAGCGAGACAGGCGGTGAGGATCCCTTTGCCAATTTCCGTCAATCACTGCCTTGGAAAGCGCGACTTACGATCACACTGACTCAATGGTTTGTGCTTCTGCGCAGTAAAAACTGGGGAAAATTCGTCATCGTACCGATTGTTATTCTGGGCGTTCTCTTGGTTATCCCCCTCGGGCTCATCGCCATCTTTGTGCTGATCATCCGCTCGATATTCTCTTCACGTCGTTATTAACCAGACAGGCAACAAATTGGGGAATCCACCTTAGATGATCACTTAGAAAAAACTCGAGCTTGCCTATGTTTACCACTTTATCCGTGCCTCTATTATTCGGGATATTCGCGGTGATTTTCATTGCGGCTATCATCTACCATACAATTTCTGAGCGCAAACGCCAGACTGCCTTGCGGCAGCTCGCTGTCTCACTTAATTTCAGGTTCTCGGCTCATGAAGACCGCGGGATCGCCAAACGTTTTCATTTCCTTGAGCATTTTGGCATGGGAAGTAATCGTTATGCTCAACACATCTTCACAGGCGAGAGCGGTGGAGAGGCCGTGAGCTTTTTTGAGTATCATTACCAAACAAGCTCAAGTGACAGTGATGGCAATTCAAAAACTCAGCATCATTATTTCAGCGTCTTCACTCTCTCCATGCCCCGGAGCTTTCCTGAGCTCGTCATCAAGCCGGAAGGTTTTTTTGCCAAACTGACACAGGCCTTTGGCTTTGATGACATTGATTTCGAGTCCCTTGAATTTTCCAAACGCTACCAGGTGGAATCAAGGGACAAAAAATTTGCTTATGATTTTTGCAATGCACGAATGATTGACTATCTTCTTAACAAGCAAAACCTTGTGATTGAAGTAGAGCGCCACACTCTGGCACTAACTTACCGCGGTAAATTATCTGCTCACACATCTCTGGGGCGTCTCCGTCAGCTGCAACAAATTCGTTCCCTTATTCCATCTCACCTCTTCACCTAAGCATGACACCCATTATCATTCTTGTTGTCATCGTTGGTATGCCTCTGGTCTATGTGACCGCAACCTACAATGCCTTGGTGACGATCCGCAATCACATCCGTGATGCATGGGCAAACATCGATACAGAGCTCAAGCGGCGCTACGACCTGATCCCCAATCTGGTCTCCGTCACCAAGGCATACGCCAAGCACGAACGGGAGCTACTGGAGTCCGTCATTGCCCAGCGCAATCTCTGTAAGGCAAACGATGGTTCTCCTGCCAAGCAGGCAGCCTCGGAGCAAGAGCTTATCTCCGGGATCAAAAGCCTTTTTGCCTTGTCCGAGGCCTACCCTGAGCTGAAAGCTGACCAGGCTTTCCTCAAACTGCAAAAAGAGCTTACTCATACAGAAGACCGTCTGCAATCCGCCCGACGTTTTTACAACGGCAACGTTCGTGATTACAGGAACAAGAGCCAGACCTTTCCAAGTAATCTCGTGGCAGGGGTGTTTAACTTCCCGCCCGATGCTGTCGAATTTTTTGAAATAGAATCATTGGAGCGTGCACCGGTGCAGGTTGAATTACGCGCCCCTTCAAAAAGCAACACTCCCTGAGTGCAACTTTGTCGACCAGCACACTGTGTTCCCGCTTGACTTCATTCACTTATGGTGGAGTTTTGCGTAGAATTTTTTTATTCAACTATGCGCTTCTTCATCCTTCTCCAGTTGCTCGCCATGATAAGCTTGGTGTCCTGTGCACAGACACCTCTGGGAATCCACAGCTCGCGGCTGACGACACCAGTGGCGACCCCTGCTGTTAAGGTTGGAACGATCCCTCGTTCGCCGGCCCCCAACATAGGAGCCCCAAGAGCGATCGTAGTTGATTATGCCAGCGGGCGGGTCCTGTATGAAAAAAATGCCCGTGAACGCTGTGCGGTTGCCAGCACACAAAAACTCATGACCGCGCTCTGCGTCTTGGACCACGGCAGCCTCACCCATAAGTTCACCATTCAGAAAAGTGACACCTGGGTAGTCCCTACCAAGCTGGGCATTCTTCCCGGGGAAGTTTACTCACGACGCACGCTGCTCGGAGCCCTGCTGGTCAAGAGCGGAAACGATGTAGCCCGCGCTTTAGCGAGAAGTGTTGCAGGTAGTGAAACTAACTTTTCAAAAGTCATGAATCAAAAAGCTCTCAGCCTAGGCATGCGAGACTCGAATTTCATGAATCCACATGGGCTCACAGCCAACGGTCAGTATTCTACAGCGCGTGATATGGCTATCTGTGGACGCGCCGCATTTAGCAGCTCCACCCTGCGTGGCATCATGGACACCGAGACCTATACTTTCCGCTATGCTAACGGTAGATCAAAGCGGCTAGACAACACCAACAAGATCCTCAAAAAAGTGGACTATTGCAACGGCATGAAAACGGGCACCACACGAGCATCGGGACGCTGCCTCGTATCTAGTGGCACCCTCCGTGGTCGAACGGCCATCGTCGTCATCCTTGGTGCAACATCCAGAAATGTATGGTCTGACTCGGAAAAACTGCTCCGCTGGGCACTGGAGCGGCCCCAGGCTGATTAATTCTCTGGCATCTTGCCAGCAGCCATTATTAACTTTTCCTATATGCGACTTCCGGAGGATGAACTTGCAGCTCTAAAGAGCGCATCACTTTTACGACACATTCCAGATACTGACTCATCGTTAAAAAACTTCTCATCCAACGACTATCTTGGTCTTTCTCAGCACCCTGAGATCAAACAGGCATATCAAGAAGCGATTGAGAAATACGGTGCTGGGTCAACTGCCTCACGCCTTATTTGCGGCACAATGGAACCGCACCGGAACTTGGAAGAAACGATAGCAACCGCCAAAGGAACGGAGGCTGCGCTTAGCTTTGCGACAGGATACGCAACATCAGTCGGCGTCATCACATCCTTACTCGGTAAAGGTGATGTAGTCATTCTCGACAAACTCTGCCACGCCAGTTTGATTGACGGCGCCCGCATGAGTGGAGCTACTCTACGTGTTTTTCCTCACAACCACACAGAAAAACTTGAATCACTTCTGCAAACAGCGACCACAAAGGCAGACGCAAATAGCCGTATCCTTGTCATTACAGAATCTATTTTCAGCATGGACGGTGACGCGGCACCGCTTAAAGAAATAAGTCGGCTCAGTAAGCAATATGGCTGCCTCCTGCTGGTAGATGAAGCACACGCTCTTGGAGTTATTGGCCCCACTGGTATGGGGCTCGCTGAAGAACTCGGCATCCAGGATCAAATCGATTTCCATATGGGAACACTGGGCAAGGCCGCCGGTGTGGCGGGCGGCTATCTGGCAACTTCTCGCGTATGGGCTGAGCTCATGATTAACCGAGCGCGCTCTTTTATCTACTCAACAGCCCCGCCTCCAGCCCAAGCCGCAGCCGCTGCTGAGGCGCTGAGAATCATTCAGAACGAGCAAGGTCAATGGTTGCGGACGCAGCTATGGAACAACATCGATACATTCAGAGCTGCATCGGAGATGACGAGTCATTGCCAGTCTGCGATCATTCCTTGGATGGTTGGCGATTCCGATAAGGCTCTCAAACTCTCCTCACAATTGCGTGACAAGGGGTTTCTTGTGCCGGCAATCCGCTACCCCACTGTCTCCCGCCAAACTGCCCGTCTGCGCATCACGATGAGTAGCTGCCACGATACGGAATCCATTCAGGCATTAGCTCACTGCCTGCGGTAGAGGTGCGCTCAAGGTAACTACAGAGGGTAACTACAGCGCACAAAAAACGATGACCCTTAGGTCACCGTTTCTGAAATTTGCACTAAATGTTTAGCAATTTAGATTAAGCCCGCCTTCTTGAGTGTAGCGTAGGCTCCATTTTTGTTGATGGTCTTGATTGCCTTGGCACTCAGCTTCACTTTGACGTGACGATCGAGCTCAGGAATATAAATACGCTTGGTGTGTAAGTTAGGAGAAACACTACGCTTTACCACTTTTGTTACGTGACGACCGATTCCACCTTTTTTCTTGGCGAGACCTGAACGGTGAATTCTACCACCGATACGGACACGGGAACCTCTGATGCTACATACTCTGGCCATTTTTCTGAATTGATTTAAAATTGGGACTCGCTTCGGGAGTTAAACTCACTGATGAGTTATGATCCACGTATCGAATGAAGCGTGTGATACGGGCGGGGAGAGATACACTCCGCTAGCTGGCAGTCAAGGGAATTTGCGTGATTTCATAGAAATTATTGTGCCTCAAGCCCGTTTTAATGTCTATTCAGCCTCGATTACGCCCAGCAGCAGTGACAATTCTCGGCAATAGATACCAAATAACGGCAGCCCCGCCGGATAGCCCCCCTAGCGTGTCAGCAAGCCAATCACCGGTGTCATTACCTGTTCTCCCAGGAACAAATCCTTGATGATACTCGTCAAGCCTGCCAATCAGTGAGCAGACGAGGACAACCAGTAAAAAAAGCCACCCTCGCGATAGACGCTGCCATTGCAGGCCCCCAGATGCTGCCAGTAGTGCTCCTCCCACAGAAAAATAGATGAAATGTAGCACTTTATCTATATGTGAAATCTCGTTTGCCTGCTTGAGGGAGGGATTTCCTGAGGAAAGCACCCAGAGCATAATGGCCCAGCCACTAAACAGCCAAAAATATGCCGCGGACCTTGCAGGAAGGCGCGCGGCAGTTTGATTGAGAACAGCGGAGAGTTTATGAAACATGCTCCAGAGCTCGGTTGATATGCTAAAACTAGGCCAGCTCCTCGAGCTTCGACTTTAACTGATCAAGCGTTACATTAGCTCCTGTGATGGTGTCTTTCACCTCGCCGTCTTTGAAAAAAAGCAAACATGGGATGGAACGAACACCATACTTAGCCGCAAGGCTTTGATTGGTATCAACCTCTACCTTACCAACATTTGCCGTATCACCAACTGCCTCAGCAAGTTGGTCAATCAAAGGAGAGATCATTTTACACGGTCCACACCATTCAGCCCAGAAATCTACCAGAACGGGCTTGTCCGAGTTTATTACCTCGGTCTCAAAATTTGCTTCATTATATGCGTTAGCCATGATCGAAATATGAACAACATGCATGATACGTCAAGCCGCTAGATGACGTGATGCTTAATCTGAAGATCTCACAGCCATCAAACTACGCAATAAAGCGCAATAGAGAATATCGGCCACATCGCCGATATCATGCACTTGATCTTGTAGATTCTGTTAACGGGGCATGCTGCCTGTTGACAAGGCCAGATAAACAATCAAGCCACCGATTACAAAAAGAACAATGGGGATGATGAAGTCTTTGGTCATTTCAGAATATTATTAGTCATGTGTAGAAAATAGCATGCGCATTTCTCAGCTTAATCAAAAAGCCGGCCCCAGCCTGGGCTTTCGTGGGTCTCATCATTGACCCAAATATTGGCTGTGCCAAGTTGAATTCCGAGCACGATGACCGCAGCAACAAGAGCAACAGCAGATAAGACGGTAGCAGTGCCTTCTGCTCTCTGAGCAGCAGCCTCTTCAGGATCCTCGACACTAACGGTGGATAACAACGAATCACCTCCACCCTCTGCCTGTACTGACATGGGCTCCCCCTGCTGGATTTGAACCGTGGCCTTGGGCAAAGGCTGACTTGAAGCCCCCGCTGGCTGATCTGTTCCCGGAGTGGCTAGCCCGACTGTTGGTGCTGGTTCTGGCACAGCCGAATCGGTTGCCTTGGGTTCATCAAAATCGGGGGAAGCAATTTTTAGCGTAGAGGGCTTGGGTGGCGGCACCAAATTTTTTGCCCCAGCAAAGGATGATGCAGCAACAGTCGGCGCCGCAACCGGATTTGGAGCTGTTTGCAACTTGACCGTGGGCGGGGCTTTAGGTGCGCGAGGAGGAGTCGGGGTAGTTGGCGCAGGCGGCGGCACCGCAGGAGGACCAGATGCCGGTGCTTTGAGAGAAATGGTTGGCGCAGGCGCAGGCGGAGAACCAGCGGCACCAGAATTGCCATTATCACTTGGATTTGCTTTGAGAGTAACACGAACAGTCTCTTTCCGAAGAGGAACTGCTGAAGTTTTCTTCATTGGTTTGGGATTATTGCCTTCTGTCATATAATTATCAGCTTAAGTTAAGGTAAATGAATATTCAAATATTCTTTATAATAAATATCCAGTTAGATGTGTATTATATAATAATATTATTTTAAGTCAACAATAAAGGTCACGCTGAACAGCGGCTCAAGATCTGAAAAATAGCTTTGTTCTCATTTCAAAGCAAGAGGCGAAGCACAAGTTTGTCTTTTAGATGGATGGAATAGATGAAAAAGAAGGGCGCCCAGCGGATAAATCCAACCAGACGCCCAGCCCTTTTCGTCGTTATGTTCTCCCTGGGGAGAATTGTCTGCGTTTTCCTGTCGCTAACAAATGGTCATTAAAATTTTGGCACATACAGCTCTGAACCTTTGGCTAAAGTTGTGTTTTGGCTTAGGCTCAGACCGTTCAGCTCATTGAGTTGTGTGGTGCTAGCACCATGCCTTGAAGCAAATTGCCCGTAGGTGATTTGCTGGTCTACCGTGATGGTTCGTATCGTAGGCTGTGCGCCAGCTTTCGATGCGGAAGGTGCGGGCTGCTTCTCTGGAGTTTTTTTCTGGTTTGCTAGCTCCGTGCTTTTGGGTGCAGTTCTAGCAACTGCTTTTTGTGGCTTTTTACTGTTTTTGGCAACATTCGAAACTGAGGCCATTGCGCTGCCATCAATTCGCAAAGTCTGACCGACATACATTTTGGTCGGCACAACCTCCGGGTTTGCTGCCTGCAAACTCTTCATAGATACATTGTGGATCCGGGCAATGGAGTAAAAGGTCTCACCACTTTTCACTTGGTGCTTTGCTAATTTTTTGGCGTCAGGCGTGCTGACTTGCGTTGATGAGGTAACCGGAGCTGCAGCGCTAGGGATACGAAGCTTTTGACCAACGATGATACGATCATTCGGGAGATCGTTCTCCTTAAGAATAGCGGCGACTGAAGTTTGATGAGAGGTCGCGATGCGACTCAACACATCCCCCTGTTTAACCACATAGCTATTTGCTACCGGCTCAGCTCTAGCGACAGCTGGCGATTTGGGTGTTTGTTCTGGTTTGGCAGCCATCGCAGTAGCCGGCTTTTCAGCGAGTAGTGCTTTTAAGCGGCTCAAGTCTTGCTCAAGTTGGCTGATTTTACGTTCATGCGCATCGGCACGTGCACGGAGAAATTCTACATCACTCTGAGTTTGACCAAAAGCGGTGGTCACAGAGAGGCATGCAATAATGGAATTAAGGACTAAGGTATTCATAACGGAGCCTATTATTCTAAAAACTTTCCGTCTTGCAAGAAAAAGTTTAAGATTTCCTTACTATTTTTATTTCTTAAGTATCGGAAGCCCTGATTTACGGTATTCGCCGGCTTTTTTTTGTTAAAAATAGCTCTCTGCCGCAATTGCGCCTTCCCAAGACCGCCTAAAATATCTCAAATGTCAGTATGCACATCCAAGCGAGTGATTACGAAAAATTGGGCTCTTTCTATTTAGGTCGTGGCTTTGATCTCAAAAAAAATGAACTCAAGGATGAATTAGTTCTCTATGACTCCAAGGACCTGGTTACCCACGGTGTCGTGCTTGGCATGACGGGATCGGGTAAAACAGGCCTTTGTATTTCTATTCTCGAGGAAGCAGCGATGGACAACATACCTGCTATTGTCATTGACCCTAAAGGCGACATCTCAAACTTGATGCTCAACTTTCCCGATTTTGAGCCCTCAGATTTCAGACCCTGGATTAATGAAGATGACGCTGCTAAAAAGGGCAAAACACCCGACGAGTTCGCAGAAAAAACCGCCACCATGTGGAAAGAAGGCATTGGTTCATGGGGACAAAGCCCAGAAAGGGTCAGAGAATTGCGCGACAAAGTGGACGTGAACATATTCACGCCTGGCAGCAAAGCCGGCATACCGGTATCCATTTTAAGTTCTCTTGAAGTCCCTCCCTTCGAGGTTCTCGACGATGGTGAACTACTCGGTGACCGAATCGAAAGCACGGTCAGCTCGCTGCTTTCATTGGTCGGTGTGGATGCCGATCCCATTCAAAGCCCCGAGGCTGTCATCCTAGGCACCATCTTCAACCACTGCTGGCAGAACGGACAAAATCTTTCGCTTGAGTCCCTCATCCGCCACCTGCAGAAACCTCCCTTTGATAAGGTGGGCGTCCTCGACGTCAACTCCTTTATGAACGCCAAACAGCGTCAGAAAATCGCGTTGAAGTTCAATGCACTACTCGCCTCTCCGGGTTTCTCAACCTGGATGGAAGGCCCTCCACTAGACATATCCAACATGATGCACAGCCCGGAAGGCAAACCGCGCATGTCGATCTTCTCCATTGCTCACCTCAGCGACGCCGAGCGCATGTTTTTTGTCAGCCTGCTGCTCAACCAAATGTTAGGATGGATGCGTACTCAAAGCGGCACGACTAGCCTGCGCGCGCTACTCTATATGGATGAGATCTACGGCTTCCTACCTCCGTCAGCAAACCCACCAAGCAAAAAACCAATGATGACCATGCTTAAACAAGGTCGCGCATTTGGACTCGGCTGCCTGCTAGCTACTCAGAACCCCGTCGACCTCGACTACAAGGCACTCTCCAACATCGGAACCTGGTGGCTGGGCCGACTACAAACCGAACGCGACAAGGCTCGTGTGCTAGATGGCCTCGAAGGTGCCGCAGCCTCGCAGGATGGCGGTTTCAATCGCCGAAGGATGGAAGAACTGCTCGCCGGTCTCGGCTCTCGTGTCTTCCTGATGAACAACGTGCATGAAGACTCTGCCGTCGTCTTCCATGTCCGCTGGGTGATGAGCTACCTATGCGGTCCCCTCACCCGAACCAAGATCAAAAAACTCATGGACCCCAAGCGCGACCAGTTCACCTCGGGCAAAGGCAAGCAAGCGATCGCAGCACAGTCGTCCAACCCCATGGCAATGCCTGGAGCCTCCCAGGAAAGCGCAGCAGGCGAACGACCCGTCGTCGGCTCAGGTGTTAAAGAATACTTCGTTCCCTTCGCCGGTGAGTCGGACGGCATCACCTACAAGCCTGCATTGATCCGCGAAGCCAATGTGCACTTCTCCTCCAGCAAATGCGGCATCGACGGCTCACGCCTGATGCGCTTCACCAATGCCATCACAGACCAAGGAATCGACTGGAACCATGATGCTGGCTGCACCCACCCCGTGAAGTCGTTGAAGGACAAACCGCGCAAAGGCTGCGGCTTCCATGAGCTACCTGGCTTTGCCATGAATGCCGATAACTACAAGCAAGTTACCAAAGACTTTGCTGATTACATCTATCGCAACGAGCGAGTGGAAATTTTCTACTGCCCACTTTTTAAATCCTACTCTCAACTCGGCGAAAGCGAAGGAGCCTTCCGCGGCCGTCTCGCCACTCAGGCCCGTGAAATACGTGATGAAGCTGTGGAAAAACTTCGCGATAAATATGAAGCTAAGATCAAAACCAAGGAAGGGCAGGTTGATCGAGCCGAAAACACCCTCGCCAAGGAAGAAGCCGAAGCCAGCAGCGCCGCATGGGACATCGGAGCCAAAGTCCTCGGAGGATTGTTGGGTAATTTATTAGGAGGCCGCCGCAGCTCATCATCCAGTACTGTTAGCAGTGCTGGACGTGCCTATAAACAACGCCGCGATGTCAAGATTGCCGAAAACAAAATCAAAAACCTTGAGGAGGATATTGCCGAGCTTGAAGCCGAGCTTGCCGAAGAAATCAAAGAGCTGGAACTCGAATTCAATCCTGCCACTGTCAAACTTGAGAATGAGGTCATCAAACCTTACAAAAAAGACATCGATATTCAAACCATCGCTCTCGGCTGGCTGCCCTATGATCGAGACGGTGAACAGGCTTGGTAAATAGCTCCGTCTTTTACTACCCCATCCTGGTGATTTATTGCCGCGCCCTAACACTAAGCACAGCTGTACATAACAGCTAATCCCCTCATTTAATCATCTAAGAAATATGCAGTTACTCCTTCATCATTTCGCTGTTTTTGCTATATCAGGCATGTAATGTTTGCCCAAAAAACATTCTGGATCCAATGCAAATCGTCTCGTTCATACGAATCTATGGACGAAGAGGAGCATGCTGCGATGGTATCTATCATGCGTAATCTCTCGAGATTCTGTGGCATTACTGTGCTCACTTATAGCATCGAATCGGGCAACTTAAGCATGCTGGTTAGCTGCCCGGCACGGGAGCATCACATGGAATATTTTCAAGATGGGGAAAATGAGCCTGCTGGTAGCGGTATGCAACGCCTCTTCCAACATCTACGCAAGCTCTATACTGCCTCCCATGTCGAGGGTCTGACTGCTGAGTACCAATCACTCACACAGCGCGGGGAAGATACTCAGACATTTTGGGAACGCTGCACCCGCCGCATTGGCACACCCAGAAAATTCGCTGAGGGAATCAATGAGGCATTTGCCCGGTGGGTTAAAAAAAACCGACCGCAACTTTACGAGACACTTGAGGGCAATGTTTGTCGTAAAGAAATAACCCAAGTTTATCTGGATCAACTTCAAAAACAACGTGATGTTGCCTGCCGCATGGATCAGGATGCCGTTCTTCATGATGACGGATCTGAGCCACGCAAATACTGGTGCGGATTCGCCGATGCCATGCGTGGCGATGAGGATGCTTTAGATGGCCTCCGAGAGCTCATGAGATCAGCCGCAGTTAATGCGTCAGACATCAAGGAGCTGGGCTACTGTAGCCAACCCGCTCATAACACACTCAGGAAAGAAACTCTTACCGCCCGCCCAGGGAAAAAACCATCAAGGTCAACAAGCAAGCGCGGTAATCGAACCGTAAACCAGACCATAGATAACTTAGCAGAGCACATAGCGCCTCAGGCTTCCACTCCCCCCAAGCCGATGAGTCACAAGATGAAGCTCAGGCTAATGAGCACGATCCTGATCATAGTAATCGGAGCAGCGACCATCATCGCCGTGAAAGAATGGCGTAAATATGAGGCCAATACAAACGCTCTTAAGCTTGCTAGCTCAGCACCCAATACCGAGAATATTGCCAATGGTGAAACTCAGCCCCAACAAGAATTAGAGATGGCTCAGACTAAGCTTGATACTAAAAAACAGCAGCTTGCTGAGATGACCGTCCGTCTCTATGACACGGAAGCACGACAACTTGCCGATGATTTTGCCAAGTCGACTAATCCACAGATAAGACTGAGAATGTGTAGATACCCCGACCAGATCAGCAAACGGCTGGATAGCTATCCTGAAAGGGCTCTGAGTGAAGCAGCCACTGAGGTAACATTCATTGATGTTGTTAACCTTGGAGGCATCATGGCCGCACGCTTTGTAGCAAAATTCGCAGACAACAGCTCACGATTAATCTGCATAGTCTCCACCGAGGATGGCTTGCGTGTTGATTGGGATTGTTACGCACGTCATAACGCTAAAGCCGTGCCATTGTTGCTAGAAGGCAAAACCCAATCTGCGGAATTGCGCATTTTCGCCAGAAAATCACATTACTACAACTTCACATACCGAGATGACAAACGCTGGACCGCTTTCGAACTAACAAGCCCCGACTTTGAGGATATCATCTACGGATATAGCCTCAAACAAACAACAACGGGCAAACTACTGGATGCTGCATTCAAAAACGCAGCATTAGAAAAATCCGTTCAGCTAACGTTACAGGTTTCTTCAAACCAGGAAACTCACAAAAGAAAACAATTTAGTATTGATCGTATATATGCCTTTGGCTGGGTACGGGCAGAAAAAGACATCGAAGACATCTACCGCGCAAATGTTGATACCTTAGGAGGACAGGCAACCAACCAGTAGCAGTCATCATGCATGACCCCATCAGATACCAGCTCTGCAAATACTATGGATACTACAGGAAAACATATTCTTTTCTTTGATGGTGACTGCCTGTTTTGCCAAAAAACAGCACAGATTTTGTATCGTTGGGATAATACGCAAACAACCTACTTTACTAGTCTGCAAGGGGAAACGGCATCAATGCTTCCCCCCACATGGAGAAGCACGACAGACACCAAAGGACGCGCCTCGGGTAATGCCGTATTGATTGAGTCGTGCGGCCAAAGTAACGAACTGAGATGGCGGGGAGCTAATGCTACCCTGCGCGCCCTTTATCTTACTCGAGGTCCGTTAGCTATTTTTTGGATCTTCTATTTCCTGCCGAGCTTTCTGAAGAATACAGTCTACGATTTCATCGCCAGAAACAGGCACCGGCTAGGTGGCAAAAAAAGTTGCCCGCTACCAAAGCAACGCTTCAGAGACAGGTTATTGCCTTGAGAGTAA
>Ga0208544_10001994_pt1 | contig 13666 bp, 9 predicted proteins | sample DEB08_DNA_9_FD_184526 | JGI IMG/M metagenome (GOLD analysis project Ga0208544, IMG submission 184526) | Aqueous microbial communities from the Delaware River and Bay under freshwater to marine salinity gradient to study organic matter... | ecosystem: Environmental > Aquatic > Marine > Coastal ...
CCCCAAAACCCCAAAACCCCTTAAAAACAAATATTTTAAAAAATAATTATTATATAATTTACTTAATTTTGCTCGATTGTTTCTAAAGCTCTTGTGAATTTTGAATGTTTTCAGAACCAAGGACACCAGAGGACTGGCATCTGCCTCTTGCGGGCGTCGTCGAGGGCGAGGTCGATCAGGTCGAAAACCTTCTTGTTGAAAGCCTCGGGCATGTCGGGCTTGAACACGTTCAGCTCGAGCAGGTGCTTGGGCACGCGCATGTTGCCCACCTGCTCCCAGTGCTGCTCCCGGCTCTGAACCTCTGGGTCTTCCTCGAACATGCGTTCGCGCTCGTACTCCCGCTGACTGCGCTGGAGGGGAATGACCTTCTGGTTGCTCGCGAGGCTCCTGACCTTCCACATGGTGTAGTCGGCGTTCAGCTAGGCGATCTGGTCGTAGGGCTGAGGCGGTGGAGGAGATACTCCGCCCGAGGGCGGTGGTGACGCGAGGAGCTCGTCCTTGAGGGCCAGCACCAGGAAGCACTGGAGTTTGTCCGCGTGCTGTGAGATCGCCAGGGAGCAGGACGTCATCACGCCGGCGAACAGGCCGTGCAGGCCAGTCTATCCTATGAAGTCGACCAGATTGCTCGTGAGGCGGAAGGGCATGCATCTCGACTCGCCCTCGAAGTCGCTCTACTCGATCTACTCCATTGTAGAATCTCGGAACTGCTGGGGAGGCTTGGTGCGCGACTTGAGGCGGGGATCGCTGAAGCTAATGCGGCCAGTGCTCTTGCAGAAGCTGAGGGCGGTTGGTGTCTGCAGTTCAGTCTGGTTGAAGGTGTAGGAGAAGAAGGAGTTGGCGGCGTGGTAGGTGGTGAAGCGCTTCTTGAAGAGGAACAGGTCGTCGACGTTGTAGAAGATGCGGTGGAAGTAGGAGCTAAGCAGACTCGACTGCACGAAGCAGGAGTCCTCGCACATGTCGGGGGCTGACTGCTTGCCCACCATTTCCTCAAAGTAGTCTTGGTTCAGCTGCTTCACTTCCTGGCTTGTGATCGAAGACAGGCTGCGCTCGCCCTCTGGCCTGCTGTCCATGAGCTGGCGTACCCATCTGATTTGCAGCAGGAGAGCGATGTCAGGGTCGACGCCCTTCTCCTAGAGCAGGAAGTCGTGCGTCTCCTGGAAGTCCTGGAATGTGAGGGCGTCCTGGGAGAGCTTGCTGAGGTACATGATCAGCTTGCTGGGCACGTAGAACTTCACTCCTCTCCGAAGGGTCTCCTTGTGTCGCTGGAAGATCATGTTCATCAGCACTTTCAGCTGGGTTGCCCTCTCCTCAGAGCAGAAGCCCGCGTACCCAGTAGCGGGGCTCGCAGTGAACGGGTAGTTCTTCGAGTTGCTGCCCTTGAAGATGATCTTGCGCTGGTTGAGGCCACTCCGGTGCACGAGGGAGTCAAACCGGTCCAGGTACACGGTACGTTGCGGCAGGGGTTCTGCCTCGCTCACCACGTGCTGGCCGGGGATCTCGATGGCCCGCCGGTTGAAGTGGGCGAGGAGAGGGCTCAGCTCTTCTAGGTGCATCGTCTGGTCCCTCGAGTTGATGGTGGACAGCAAAAAGTCCTTCAGGTTCTTGAGCCTCAGTAGTGCCTTCATGATGCACGGCTCCCGAGTGCTCTCCGCGAGGAAGTCTGCCGCAAAGCCCGGGGCCAGCGCTCGGAGGAGGGGCGACGCGGCCCGTGCGCTGCTGTCCTGGAGGAAGCTCTTGTAGAGGCGGTCGAGGAAACGCCTGTAGCTCGACTCGACGTCGGGCCGGTTGAAGAATGAGCCGATCTCGAGGCCCTGCATCCACGAGCACAGACCCTCCTCCGGCCGGGGCTTGACGTTCTCGCCGAGTTCCTTGCCGATCAGCTCGATGTCTAGCAGCACCTGCGGGTTCCTGATCTTGAGCTGCTTGAGCAGCTCTCGAAGCACCTCGGTAGGGTCCGGCCGTGGGAACGTGAACTTGGCGCGCAGTGGGTAGTAAGCGGCCTGAGGGTAGACCTTGACGAGCTTGAAGAGCAGGTGGCGCCCCATTTGGTGCTCCATCGTGGCGTGGTCCTGCTGGAGCATCACGAGCAGCTGCGGCGCCCAGAATATCCAGATCCAGGTAGGCATGTGCTCGGTGTTGGCAGTCGCGTAGTTCCGGAGCTGCTCGGAGCCCTGGTGCTCCCGCGTGCGGAGCAACCTCAGGATCCGTGGGATGATGAGCCTGCTCTTGTGGAGGCTCAGCGTCGTGGCAAAGAGTAGGCCTTTGAGGGCGTTGAGCAGGCTCTGCACGTCCTGCTTGCGCTCGTAGACGGTCTCGTTGAGCCTGGCGTAGCTCAGCCAGATCTTTGGGTCCTGCTTGTTCAGGTCCGAGATCGACTCCACCAGCTGGTCTCTGGCCTCGCTGACTCTTCCCTTTGAGAGGTAGTAGTCGGCGATGACCCTCTTGATGCTGGCTCGCTGCCATGGCTCGAAACCGGAGTCACGCCGGAAGCGCCCCTCGATCTCGCGCACCTTGGCCTCCAGACCTTCTGGGTCTTCAGTGTTGTGCCCTATCTCGAGCTTCAGTGCCTCGTACTGCAGCTTGAACCGCTCGTACTTGAGGTGATCGGGCTGGCCGCCGGCTGCCGTCGCCAACTTGGCCCCCGCCTTCTCCTGGTAGGAGAGGGCGAGGGACGGGAGTCCCTGCTTCCTGCTCACGCTGGCCAGCTTGACGAGGTTCCAGCAAATGTCGAGCAGCTCTACGTGCTGGGTTGCGGGCTGTCCTCCAACCGGAGGCTTATATGCCCCCAGTGGTGGACGTGTAGCTCTCGAGAAAGAGTCCCTCTTGGCCCCTGGCTGACCATCTACGTCAGCCATGTCTTGATCGGGGAGTGGGCCGAGCGAGGGTCCAGTTGAGGCGCCGGGCACCCCAGCTCCAGGGGCCAGTTGCCCAGCGGGGGCTGCTCGTCCGTTGGGCTGCTGCTCGCTCTGGCCGTTGAGCGTGGGCTGGATGAAGCTGCAGAGCTGCTCGTAGATGAAGTTCCTGTTCTCGAGGACCTCCTTCCAAGTCCGGATGCTCTCGCACTGGTGGGGCACTCGCTCCCGCCAGATGTTCATGGCTGCCTTGAGCTCCTTGAGCCTCTCGTTGCCGACTAGATGCCTGGCTTCCCTGATCATGCTGCGCCCGCCCTCGCTGCTCTCGACCACTTGCTGGAACATGATGAGGCTCTCGAACTGGGCCCGGTCGACGTAGTTGGGGAGTTGCGACTCCCACTCCTGGTGTGCCAGCTGGATCACCTTCTTGTAGACTTCGTCGAAGCGGTCGAAGCGCGCGTGGCTCTCGTGCTCCTGGATCGTCAGGAAAATGTAGTACAGCTGGTACTTTATCGAGCTCGAGTGCGCCAGAGTCGCCTTGTGGTTCGCAAGGTTCCTCCAGTCCTTCTTCTGCCAGAAGAACTCGATCCACATCTCGTGCGGCCCGGGTGGCTGGTCGCCAGAGCCAGCCTGGTCGTAGTTGCCGTGTAGGTGGGCGATGTCTCGGTAGGGCTCCCACTGGTTCAGGATCTTCAAGCTCTCGATGAACAGAGTCTCCCAGGCCCGCAGGTCGAGCTCGCTGACCTTGGAGTTGGGGCCGTCGCGCGGGAAGTGCTCGGGGCTGACCAAGTGCGCCACCGGTCTTTCGTAGTGAGCGGCGTACCAGGCCTCACCTCCTGCCTCCTGTTGTCGCTGCTGCGCCTGGGGGTCCGCTTGCTGATCCTGGCCTGCACCGGCTGCGCCGGGAACTCCCTGGGCTGCTGCGCCCACATTTGAGGAGTCGAGGAGGAACTGCCGGGGGAGCTGGCGTGAGTACTTGCCGGGCACGCTCTGGTGGCGGTCCAGGGCTGCGTAGAGGCCCTCTTGCTCCGCGTAGAAGTTGATGTAGGTGGCCCAGAGCTGGTTGATCTCCTCCCACTTGCCGTGTTGGCCCAGAGTGACGATGGTCCTCGTCTCCTCGCTCTCGGTGACGCTCCGCCTGAGGCCGGCCAGGTAGTCTTCCTCGTGCAGTCGAGTGTAGACCTCGGCCAGCGCCATGACATAGCGCTCGTTTTTGGGGCAGAGAGCCAGGTGGTTTTCCAAGGTGGGGATGGCAACGTGCCACAGGTTGAGCTCCTTGGCCATGAACTAGAGCAGTTCCGGAGCCAGCCGAATCTGTGGCGAGAGAGCTGCCACAGACCCGAGCATAGTGCGGGCGAAGGTCGTCGTCGGCTTGAGGAGCTGCTGGAGAGTCTGGCTGTGCTTGATGGCGCTGAGGAACATCTTGTTGATGCACTCGGCAAGGTACTGCTGCTCCTGGCGCGAGAGGATGGCCCAGAGCTGCCAGAAGAGCTCGGTGAAGAGGATGTCCGCCAAGGGCTTGTCGTCGTGGTAGGTGGGGTTGATGCTGATCACTTCCGAGAGTGGGTCCAGCAGGTCCGACAGCTGCAGTTGCTTGTACTCCCCCAGCTTGACCGCGAAAGCTGAGAGGCTCCCCCGGAGCTGGGCCTCGTGTTCGCTCGGCTCTGGCCGGGCATCTAGACTGAGCCTCTCGATGAGGAGGTGCGGGCAGGCTAGCCGGTGCAGTTTCGCAGAGTGGGGCAGCTTTTCGAGGAGGGTGCTCGACCTGAAGTTCATGAGGGTGAAGTCGAGGAGCTGGCTGATGACGAAGAGGTGGACCACGCGTGCGGGCTGCTCAGCCTGGTGGGCGGTGAAGAAGAACTTGAGCTTCTTGAACAAGCTCTGGCCGTTGAACTTCTCGAACACGGTGAACAGTCGCTGCTTGAGTGCCGCACTCCTGCCGCGCGAGCAAATGAGGAGGTGCTCCATGAGCCTGTTCGCGTAGTCGGTCGACATGGAGCCCTGTCGCTCAAGAAAGTCGACGCACGACTCGAAGAGCCGGTTGTGGAGCCTGATCTGCTGCCGCACCTTCGCAGGGGTGTCCCGCTTCCGGTCAGGCTTGCGCTCCTGCGATTCACTTAGCCGCTCGACCAGCCGCTGCACGAGGGCGTGCTGCTTCTCTGCCTGGAGCCGCCTCTCTTGCCCGGGCTCCACCTGGATGAGGATGCCGATGAGCTCGGCGGTCTCCTCGAGGACAAAGTCGCTGGCCTTGAACTGGGCGAGTGCGACCGGCAGCCACTGCAGGTTCTCAAACACGTGCGCCGCTTCTTCGTCCGGCAGGGCGTGGAGCCTCTGCGCGAGGAATTTGAGACCGGCCATTACCGACACCTTGTTGAAGCGATCAAGCTCGGGCTCGAAGCGCTCCCAGTCGAGGATGCCGTCTACCATCGGGGGCGCATGCTCAGCAGCGTTCGGCTCCTCCTCTGGTTCTGCTCCGTCAGTCCGCACGAAAGTCGGCCTCTCGGTGACTATTGCCCGCCGCTCCCTGCCCACGACTTTGAAGAGAGAGGAAACGAGGCGCTTGCAGAACGGGTAGCCGAGCAGCGCCTCCCTGAGCCTCCTCGTGGGGGACCCAGCAGGCTGGGTCGAGGCAAGCTCGTCCAAGCAAGTCGCGAGCCTGACCGCGAAGTGTGGGATGCCGCGCGACACTTCGAGGGCGGCCTGGAGAGCCTGCGGGTCCCACCGGGCGTGCGGATGGCGCAGCGGCTGCTCCGCGTTCAGAGCTCTCTGGCCGTCTGGTCGTTCATGTGAGGGGAGGCCCTCGCCATCTAGGTCCAATGAGCTGCTGAGCAGATCCTGGGTCAGGCGCTCCTCCAGCCTGGAGGCCAGCAGCCTGACCTGCTCCTCGCTCGCGTGCGCCGGGTCCATCACCTTCTCGACCAGCGTCCTCACCAGTTTGAGGGTCATCAGAAGGCACTTCGCGTCGTCGCCGCTACGGACCTGCGAGAGCGTCCCGAGAGCGTGGGCCAGCATCGCAGGGTCCCTGTGGACCCCACCGCACTCCACCATCAGGCAAGCGGCGTTAAGCTCGAACATCCGGAGCGTCAGGTTGGCGTCTCTGGGCTCGGCGCCGCCCGGCCTGCCTTCGTCTGGCGGGTCTAGAGCGCCAACCGGGTGGATCTGGAAGATCGTCCTCATGACTCGCAGGACATCCGTCAGCTGAGACTCGAGCTCAGCGGGTGCCAGGCTCCTTGCCTGCTGGGCGACGCTGCCGCGCACGAGGTCCATGAGGTGGCCGAAGATCAGCTTGCAGTACTTCAACGACTCCTCGCGCTGGCGCTGCTGGCCCTCTCTGACGCTTTTCTGGCACCAGCTCGTCACCGTCTCCGCAGCTTTGATGATCCGCTCCACGCTGGCTGGGCTTTGAGGCCTCGCGGAAGTCCGGATGAGCTCATACAAGCGGCTTCTTAGCTCCTCGTGGTACGGATAGAGGATAGTGGCGTTCTGGACCACCAGCGAGCAGAGATCGGCCCGCTGGTGCTCGCGCCCCTCAAAGTCGAGGGCCGCCGAGAAGCTCGCCCGCACTTGCTCGGACACTCCTCCCGGCTGCTGACCTCGGCTCTCGTAGTACTTGATGAGGTTGCTCACAGTTTTGCCGACGAGCGCCTTGCAGGCGGGCTCGTGGCTCTGCTGCAGCATCAGCGGCAGCACCCAGCCGGCGCAGTGCTCGGCCTCGGCGGCGAGGAGCTCGCTCAGCCGAGCGGGGCCACCAGCCTGTCCATCGCCGGTCGGGCCAAGCTTCCCAGAGGCCAAGTCGAGAATCCTGAGGCAGAGCAAGGTGAGGGCGTAGCAGGCCCACTCCCGGGTCGCCCCGTCGATCCCCTTCCTGGCGAACTCCCGCAGGAAAGCGATGATCTGCCGACAGTGCTGCTCTCTCGGTAAGAGGCAAGCGAGCAGGCGCTCTGCGTCTCGGACTCGGCGGAGAATGACGCTGAGTGCCTTGATGAGCTCGACGTGGAACTGCTCGTAGCAGACCTGCGAGGAGGGCTCCAGGTTCATCTGGATGAACTTCCACTTCGGCACGCTTTCGCCGCCCTCTACTCCCCCGTGGCCGACGCCAAAGAAGGTCCGCACGAACAGCTCCAGAGTCGAGCGCGGGAAGAGCTCCTCGAAGCGCTCCTGGGAGTCAGCGCAGGCCAGGGCAAGGGGCATGAATGCGAACTCGAACATGGCGTACCGCTGCTCGTGGGTGCCCCTGGAGGCCTCCACCTTGTTCAGTGCCGTCTCCATGATGCCAGCCTGGCGCCGGCGAGGGAAAGTGGAGGGAACCTCCTCGGTGAAGAACTTGAGCAGGGGAGTCAAGTCGATGATGGGCTGGTACGAGAAGCCCTTGAGCAGGTCGAAGAGCACCTGCTTGTCGGATCGGTCGCTCCGGCAGTAGGCGAGCAGGCACTTCAGGATCTTGCGGTAGAGGTTCTTCAGGTCGGTGATCGCCTCTGGATCGTCTCGAGCGGGTGGGGGCACGCTGTCGACACTGAGCTCGCTCAGCTTGACCCAGCGCCATCGGAGGCTCTCGAGGATGTCGCCGTGCTGGGGCTGGCAGAGGAAGCTGGGGTTGAACTTTGTGAGAGTCCAGACTAGCCTCACGCCCAGCAGGTTGTCGAGGAGAGGGGCTCTGCGATCGTCGGCGGCTGGGCGACTTGGCATTCTCTGCTGGGCTCGCAGCCTCGGCCTGATGGTCTGGTCGATATCTCGCGCGATACGCTCCCTGACCGTGTGCGAGCCGGGCATTTTCATGATGGCAAGCGTCAGCGGAACCATAGCTGGCCTGTCCCTGAGCATGGCCACGCACTCGACCGGGTTGCGGTTGAAGAACTTCGCCAAGCCATCGCGGAAGTCGCTCTGCAGCACTCCGAAACGGACCCTGAGTGGCCGGAGCTCGAGGCCCCTCTGCTGCCAGCCCTCCTCCAGAGGCACATGCCGGGTCTCGAGCTCGCGACTCGCTCTCAGCTCGAATTCGGGGATGCCTTGAATCGCGCTGAGCATGAGGTCGCGGGAGTTGGGCACGGGTGTCGGCAGCAGGTGGAGAATCTGAATGATGTGCTTGACGGTCTCGAGGCTGCCGACCTTTTCAAGGTTGTACTGGGCGACCACTCTCCTCTCGCGGTCTCGCTCGCGCTCAACTGCTGAGGTTGCTGGATCTGCAGGGCCAGGAGGCGGGAGGTGTGCGCCGCCAGCGGGCCCAGCTCCTCCTCTAGCGCCGGCAGGGGTCGAGCCTGCTCCTCCTGCAGCCCCGTCGCTCGCCTGCGCTGGGGGCACCTGGCTCTGCCCGTAGTAGCCGGCCCCCACTGCTGCCTGCCGCTGAGCGCACGCGCTGACGAGGTGCTGGGCCAACTGGTCGTTGAAGCACACGTGGAGGACTTCGATCAGCATCGCCAGGTGCTTGAAGGCCCGGGGCGAGTGAGCTGGTGGCTGGCTCAGGACGTTCAGCGCTGGCCGCACACACTCCTTGAGGATCAGGTTTGGCAGGGCCTCTTGGTGGTGAGGGGCCTCGTTCAGGAGGCGCTCGAGGCAGGCCCTGGCGGTGCCGAGGATGTTGTCTTCTTCGCGCTGGAAGAACTTGAAGTAGATCGCGATGATCTTGGCCTTGATCTCCACGGCGTAGAAGTCGAGTCGAGTGGCAAGGACCTGGGCGCTGGGCCGCTCCCCTTGCTCCGGGCGCCGACTAGAGGACTCCGTGCCCCGGCCTTCTGTTGGCTGCTGCGCACCGAAGTAGGCCTGCTGGCGCTCGCGGAGGTACGGGTCAAGGCCTGGGTGCGTCACGATGTCGCAGAGGACCTCCAAGCACTTGCAGATGAGCTCTGTGCGCTGCCGCACGTTCGGGTAGAGCACGTAGAGGTGGCTCACGTAGTCGTAGGCAATGTCGCTTGGGCGGGCGCCCATTCCGGGTGGCCCACACAGCCGCTGGATGAAGCTCTTGTAGCGCTCCTCGACTGCGGCCCTCAGGCTCTCTCGCTCTGCCTCAGGAAGTCGTCTCTCTGCCGCTGCAGCGTTGAGGCTCTCGAAGCTGGTGAAGCCGCCCGCACCGAAGATCTCGAGGAGTCGGAAGGTACACGAGTCGAGCACCTCGTCTTGCTGCCTCTCCCGCTCCCGCTTGGCCTGCTGCGTCACCTCGAAGTGTTGGATGGTAAGCAGCTCGTGCGGGTGCTAGGTGTGGGAGTACGGGTCGTAGTCCTAGTTTTGGGAAATGTAGAGCCGCTCCAGCTTCATGTACTTCTGGGCGCACGATGAGGGGCTCTCGACTCCTGGTGTCCGCCTGGTGGCCTGTGGGTCGGGCTCCTCCGCCCGCAGGTCGAACCGCTCTGCCTCGACTTCGAGGATCCGTAGCAGCAGCTCCGCGACTCCTAGCAAGGTGGGCCCACCTCGTTCGGCGAGTGGGGGCGTGATCTCGTGCTTCAGCGCAAAGCGGAGGGCCTCGGTGTGGGCGATCAGGGGCTCGACCTTTGAGTAGCCTCCTCGGAGGCAAGGGAGGATCAGGGCTGCCATGCGTTCCACCTCAGCCCAGATGTGCTGCTTCCAGGACATTGGCTGGCCCGGAGCCTGAGGGCCGGCAGGAGATGAGCTTGGGCTGTAGGGGACGCGCTCCGCCAGGCTAGCCACCGAAACGCGAGCCTTCGCCGCCACGCGCTCGAGCATCTTGGCAGCGATCTCCCTCGCTGGTGCCTTCGAGCTGTACAGGTTCTGGAAGAGCCTGGCCACTGCGCCATTGAAGAGCTGCACGTCCTCCGGACTTCGGGACTGGATCAGCGCAGGGCTGAAGAGGCCGATCTTCTCGAATAGCAGCTCCAAGGTCGCCTGGAACTCCCTCTGAGCGGTCGGCACGGAGAGCTCCGAGCTAGTGTTCAGGATCTGACACAGGGCGTCCAGGATGTGGTCGCTGTGTCTGCGGATCGCGAGCACGGGCAGCTCTCTCAAGAGGGGAGGCAGTGCAAAGGTGACGGCCAGCTTCTTCCGAAGGTCCTGCTCGTAGGCGAGGTGGCAGACCTTCCGGATCAAGATGCTCACGATCTCCAGGCTGCTGAAAGCTTCGGGGCGGTCACCGAAGAGCTGGTTTAGGAGCTGCAGCATCGTCTCGAGGCAGACGACGGTCCCCTCGAAGTAGGAGCTCTGCTGGGGCTCTCCAGTTCCCTGGCGCAGGTTGTAGAGAAGGAACGCGCTGATGGCCTCCAGGAACTTGAGCGGGTTCACCTCGTCCTCACGGCTCTGCTGGAGGTGGCCATCCTTGCAGATGTAAAGCAGAGTGAAGTACTGAGTGACCCACTTCATGAACTTCAGCACCTCCTCCCGTACTTTGAGCGTGTCGGGGTTGTCTTTGGGCAGCGAACAGGCAAACAGCAGGCTCCTCAGAATCTTCTCGAAGGCGTGCGCCTCAGAGCCTCTGGCGGTGTAGCTGCCGTGGTTGTGGCGCCGGCTCGAATCAAAGGCTGCGGCCGCACCCGCGATCTCGTCCTCCACCATGCCAAGGCCCCCTTCCTGAGCCCCGACGATGCGAGCGACGAGTTGGTCCACGTCGATATCGGCATCTACGTAGCAGAGCAGGGCACTCTTGACGAGGCGGAAGGCGTCGAGCAGCTTGTTGAGCGAGTAGGCACTCGGGTTCTCGAAGATCCTCACGAGCACCACCTCGATAGCCGCATCGATGCCAAGCACGACTTCCCTGCCAGAGTGCCGATCCTTCAGGCTAATCTTGAGGCCACCTTCCGGGTAGCGCCGCGAGTTGACCTCCTGGTCCTGCCAGTAGGGCCGGCTCTTGGCTCCGAGCTTGCCGAGGAGCTTGAAGGGGAAGTTCGGCAAGTAGTACAGGATTTTGTAGAGCATGCCGGTGAGCTCCGGCAGCACGTGGCTGATCGCTGGGTCGAGAATCTCGGGGAACTGGCCGAGGCCCGACACCCAGAGCTGCAAAGTGTTGAGGGGGCGCTCAAGGTCCCTGTGTGCCACCGTCCGCATCGACTCGACAACGGGCTTTGAGATCACTGGGAGGTAATCGAGCAGACTCTTGAGCTTGGCTGGGATGCACTCGAAGATGTGGTCCGCCACCTCAACGCAAGGCACGGAGTCTCTGCTCTGCAGGAAGGTCTCCAACAGCCCCTGGATCATTGGCAGGAACTCCTTCACGAGGCCCTCGTGCTCGGGGCTGCACAAGTCTCGGAAGAGAGCAATAATGATCACGTAGTAGTGGTCCGGCACTAGCTGGCCCTCGCGAGCCTGCTTGACGCAGAACACGAAGACTGAGAAGAACACGTGCTTCATTCGGATGTCGTTTGGCCTCAGCAGGGCTTGTCGGCCGACGAAGAGAGCTAGCTCGACGAGGGTCTCCTGGAGTTCAGCCCTGGGTAGGGCCTCTAGGTCACGGTCGACGGAGGACTCGGGAGTGATCGTAGGTATCGGGCTCGGAGGAGCACTGAACCGCGTAAGCCTCGCAGACACGAAGTCGAAGAGCGCCTCGAGGAAGGTGCCAACGTGCTCGTCCTCAAGAGCGCGCAAGGGTGGTTGGCTGGCTCGGTGCCGCTGATGGCCTCCCTCTCCCTCTTGCGCGTGTCGCGGAGGAGAGGGAAACTGCGCAAAGTACCGCAGCACCAGGCTTGCCACTCCCTGCTCGTCTTGCTCGTGGTGAGATGACCCTCCTGGTCCACCCGTGCCTGTCGCGGCCCCGTTGCGCTACGAGTGCTGGATGCGCAGCTTGGTCTTGGCCTCGACCACTCTAGCGAACAACCTCGGCCCAATGTCGGCCAGGATATCACGCAGCTGGAGCGGGCGCACTCGTCTGAAGAACTCCGCGAAGAAGAGGACTGTCGGGCGAGGCTCCTCAACCTGCTGCAGCCTCAGCTCGGCCAGACCTTGGATGACTTCGCTGCCGTGGACCAGGAGGCGCTTCATCACCTTGAGCTCGCTTGGCTCCAGGAACGTTCCACTGCCTCCGCCCTCGGACTGAGCCCGCTGCTCCCTGGCGATGCCGAAGACCAGCTCTGCGCTGGCCACGAGGTTCCACATCACCTTGCCGAACACCTCTCGATGAGGCTCTGTCACTTCTCCGGGGCGCGAATTGGAGCTCTGGGCCCTCTCGCGACCTGGACCGCTTCCCTGGTGGTTGGCGGGGTAGGGCTTGGCTGCCTGCAGTAGGGGCTACTCTCCGAGCTCGAACAGAGGCTCACTCGTGTCCGCTGCTTGTGCCCCGTTCTCGCGTGCCTTTTGAGCGGAGGCGCCCTCCGACTCGCGGATCAGTGCCAAAGTCGAGTCCAACTGAGTCCTCAAGATCCGGCACAGGTCTACCAGGCAGGTGAGGATCTCGAACTGTGCAGGCCTGGTCACCGCGCCACGGCGACGACCGTACTCGGCGTTGAGCTCGTGCAGGTAGTAGATGAGTGTGTTCTTCTGACTCAGGGCCACAGAGCTGTCGAGGAGGCTGCGGCAGATGATCTTCATAACGCGCTGTATCTGCAGGGTCTCGAAGGGAATCTTTTGCTGCCCAAGGATCCGGAAAATCCCGGCATGGCACACCTGGATGGCGGCGTTTGGCCTTCCTCTGCCTTGCATGCGGGCCGAGTCGATGACGCTGTCCCGGTGTCGCGTCCCGAGGACCTCGATGAGGGTCAGAGCGCCCCCACCTATTCCAGGACCTCCTGGAACTTGTCCGAGCGGCTGCCCGTTCGGCTGCTGCTATCGACCAGGCTCGCCACCTTGGTTTCCTTCACTCGGGCCTCCCCCAAGTCTACCAGCCCCTCGTCGAGTCTCTTGAGCCTTGTTGGTGTTGGCTTCCTCTCCCAGCCCCTTTTCCAGTCGCTGCAAAATGGAGAGTCTGAGCTTCTCTGTGCCAGGCGGCAAGTTTCCAAGTATTGTCAACTACACTTCAGCCGTCTAGGCAAGCGTCACCTCCCAGAGTGGTGGGTGCTGCGCCCATGCAAGGTCCATGGCAGCGAGGATCTCGCTGACGACTCCCGTGAGATATTGCTTGTAGAGTCTCCGGTTTCTAACCTTGGAGAGCATATCTTCGGGGAAGCTCTTGAGTGTTTGCCAAGCTATGGGCAATATTCTCCTGATTAATGTTGGCTCACCAGCTTCGAGCCGCATAGAAGCGATCTTTAATAAATGTGGCAGCAACTTTGCAGCAGCTCCTCTGATCGAACCTCGTTAGCCGTCGTCCAGGCTCTCGGAGTACCTGCGGATCTTCTCAGCCTGAGCAAGGAGGTTGGGCGCATACCTTTCCACGAGGTGCTCGGTCAGCTTATCCATAGGGCCACCTCTTCGGGATGAATACTTTGGCTGCTACAGAATTCTGAGTGCAAGTTCAGCGTTCTCCTCGCCGTCTTACATAATTAGTTTTCCTAGGACGAGTGGAATCTCTGCGAATATGGCCATGTCTGAGCTGGCAATGCGGTTGACGTCGATCCCTAGGATTGACAAGGCTTTTCGCCTCAAAGTATGCCGCTAAATCCCCTCTCTTCCGGAGATTGGCTCCTTTTCCATCAAAACTTTAACCAAAGCTCGATTTGTCTCGTTGAATTTCCCTGGTGAAACAGAGCCACGAACAAAATGGTTGTGAACTTTAAGGAGATTGTTGAGTAACTAGGTATCGTCTACAAATAAAAAGAGTCAGGCTTTCTGATGCGAAAAAAGTATGTTTAAGGGTACTTACCACTCCAACATTGTTGGTACATTGCACGCCAGTCGGCGTCTCCACTATCTTCTTGAGTTGCCATTTTTGTGCAAACTTATATAATTTAAAGTAATTAAAATATAATGAGAATTCCTTAAATGGGGGTTTTGGGGTTTTGGGG
>Ga0208544_10001995_pt1 | contig 13665 bp, 14 predicted proteins | sample DEB08_DNA_9_FD_184526 | JGI IMG/M metagenome (GOLD analysis project Ga0208544, IMG submission 184526) | Aqueous microbial communities from the Delaware River and Bay under freshwater to marine salinity gradient to study organic matter... | ecosystem: Environmental > Aquatic > Marine > Coastal ...
GCCGGCATGCCAGCATTGATGGGGGCTGATTTCACCCAAGCTCAGGTTCTCTGACAGGTTCGATGTGCCATCCTTGCCCGGAATATCGCGGTTCTCTTTGTACTGCGCGACGCCCGCTTCGATGAAACGGCCCAGCCGCTCTTGTGCTGCCTGCTCTCCCAGTTGCACAAAGGGGCGAACCACCTCTGCGCCGCGGTTCATGGCGGCCCCCATGTGCCAGTCGCCCAGGTCATCGCTGTCTGGCCAGGACGCAGGTGCCGGGATGGCGTCAGGTGCGGGCAGTGGTGTGTCCACCCCCACGGATTTTACCGTGTTCCAGAAGGGCGTATAGACTTTGTAATAGCCCCCTGTCTTGGTTTCGACGGTCCATGGCTCAAACATCAGATGCCCGCCAAAGGACCGTGCCGAAACGCCGGCGTCCTTGAGCGTCTGTTTGACCCGGCTGTCGCGGGCAATCGTTTCGGGATCATAGAGGCGCGACCAATAGACATCGGTTGCCCCTGTCTGACGTACCAGGGTCTGCAGCATCTCAACGGCATCTTCCCCGCGCCGCAGGATCATTCTGCTGCCTCGACCCTGCAAAACCTTGTCCAAATGACCAATACCAAGACCCAAGCGCCATTTCGGTGCGGCCCCCAGCTTGTCCACCAGCGAATCGTGTAGGAAAACCGGGATCACCGGCCGCCCGGTATCACAGGCAGCATTCAGGGCGGCATGATCCGACAGACGCAAATCGCGCCGGAACCAGACCAGTATGGGGGCCTTGTCAGTCATGTTGTTGCCTGTGTTACCTCTGCCATTTAGCACTTAGGTCAGACGCAGGGCATTCAAGACAGTTGTTTCACAAAACCGCATCTAATGCGTTCAAAAGCTGATCTATTTCTTCTTTGCACGTGTAATGGGTGAAACTCAGGCGCAAAACGCCCTTGTCCATGTCCACACCCATGGCCGACAGGGCGCGGCCTGCGTAAAAATCACCGCCTCCGGCCATGATGCCATGTCGCGCAAGCTCAGCGGCAACACCCTCGCCCGGTCTGTTCAGCGCCAGTGCGACGGTGGGTGCCCTGCCCGCCGCCTCTGAGGGACCGATCAGCCTTACGGAGTTGCGCGATTTCACGGCATCCAGCAACGGCTGCAGCAGCTCTGTCTCATGCGCGCGCATCAGATCATGGGCTGCCGCGCCACGTTCCGCTGGACCCGCAGCGCCGCCGATGTGATGGGCATAGATCGCATCCACATAATCGGCCATCCCCGCAGAGGCTGCCACCTGCGCATGGTCAGGGCCTGCGGGCGTAAACCGTTTGTACAGTGTATCGCCGTTGAAAACATGACCCTGATTGGGCAGCAGCGCCCCCAGGGCGCGGCGGATCACCATCAGCCCCTGATGCGGTCCAAAGGTCTTGTAGGCGGAAAACAGGTAGATGTCGGGGCCCAGTTGCCCCACATCGGCAAAGCCATGCGGCGCATAGGATACGCCGTCCACGCAGACAAAGGCACCGGCGGCATGGGCCAATGCGGTAATCTCCACCACGGGATTGATCTGTCCCACCACGTTTGAACAATGGGGAAAACACACCAGCCTGACGCTCTCATCCAGCAGGATCTCCAGATCATCGGTGTCCAGCTGCCCGGTCTCTGGGTTGATCCGCCACTCGCGTACCTCGATCCCCCGATCGGCCAAGCGCCGCCAGGGGCCGGTATTGGCCTCGTGGTCCTGGTTGGTCACGATGATCGCCTCACCGGGCTGCATCATCTGGCCAAAGGCCTGCGCCAAAACATAGGTGTTCTGCGTGGTCGAAGGCCCAAAGCTCAACTCGTCGCTGTCCACGCCCAGGATCGCAGCCATGCGGCTGCGCGCCTCGTCCATTTCCTGACCGCCCAATGTGCTGGCCTCATAGGGCGCATAGGGCTGCACCTTGCGCTGCGTGTAAAAGCGCATCAGCCGGTCAATCACCGGTTTGCACGTGTAAGAGCCACCGGCGTTTTCAAAGAATGCCTGACCCTGCAGTGAAGGTTCGGCAAAGGCGGGAAATTGGGCGCGGACCCAGTCGATATCAAGTTTCATGGCTGCCATGAGTTCATCGCCCGCGCCCCCGCGTCAAGATGCAAATGACGGCAAATGCCGCCGGCACTATCACAGCGCCGCGATGATCGCGTCGGCGTTTTTCTTGATCTGGTCCATATCGCCCTGCTTGCCCGGTGGCAGCAGCGCTGTGCCCTCGTGGCGCGGATGGATATGGAAATGCAGGTGAAATACCTCCTGCCCGCCAGCGGCCTCACTGAATTGAAACAGGGTGATGCCATCGGCATCAAAGGCCGACTTGGCCGCATTTGCCACCTTGTTGACCGTTTTCATACAGGCGGCCAGCTGCTCTGGTGTGGCGTCCAGAATGTTGCGGCAAGGGGTCTTGGGGATCACCAGGCAATGGCCCTGGCTGCGCGGAAAGATATCCATGAAACACAGGGTGTCTGCGTCTTCAAACACTTTGAAACAGGGGATTTCACCGCGCAGGATCTTGGCGAAAATGTTCTCGTCGTCATAGTTGGGCATAACAGGTATCCTTGTCACTGGTTGCCCCCTTCTACGAAGGGAAAGGCCATAGGTCGAGGGTCAGCCCCAACGTAATTTGCGTTCGGCCAGCCGCAGCAGGCATTTTGCATAAAACCGGTGCAGCGGCATCGTGGCGCGCAGCCATACGGGAAAGTCCTGCCCCGCGCGCCCCACCACGGCAGAGCCAAACAGCAACCGCGTGACACCGCCCTGCTTGCCCGCCACCGCAAGGTAGGACCGCGTCCCGCCCGACAGATCGCGCAGCAGGATCTGGGTTGGCTCGCGCCCTTCGACGGTCCAGACGGCAAAGCTGTCTGCCTGCGCATTCGCCAGTGCCGTGACCTCGTGATCGCGGACCCTGCGGCGCAGCGCGATGCTTAATACTGCCCGCTCCAGCCGAAACAGCCATGTGGTATAGAAAGCCTCGATAAAGTCATGCAATCCCGCCTCGCCAGGCAGCATGACCTCAAAGCAATCGGTATAGGTGCCTGCCCGGTCCACATAGGCGCAAAGCAGCGCGTCGCGTGGCACGGCGCAGGCCCGCGCGATCATGCGTTCACATCAACCACAACGCGGCCCTTCACCTGACCTTTCAGGATATCGGACCCCAGCTTTGGCAGATCCGACAGGGTCGCGGGCTGCACCATGGCTTCCAGCTTGTCCATCGGCAGGTCCTTGGCAATCCGCTGCCATGCGCGCAGGCGGTTCTCATAGGGCTGCATCACGGAATCGATGCCCAGCAGGTTCACACCGCGCAACAAGAAGGGAATGACAGTGGCAGGCAGCCCGGCCCCACCGGCCAGCCCCACGGCAGCAACGCTTGCGCCATATTCCATCTGCCCCAGAACCCGCGCCAGCATTGGCCCGCCAACAGCATCCACACAGCCGCCCCAGGTCTCGCCCTCCAGCGGACGTTTCACCGTCTCGTTGATCTCTTCGCGCGCAACGATCTGGGTGGCCCCAAGGCTGGTCAGATAATCTGCCGTCTCAGGCCGTCCGGTGACCGCCGCCACCTTGTGACCCAGATGCGCAAGGATCGCTGTGGCCACGGATCCCACACCGCCTGCCGCCCCCGTCACCAAAACCGGACCGCTTTTGATGCCATGATCCTCGAGGGCCATGACCGCTAGCATCGCGGTGAATCCCGCCGTGCCAACCGCCATCGCCTGCCGCGTATCCAAACCGGCAGGCAGGGGCACCAGCCAATCCGCCTTGACGCGTGCTTTTTGCGAATAGCCGCCCCAATGCGCCTCGCCCACGCGCCAGCCGGTCAGCACCACCTTGTCACCGGGCTTGTAGCGCGCGTCGTCCGACGCCTCCACCGTGCCGGCAAAGTCGATGCCCGGCACATGCGGATATGTGCGCACAAGCCCGCCGCCCGGGCCGATACACAGACCATCCTTGTAATTCACGGTGGAGTATTCGACAGCAACGGTCACATCGCCCGCAGGCAGCTGGTCCAGCGACAGCTGGGTTACCGCGGCAGAGGTCTTGCCCTCATCATCCTTGTTCACAACCAGTGCATTAAACATCTCATTCTCCATTCCGGGGCATTGCCCCTTTCTTTTTGGCTCAAAATACCTCGGGGTGTCTGAGGGGCAGCGCCCCTCGGTCCCGTCCTTGCAGCTTGTCTAGGCCCAGAAGGCCTCGCGCACCACCGCGTCGCGTGGTCCTTGCGAGGTTTCCACCCGCACTGACGTGCCGTCATCCCAATGGGTCATCCGTACCATGCCGATGGCCACATTGGTCTTGAAATCCGGCGACCAGGCCGCCGATGTGACCTGACCGATCTTTTTGGTGCCTGACATGATCGGCCATGCGCGGTCACAGGGCGGCACGGCCGCGCCGCCAATGTCGATCGCGCGGATCTGCTGCACGGGGCCTTCCTTGGCCACCCGCAACAAGGCATCGCGGCCCATGCAGCCGATGGCGGTCTGCGTATCACAAAACCGGCCCAAACCACATTCATGGGGTGTATTGTCGTCGGTCATATCATTGCCATAGCTCAGCAGGCCACCCTCGACCCGCTCGATCCCATTGGGACAGCCAGCCCGAACATCCAGGTCGCGGCCTGCCTCCATCAAGGCGTTCCACAGCGGCATTCCCAGATCGGAGCCTTCGACATAGATCTCAAATCCGCCCTGCTTGGAATAGCCAGAGCGCGCCACAACGAGAGAGCGGCCCTGGAAGTCAAACATCCCGAAACGAAAGAACTTGATATCACGCACAGCCTCGCCAAAGACCCGCGCCATCAGGTCATCGGATCGGGGCCCCTGCACCGCCAGCGGGCTGACGTCGGGTTCATCAATCAGCACATCCAGACGGTAGCCGCTGGCGATGCCCTTGACCCAGAACATCAGGTCACTGTCCGCGATGGAGATCCACCAGCGATCCTCAGCCAGTTTGACCGCGACCGGATCATTCAGCATGCCGCCGGTTTCATCAACGATCGGCACGTAAAAGCACCGCCCCGGTAACATGCCGCGCAGATCACGCGGGGTCAGCATCTGCATCAGCCGGGCCGCATCCGGCCCGCGCAGTTCGACCTGTCTTTCGCAGGCGACATCCCAGACCTGCACCGCCTCTTTCAGGTGATGATAGTCTTCCTCGACGCTGGCAAAGAAGGTGGGCAGCAGCATGTGGTTATAGACGGTGTATCCTTTGACACCCGCGGCCTCGACCCCTTCGGAAAAAGGGGTGCGGCGCAAGCGTCGTGAGGGTGAAATCAAAGGCATCAGGCGTCCTCCGGCATAAAGACAAGATCCGAGGTGGGGGCCGGCAGACCATTCGCGGTCAAAAGCCCGTGCACCTGTCCCCTGTGGTGGGTCTGGTGGTTGAACATGTGAAGCACGCAAGCGCTATGGGTTGCGACACCTGCCTGCCTTGCGCGCCGGAAAACCAGCTCATCTCGCCCGTCAGATCAAAGTGCGACAGGGTTTCGGCCCAGATGCGGATGCGTCCGTCCATGCGAAAACGCTCCGCCTCCCAGACACCCAGCGTGGGCGCGAAACCTGTACTTTCCTCAATGCTTTGCGACGGTGTGCTGATGTCCGTACAAAAGCGGCTCATCCACAGGGTGTCCGCCCAGAGGATGTGGTTCAAGGTGCCCATGATCGATCCGAAAAAGGCCCCCTGATCCTGTGTCAGAACAGCTTGATCCGCTTGCTTAACAATGTCCATCAACTGTTTGTTTTGCCACGCATTGTAACGCGCCATGGCCAGAACATAGGCCTTGTCGATCATGCATGCGGACCTTTCCAGTCGATCGGGCAGATTTCTGCGGACATGCCGCCAAAGTCCCAGACCCGCCCGTAATCGCGCACCCGGCTTTTCAGGCCTTTTGCTGCAATGATATCTGGACCCATCCAATATTTGGAATTGCTGACCATCACGGGGTGATCGGGCGATTTGCCTGCGATCATCTCGATCTCGCCTTGGATCTTGCGGCCAATCTGGATCGACCGTTTCGGCCCGTCGCGCACGATCTGGACGGGGGCACGCTCTGCTCCGATGATCTCTGAGACCAGCATGGTGAACAGGCCTGTCGTGCCGCCTGCGGCACCGCTGAAAATCTGCAGGATGCCGTTATAGGCCTTGCCGCTGGCGCGTTCGTCCACATAGGCCGCAACCTTCCAGTTGCCCTCGCCCATGCGGCCGGGAATATCGACCAGCAGGCCTACGTTCAGACCGCCCAGGTCCTCGCCCTCGTAATGGCCCTCGTCAATGGCGATGGCCATCCAGGCGTGGCAATGCCCTTCGGTGGGGGGATGCGCGCCAAGGCTGACCACACAGGGGCAAAAGACGGTGCAAGAGCAGTTCAGAAACAATTCGCCCTTGATCGCCCATTCGGTCGGCGTGCTTTGCCGGCGTCCGGGGTTGGGCATGCGCTGGTCAATCCGCTGTGAAATCGGCAGACGATCTGCATCAGGTCGCTTCTTAGGTGCCATGTTATCCTCCTGTCAGCATGGGCCAGACCGCCACGGCACCAGCGCCGAGGATCAAGGCAAATCCCATTGGTTTTGTTACGTAATGCCCCACTTGCGGAAGCTTCTCTATCACCATGAATAGCGTGGCCAATCCCATCCATGCAAGGTTCATGACCCCGCCGGCAAAGCCCAGCACCATGAAACCCCAGCAGCAGCCGACGCAAAACACGCCCAGGCCCAGCCCCATGCGCAGCCCGCCCGCAAAGCCGCTGCGCCAATGCCCCAGGAAATACATCATCGGTGAATGGCAGACCCCGTGGCAAATCTGTTTGGTGCGGCTGAACTGGAACAGGCCCACCCCCAGCAGCAATGCGGCCGCAAACCAGCGCGACGTGGCAATGCCCAGCATGTCGATCACACCACCAAACAGCAGCGCCAATTGCACCGCCGCGATAAGCGCGGCAAAGGCCAGCCAGATCACGAAATAGCCCAGCAGAACGCCCAACCACCCTGCCCGCGTGCCATCTGCGCTGACCATCAGGTCCTCATAGCTGCGCAGCGTCGGCACCATGGTGGGCAACATCATGGCAGCCATCATGGCCCCCCACATCACGAAGAGCGGACCAAAGTTTGCCATGGGCATATACATATCCATGCGCGGATCCATCCAGCGCATCCGTTCGCCCATCGGACCGGGGCGGCCCAAAAGGTCGACGTCCATATCGGCTGCCATGAAATACATCATGGCCCATGCGGCCAGCACCAGCCCGAAAAAGGCCAACCAAAGCGTGCTGCGCAGGACAGGATTCATCAGCATCATCCGACTCAAAGAATTGCGTTTTTAATGTCAGACAATTAAAGTTCCCGCAAACCTTAATTGTAAGACATATGAAAATTGACCCTCAGAACCCCGCCGATCTGTCAGCCCAGATTGCCAGTGCGATCCGCGATGCCATTGTGTCGGGGGCCTTGATCGTTGATCAGCGTCTGCCGTCGGAGGCCGAACTTTCAGAGCAGTTCGAGGTCTCTCGCCCCACCGTGCGCGAGGCGCTCAAGCGGTTGGCGGCGCAATCGCTGATCCGCACGCAGCGCGGTGCCACGGGCGGTGCCTTTGTCAACCGGATCAGCTTTGAAGAGGCCTATAGCCAGCAGATCACCACCTCTACCTTGCTGCTGTCCATGAATGCCGTCAGTTTCGAGACGGCCTGCGAGGCGCGATATGCGCTGGAGCGTGCCTGCGCAGGGCTAAGCGCAAAGCGGCGCACGGCAGATCATCTGGCAACCATGCGGGCCGAAATTCACCGTCAATCCCAGCCGGGCCTGACCGATGAGGCGTTTTGCGCCTCCGACGTGGCCTTTCACCGCGCATTGGTAGACGGTGCGGGCAATCCGGTGATGTCCTATCAGCTGGCCGGTGCGGTAGAGGCGATGCAGCCCTTGATGAACATGATCACATTTTCCGCGCGCGACCGCGCCCGCATCGTGGCCATGCATGGTGATATTGCCGATGCGATGACCCAGCAGGATGCAGCGGCGGTTGAGGCCGGGCTGACCGCGCTTGAGCATGAAACCCAGCAACTTGCGATCCACGCCTTTGCCGCGCGCAGCGCCGCCAAACAGGGCAGCGCGACCTGAAGGCCATGCACCCTTTGAAACATGCAACCTTTTCGGCGCTCGGGCGTTGGTCAGCTACATAATTTGGGGAACCCAATGGAATTTACAGATATCATCAACATTCTGCTCGCGCTGGTCAGCATCGGCTTTGGCGTGATTGGCTGGCTCGCACCGCGCTACACGATGGAGGTGCTTGATATGACCGATGGTGGCTCGACCATGGGCATGTCGGAAATCCGCGCGGCATCGGGGGCGGTCTTTGTCGCGGTGGGCATTGGCGCGCTGATCCTTGGCACGCCCGAGGCCTATGCGATGATCGGCTTTGTCTGGGCGGGCGGAGCGCTTGGCCGGGTGACGTCATTGGTGTTGGACAAACGCACGCGCCTGAAATGGATCTTCTTTGCGACCGAACTGGTTGTGGCCGTGATCGCCTTGGCGGTGAACCTGTGACGCGGCCTCTTGAAAGGCAGCGTCACAGCGGCTACTTATAAGGTGTCCTTCGGGACTATGAACATAAACGCGCTCGTAATAAGCGGATCGGACCCGGGGGCGGTACCCGGCGACTCCACCAAATATCCTTCATTTGAGGATCATGGGGTCGAAACAGGATCGACGAACGTCTAAAGGGGTTATGCTTTGTTTCGGCTGTCTGCCACCGTTATCGGCGAAACTTGTACAATTGCAAATGACAATCGTGCTCCAATGGCGATGGCCGCGTAAGCGACCGGAACTATTGAAAACTTAAGTCCTAGAGCTTTGCAGCCCTAGGCGGGGTTCGCAGGTACCTGGCAACAGAAACCTGCACTTTCCCCCCTCTTTGGTGCTTCCAGATTTATGGCGTTTCAGCGCGTGCGAATTTGCCGTCTGTGGGGCTGTCTGCGCCCTTTTAGCGCTGCCCGAAACGGCAGGCGTGCAATATTAAATCCGAAATAACCTTTGGGTTGCCACAATATTTCCCTGTTTGCAGTGCATCACGTTTTGGCGAGCAGCCGAAATCAGCAAGGGTGAGAACATGGAAATCAATGGAGAGACGGCAATTGCTGCACCTGTTGATATGACAGCGGCGCGGAAATTAAGGCTCAAGGGGGTCTTGGTCCGCAGCGGTCTGATCGGGCTTTTGGCCCTTTTCCTGCTGTTCTTTGCAAACCGGATTGAGACGCTTTCCTACCAGAACCACGTCAGGGATGTGCGCATCGCCTCCACATTGGAGATGGTGGAAGTGCGCGAAACCATCAAGACAACCCTGTTTGAGCAGATCATGGAACTGAAACAACTGGCCGGTGCCCTGGGCCAGAACCCGCAGATGAACCAGACCGAATTCAATCTCAAGGCTTTGGATTTCCTGCTGGCCTATCCCGCGATCAAAAACATCGCCGCGGCCCCTGACCAGATCGTCAGCATGGTCTTTCCAATGGCTGGCAATCAGGCGGTGATCGGCATGGATTATCGCGATAATGCCGCGCAATTCCCGCTGGTGGCCAAGGCGATTGAAACAGGAACCGGTGTTGTCGCAGGCCCGGTTGATCTGGTTCAGGGCGGGCGCGGCCTGATCCTGAGAGAACCGGTGATGACCAAAGGTCCAACGGGCGTGCCGCAAAGCTGGGGCATTCTGTCTGTCGTGCTGGACTATGATCAGTTCATGGCAGAGCTGGGCATCCCGCAGTTCGAAGAAAATTTTGACATACTAATCCGCGAAGTGAATTCAGACGTTGCAGATAGCGGCAACGTATTGGTGGGTGATCTGGCTCTGCTTGACAGCGACCCCATCGTTCTGGATTTGACCTTTCCCTACGGCCATTGGGAAATCGCGGCGACCCCGGACGGCGGCTGGCCCACGCATCGGCCGGACTATCAAAAGAGCTGGATGTTACGGTTTGTGATGATCACATTCTGTATGGCGGCCCTTTGGTATGTCCTGAGCCTGCTTGACCGCCGCCGTCTGGCAGAGTCCCAGCTTGCCATGGGTATTGAGGCGCTGGACCACGGCTTTGTCATGTTTGACGCCGATCGTCGGTTGGTGGCTTTCAACAGTAAATACAAGGAATTGGCAGGCGGGTCCGGCATGGTGCGCATTGGTGCGCGGTATGAGGACATCGTAAAGGCCAACCTTAAAAAAGGGCTGATCCCCGATGCGGTCGGTCGCGAAAAAGAATGGTATGATGAATGGTCCAAGCGCATTGAGATCAAAGCGGCGGATAAAGAACATCTGCTGGCCGACGGCCGCACCATCCGCGCCTATGACCGCCCCATGCAGGACGGCAGCGTTGTCGGTTTGCGGATCGACATCACCGACCTCAAGAAGGCGCGCGTCGCAGCCGAGGCCGCCAATAAGGCCAAGACCGATTTCATGGGTGTCCTGAGCCATGAGTTGCGCACGCCGCTGACGGTGATTCTGGGTCATGCGCAACTGGCCAAAAAGATGCGCAGCCTGCCGCTTTACAAGAAACTCGAAGCCGAAGTCGAAAATCACCCCGAAACAGCGGGCGACGTGATGCCCAAGCTGGACGCGATGAGCAGCCAGATGGTCAAGATGATGGAAGCGCTGGAACGCTCGGGCAACCACCTCTTTACGCTGATCAGCGAAATCCTGGACTTTGCCAAGATCGATTCAGGGACCTTGTCGATGGATATGGAAGACAGCAACACGGATCAGATTGTGGCCGTCGTTGCCGATCAGATGCGCCCGATGATCGAGGAAAAGGGCCTTGTTTTCAATGCTGACGTGGCTTCATTTCCGGTGTTTGGCGACAGCAAGCGGTTGCAGCAGGTCCTGTTCAACCTGATCGGGAATGCCAGCAAATTCACCGATGAAGGTGCCATTACAGTCGAGGTGACCCAGACTGCGGATGATGTCATATTCTCTGTCCAGGACAGCGGCATCGGTATTCCCCAAGATCAGCTTTCGCGTGTTTTCGAGGCCTTTCATCAGGTTGATTCGACCTGTGGCCGCAAATACGGCGGCACCGGTCTGGGTCTTGCGATTTCGCGCGATATTGCCCGCGCCCACGGGGGCGACCTGTCCGCCAGCAGTACGCCGGGACAGGGGTGCATATTCAGCCTGCGTCTGCCACGTCCAAAATCAAAGCCGACCTTGATGCTGGCAGAGCGACAGCCCAAGCACGCCGAAACTGAAGCGCCGGTTGAAGCACTGGTCGCCTGATCCCATGGCAGGTGCCTTTGGCCAGACGCATAAAGCACCCAGCGGGACAGCATGTGACTTAGGTATCAGGCATCCAGCGGGTGCCGTTTTTTGGGCGCGGTGGCCCTGCATTCTGACGTGATACGGGCTCTTTGCGCGGTTTGCGCCTGCACCCCCTTCCCCTTGCGGACAAAACGGGTATGTTGATGGCGTGCACCGATTATCCGGGAGGCGAGATGGGCCGCGAGATTGACTACGGCAACCTGATGCATGACGCCATGCGGGGTCTGATCCGCAAGGTTCTTTTGGACGTTGCCGACCGGGGCCTACCGGGAAATCACCATTTTTTCATTACCTTCGACACGTCTCATCCGGATGCGGAACTGGCGGATTGGCTGTCTGATCGCTATCCCGGCGAAATGACCGTTGTGATGCAGCATTGGTATGACGGGCTTGAGGTGACGGAAGACGGATTCTCTGTCACCCTGAACTTTGGTGATGCGCCTGAGCCCCTGTATATTCCCTATGACGCGATCCGCACCTTTGTGGACCCGTCCGTCGAATTCGGCCTGCGCTTTGAACAGCAGGAAACCGAAGAGGCCGATGCGCCAGAGGGCGTGGATATGGATGCAGGCATGGATAAAGACGACGCAAAGCCAGCCAAGCCTACCACCAAGTCCGGGGCAAAGAACGCTGAAATCGTATCGCTTGATTCCTTTCGCAAATAAGCACGCCGTTAGCGCCACCCTCTGATTGCACTGGCGGTGCAGCATCGCTACACCCATGCCAACGCAGACGACAGCAGGAGCCTGACCATGGCCGATACACGCACAGAAACCGACAGCTTTGGACCTCTTGAGGTTCCCGCAGACAAATACTGGGGCGCGCAGACGCAGCGCTCGATCATGAACTTCCCGATTGGCTGGGAACGCCAGCCCGTCGCGATCATCCGTGCCTTGGGCGTGATCAAGAAAGCCTGCGCTGCCGTGAACCTCGAATTTGGCGATCTGGATGCCGCTTTGGCCCCCGCCATTCAACAAGCCGCCCAAGAGGTGATCGACGGCAAATTCGACGACAACTTTCCGCTGGTGGTCTGGCAGACCGGATCTGGCACACAGTCCAACATGAATGCAAACGAGGTAATCTCGAACCGTGCGATTGAGATCATGGGCGGGCAATTGGCCTCCAAAAGCCCCGTGCACCCCAATGATCATTGCAACATGGGGCAGTCTTCGAATGATACATTCCCCACCGCGATGCATGTGGCCATCGGCATGGTCGCCCGCGATACGCTGCTGCCAGGGCTGCGCAAGCTGCACGCGGCACTCGTGGTCAAATCGGAAGAATTCAAACACATCATCAAGATTGGCCGCACCCATACCCAGGATGCCACGCCTCTGACCCTGGGTCAGGAATTTGGCGGCTATGCCCACCAGATGGCAAAGGGCATCGCGCGGGTCGAAGCCTGCCTGCCGGATATCTACGAACTGGCCCAGGGCGGCACCGCCGTCGGGACCGGCCTGAACACCCGCAAGGGGTTTGCCGAAAAAGTGGCCGCAGAGATTGCATCAATCACCGGCCTGCCCTTTGTCACCGCCCCCAATAAATTCGAAGCGCTTGCGGCCCATGACGCGATGGTCATGTTCTCTGGTGCCCTGAAAACGGTTGCGGCCTCCATGTTCAAGATCGCCAATGACATGCGCCTGCTGGGTTCCGGCCCGCGCTCTGGTCTGGGAGAACTGATCCTGCCCGAAAATGAACCGGGATCCTCCATCATGCCGGGCAAGGTAAACCCGACACAGGCCGAAGCGCTGACCATGGTCTGCGCCCATGTGATGGGCAATGACGCCGCTGTCGGCTTTGCCGGATCGCAAGGGCATTTCGAGCTGAACGTCTATAACCCGATGATGAGCTATAATGTCATCCAGTCGATGCAATTGCTGGGCGATGCAGCAGGCAGCTTTACCGATAATATGGTGGTCGGTACGCTGGCCAATGAGGCGCGGATTGACAAGCTGATGAAAGAAAGCCTGATGCTGGTCACCGCGCTGGCCCCGACGATCGGCTATGACAATGCCACAAAGGTCGCCAAGACCGCGCATAAGAATGGCACCACGCTAAAAGAAGAAGCGATTGCATTGGGCTTTGTCGATGCGGAAACATTTGACCGCGTCGTGCGGCCAGAACAAATGATTGGACCAAAATGAGCGCCCCCATCAATCTCAACAAGGTGAAAAAAGAGCGTAACCGCGCGTCCCGAAAGGCACGCGCGGATGAAAACGCAGTGGGGTTTGGCCAGACCAAAGCCCAGAAAGAAGCACTGAAGGCCCGCGCGGAGCAGATCTCCCGCAATCTTGAGGCCCATAAGCGCGAAGAATGAGCGGGCGGCCCGTCAAACATTCTGTGACGTTGAAGGGCCACCGCACCTCCATTTC
>Ga0208544_10002005_pt1 | contig 13642 bp, 10 predicted proteins | sample DEB08_DNA_9_FD_184526 | JGI IMG/M metagenome (GOLD analysis project Ga0208544, IMG submission 184526) | Aqueous microbial communities from the Delaware River and Bay under freshwater to marine salinity gradient to study organic matter... | ecosystem: Environmental > Aquatic > Marine > Coastal ...
TGCGCGCGCGCGCAGTGAATTAAACTCTCGCCTCGAAGAACTCGAACACCTCACACGGCACGATAAATTGACGGGGCTCAAAAACCGGCTTGGTTTCGATGAGGGGCTTAGATCGGCGCTTTTGGCGACCAAAAACCTAGAGCACCTTTCCGTGTTCCTCATCGATCTAGATGATTTCAAACCAATCAATGATAGCTACAGCCACTTAGCTGGTGACGCCGTTTTGGTCGCAATCGCCAATAGCCTTGCAAGAATCGCTGGCCCTGATGCAATTGTCGCACGCCTCGGCGGCGATGAATTTGCGGCCGTGATCCCTGATATCTCATCCCAAGAGGCAGCCCTCCGTCTTGCCAGCTATATGATACGCGCCTTTAATGCATCCGTGCGCTTTCAAGAAAAACAGCTTCGCGTCGGCGCGAGTATCGGTATCGCGTTTGCAAGCGGGGACTTGAACAAACCATCCGAACTGCTCGCTTGCGCCGATCAGGCGATGTACCACGCAAAAGCAGATTTAGCGCAAAAAGCGGTGCTCTATAACCCTGCCGATTTCCCTGTTCGCGCAACCTTGGAAGACCGAAACGCACTACAACGTGCCATCCAAGAGGAACAAATTCAGCCATATTACCAACCCAAGATTTGCCTAAAAAGCCGCAATGTCGTTGGCTTTGAAGCATTGGCGCGTTGGGAACATCCGCAAAAAGGGATGTTATGCCCAGCTGATTTCCTCCCGCTCGTTACGGAATTCGGCTTGCATGGCGACCTTCTTATGAAGGTCGCCAAACAAGTCTTGTGCGACATGGATAAAATGCACATCGCGGGCTGCGATATCGGCCAAATGTCGATCAATGTCCCCGAGGTTACATTGGCGACGCTGTCAGGTCGCGCTGAACTGTCTGGCCTCATCGCAAAATTCCCACATTTGCGGAAAAATCTAACTTTTGAGATTACAGAAGACGTCTTTATCGCACGCGCTGGAGAAATGATTCAAAGGTCAATCGCATTTTTTAGGACCGACGGCATTCGCGTCTCACTTGACGACTTCGGAACTGGTTTTGCGTCCTTCCAACACCTGCGCGTTTTAGAGTTTGATGAGCTCAAACTTGACACCGCCTTTGTTGGCGGACTTGGCATCGACCCTGCCGCCGATATTTTAGTGAAAGGTTTTTTGGCGATCGGCAAAGGGTTAGGTGTCCAAATCGTGGCCGAAGGTGTTGAAACGCAAAGCCAAGTGGACTTGCTTTCTCAAATGGGATGTGAAGTTGTGCAGGGCCACTTCTTTGGCGCGGAGATGACCGCCACGCAAGCTATTGAGTTACTTCATAAAACTCCAGAATGTCCAATGACATCCACAAAAGGCGCCGTTAGCCGCGCTGCATCCTGACCGCCTCTTGCCGCGCCAAACGAATAAGGTGGGCAACGAATGGTCGCTGCGTATCCTCAACGCGGGTGGCGGCATAAAGTCGTCGCGTTTTCCCGCCTTGCGTAAGTGGGCGCGTGACATAGTCCGCACTATATTTGACTTGCTGGACAACCCAATCTGGCAAAACAGCAACCCCGCGATTTGACGCCACCAGTAACAAGATCACCGCGGTTAATTCGACTTGTCTGACGGCCGCGGGTTCCACCTTTGCGGGCGTCAATAATTGGGTAAAAACATCCAATCGCGCACGATCAACAGGATAGGTGATCAAGGTTTGATCACGAAAGTCCTCCGCTTCAATCACCTCCTTTGCGGCCAAGGGATTGTTCGAAGAGGCCACAAAAACAGGCTCATAATCAAAAATTGGTGTGAAATCCGTCTCCGCCAGATCTTCGGGATCGGATGAGACCACCAAGTCGACTTCCTCCCGCCGCAGCGCAGGCAGTGCGTCAAATGCCAGTCCTGGTCGAATGTCGACATCAACATCTGGCCACGCCTTACGAAACTGCTCCAGCACAGGAAAAAGCCATTCAAAACAAGCATGGCACTCGATGGCAATATGCATCCGCCCAGCGCGTCCTTTGACCAAGCCTGCGAATTCAGCCTCCAAAGATTCCATTTGGGGCAAGATAGTCTCAGCCGCCGCCAAAAGCTTGAGGCCTGCCGCCGAAAGGCGAAGCGGCTTCGACCTGCGGGCAAACAATGCAACCCCAGCCTGATCCTCAATGCCCTTAATCTGATGGCTTAGCGCCGATTGCGTCATGTTCAATACATCCGCAGCCCGTGCCAAACCGCCCGTTTCATGTATCGCCTTAATCGTACGCAAGTGCCGGAACTCGATCCGCATTATGAATGATCCTCATAATAAAACTGAATTTTATGAATTTGTTTCACGAACGCCGATGTGAGACAAGATGGAAACGCCAATTAAAGGACTGCGATTATGACCCGCCCAGCACTCTCTTTCGAATTTTTCCCTCCAAAAGATTTGCCAGGATCATTCCGCCTTTGGGATGCCGTCCAAAACTTGGCACCGCTCAATCCTGACTTTGTTTCCGTGACATACGGCGCGGGCGGCACAACACGCAAATTGACACATGAGGCTGTCACGACATTGACCGCCCAGTCAGGATTGCGGGTCGCTGGCCACCTCACATGCGTCGACGCATCACGCGAAGAGACCCTGAAAATCGCAAATGAATACGCCGCCGTGGGCGTAAAAGACATCGTCGCCCTGCGTGGAGATGCCCCAAAAGGCAGCGCTGGCTTTGCACCGAAACCCAATGGTTTCCAAAACTCGATTGAACTTATCTCCGCCCTCTCGGACACTGGCAACTTCAACATTCGCGTTGGGGCTTATCCAGAGAAACACCCAGAAGCCACCAGCCAAGCCGCTGATATCGCATACTTAAAGCGTAAATTTGACGCTGGTGCGACGGGCGCAATCACGCAGTTCTTCTTTGAAGCCGACACCTATTTCCGCTTCCGCGATGCTTGTGCCGCGGCGGGGATTACCGCGCCGATCATTCCAGGAATCTTACCAATAGAAAACTGGGACGGTGTGCAGCGGTTTGCTGCGCAGTGTGGCACCCATATCCCGCAGGTCATCGCTGATGGCTTCCGCAACGCAATGCGGGACGGCACCGAGACCCTTCTGGCGACGGCGCTTGCTGCTGAACTTTGTGATGATTTGTTGCAAGGCGGTGTCGAGCACCTGCACTTTTACACGCTCAACCGCGGCACCATGACCCGCAATGTCTTGCACGCACTTGGGTACACAGCTGAGCGTGCCTTGCAGAACGTGGCCTAACGACCAGCTCTCAGCCGCGCCAACTGGCGTTTAGTGAGAACCACCGTTGGGTGTAAACTTTCGGTCGCGCTACCAAGAATAATTCTCTTGCGGCGCGACCAGAACAATTTCCCCCAGCCGCGCCACGACCCTGCTGAAGGGGTTGTCACATCTTGGGGAAATCTCGCGGTCCAACCGTCAGGCAAACTAAGACCGCAACTTTCCAATCGCTCGAGCATCCAAACCAAGGGAATATTTCCCAAGTGGCGCGCCTGCGGGAAATGCCCCAATTGGCCGCCAATATCTGCATGACAGCCGCGAAACCAGACTTGTTCCATATGCCCTTCCCAATCGGCTGGCGCATACCACATGACGGGCGCATAGGCCTCGCGGGTTTCATCGATTGCTAACGCATGAAATCCGTTCAACACCTGCGCCCCAAGCCTATGGTTATGAAACGCGTGTTGCGCGGGTACCCAGCGCCAAACAATCGGCAAGCGCAGCACTAAGGCCTTTACCGTATCCCAAACGGCCACCGCTTCGATTTTCACATCAGGTTGGCAATAAATCTCGGTGAACCGCCGCGCCGCATGTGATGTCGCACCGACGCGGTAGTGACGGTAGGCTTGACGCACGGTGCGCACTGTCGCCTGATCCGACTGCACCAATCCGACCAAGTCAATAACACCGGCGAGAGAGCGCACCGCATAAGCTCCGCGCGAATAGCCGATCAAAATGATTTTATCACCTGTCCGATACCGAGACGCCAGCACCCCGTAGGCCCGCTCAATCTGCCGATTGATACCTTTCCCTGTGATCACACCCCAGGTGCCCGCCCAATCCCGCCATTGGATACCCGCCTCGTAATGGACGGTCAGGTTGGCTTTCAGACCAGCTTCACGCAATAGCTTGAAGGTCATGCCTGCATTGGTCTCCATGCCCGCCTCAAGCGAAGACATCGTTCCATCTAGGATGACCACATGTGTTGCGGGACCACGCTTGCGCGAACCCGCCTCTTCAGAGCGCGCTTCACGGCCAAATAGGCCAAATATCCTGTCGCGTAATCGCAAATTAATCCTTGGTTTTGAGTGCAGTATGTCGCAACAAAATGGTTAACCCTGACCCTAAACAGCTTTGCCCGCCTGTCCAGTGCTACAGAGCGATTCCGCTTGGCGCGCACGACTTCCCATGCATAAATCAAACCATAGGAAAGTTAATCTGCGGCTTAGGGGGCGCTTGTTGCATGGAAAAAGTCAAATTCACCGCAATGAAAGACGGCGACAAAGAGGATTATGACTTCCTTACGCACCATGAGGTCGCCCATACCAAAGGCACCGCAGATCGCCTGCTGGCCGCATTGGTTGAATTGGACGAAGGGCTTTCAGGTTATCAAATCAGCCGCCTCGGTCATTCCTTGCAAGCCGCAACCCGTGCCGAACGCGACGGCGCCGACACAGACTGGATCGTGGCCGCCCTGCTACACGACATCGGCGACATCTACGCCCCCTATAACCACGACGAATATGCTGCGACCATTCTACGCCCGTTTGTACGCGAACAGGTGTCTTGGGTCGTGGAAAAACACGGCGATTTCCAACTGGTATATTACGGCGAACATGTGGGCGCGAACCCCAACAAACGCGACACCTACGCGGGCCATCCCTATTTCGACGATTGCGCGACCTTTTGTGAGCGCTGGGATCAAAACTCTTTTGATCCGGCCTATGAGCACCTGCCGCTCGACCACTTCGCCGCCCGCGTCCGCGATGTTTTTGCGCGCACGCCGTATGATCCAAACGTCATTCAGGCAGGCGTCAGAGTACCTTTGGAAACACCCTAGGCACCTCTTCACGGGGACCAACGTCACCTTCCCACCAGACCTCCGCCTTGCGCACGAAGACCACAATCTCGGTCCCGACGCCCAAATCCAGCAGGGTGTCGATGCCGTGGTCGAGGCTTTTACCGACCCTTTGGTCCGCGGTGCGAAACTCTAAATACCCTTTGCCCGTCGCGCGCCCTTTGCGTTTGCGCTCCTCGATGCGGGTAATCCTAGCAGTGGTTTGCACCCCCTTTTTGCGGGCAAGAATGGCGCGATTGGTGCGAGAGCCAAGAAACCAGACCACCGACAAGGCGATCACACCCGCAACTAAAGCAAAGAATTGACCAGACTTAGCGCTACGCAGGGTCTCACCTTTGACCAACTCAAGCACTTTGGGGTCTTCAGGCCAATAGTACACCTCAATCGTATCACCGACGTCCTTGGCATCATAATTTCCACGCGAGGTCGAGCGCCTGAAATCGTACTGCGCGCGGTCCACGTCAAAGCGATAAGACAAGTAATACTTCGTCTTTTTGTTGGATCGCCCCGTGTCCTTTTTAACGATCGTCGCGGTCGCAACCTCGCTATGATTGGCCAACCGCGCCGCATCTTTGTAATCTTGAACGCTGAAACCCGTCATCAAAACAAGAAAAACCGCAGCGACCACAGCGTACCACCCGTTCATCCCAAGGAACAAATCCACCCACTTGCGCGGCGCAATCAGGTCATGTTGCGGGTCTTTCACTGTCATTGCCTCTTTTCGCCACACCTTGCTTTGTTTAAACCCTGTTTAAATCGAAAAGGACGGCAAAGACATGGCGATGGAAAAAACATTTGACGCGGGCACCCGCGAACCCCTCATTTACAAAAAATGGGAGGACGCAGGCGCGTTCAAGGCGGGCGCAAATGCCAAGGCGGGCGCAGAGACCTTTACCATCATGTTGCCGCCGCCAAACGTCACGGGGTTCCTTCACGTCGGCCACGCCTTTAACCACACGCTCATGGATATCCTGATCCGTTGGAAGCGCATGCAGGGCTTTGACACCCTCTGGCAGCCGGGCCTCGATCACGCGGGTATCGCCACGCAGTTGGTTGTCGAAAAGCAGTTGGCCGAGTTGGGCGAAAAGCGCACCGATTACTCCCGCGAAGACTTCATCGCCAAAATCTGGGAATGGAAGGCTGTCTCTGGCGGCACCATCCAAGATCAGGACAAGCGCATCGGCGCAGGCATGGATTGGGACCGCTCCGCCTTCACGATGGACGAAAACTTCCACGAGGCCGTGATCAAGGTCTTCGTTGATATGTATAACAAGGGCTTCATCTATCGCGGAAAGCGTCTGGTGAACTGGGACCCGCATTTCGAGACTGCGATTTCTGACCTCGAAGTTGAGAACATCGAACAAGACGGCCACATGTGGCACTTCAAATATCCGCTGGCAGGCGGTGCCACCTATGAATACGTCGAAAAAGACGAGGACGGGAACGAGACCCTGCGCGAAACCCGCAACTACATCGCCATCGCGACCACGCGGCCTGAAACCATGCTTGGCGACGGTGCCGTGGCCGTGCATCCGTCTGATGAACGCTACGCCCCTATCGTGGGCATGCTCTGCGAAATTCCGGTTGGTCCCAAGGCGCAGCGCCGCCTGATCCCGATCATCACCGATGAATACCCCGAAAAGGACTTCGGCTCTGGTGCGGTGAAGATCACAGGCGCGCATGATTTCAACGACTATCAGGTCGCCAAACGCGCGGGCATCCCGATGTATAACCTGATGGACACCAAGGCCGCGATGCGTGCTGACGGCAAGCCATACGTCGAGGAAGCCGCCACCGCCCAAGCCATCGCAAACGGCGAGATTGAATTCGACGAGGCGATGATCGCCGCCATGAACATGGTCCCCGAAGAATACCGTGGCATGGACCGATTTGAAGCCCGCAAAGCCGTGATCGACGCCATCACCGCCGAAGGCCTCGCCGTGATGCATGACGTCACGCGAACGGAAAAAGACGAAGACGGCAACAAGGTCGAAGTCACCGAAACCGTGCCATACGTCGAATCCAAAAAAATCATGCAGCCCTTCGGCGACCGCTCCAAGGTCGTGATCGAGCCGATGCTGACCGACCAATGGTACGTCGACACCGCCCAAATCGTGCAGCCCGCATTGAACGCCGTCCGTGAAGGTCGCACCAAAATCATGCCCGAGTCTGGCGAAAAAGTGTACTACAACTGGCTCGACAACATCGAACCATGGTGCATCTCGCGCCAGCTTTGGTGGGGCCACCAGATTCCGGTTTGGTATGGGCCAAGTCTTGAAACAGTACAGCTTCAAGATGGTGTCGCAGAGGTCTGGGATTTTAAACAACCTGTATCCTTTTGCGCAGCCACCTTCGACGAAGCCATTGAACAGGCTGCAAAATATTACGGTGGCGCAAATGCTTGGTGCAAAATCATTGCCGACGAACATGCAACTGCAGACGATGCGGACGCTGGGCTAGACGACGATGGTCGACCAATGTTCAAACTCTACCGCGACCCCGACGTTCTCGACACATGGTTCTCCTCTGGCCTCTGGCCTTTCGGCACGCTCGGCTGGCCAAACGACACGCCTGAACTCGCAAAATACTTCCCCGGTGATGTGCTGATCACGGGCCAAGACATCCTGTTCTTCTGGGTCGCCCGCATGATGATGATGTCCAACGCCGTCATGGACAAAGACCCGTTCCACACCGTCTATCTGCACCAGCTGATGCGGGATGCTAAGGGCGAGAAGATGTCCAAAACCCGCGGCAACGTCATTGATCCGCTCGTGATGGTGGATGAGTACGGCGCAGACGCGCTGCGCTTTACTATGGGTCAAATGGCGGCCCTTGGTGGCGTGCTCAAAATCTCCGAGGATCGCATTAAGGGCTACCGCAACTTTGGCACGAAGCTTTGGAACGCGTTCAGCTTTGCCGAGCATTACGAGATCCCGAACACGGGGACGCACGCCCTCCCAAAGGCCGAGAACACGCTCAACAAATGGATCATCGGTGAAACGGCAAAGGTCCGCGAAGTCGTTGACGCCGCCTTGGAAACCTACCGCTTCAACGACGCCGCCAACGCGCTTTACGCCTTCACATGGGGTAAGGTTTGCGACTGGTACGTCGAATTCTCCAAGCCGATCCTGCAAGGCGAAGATGCTGCCGCAAAGTTGGAGACCGAAGCGACCCTGCGCTGGGTCCTCGACCAAGCCCTGATCATGCTGCACCCGATCATGCCGTTCATCACCGAAGAGCTGTGGGGCCAAGCAGACAACCGTGCAAACCTGCTGGTGACGCAAGAATGGCCAACATTTACCGCAGCCGATCTGGTCGATGCAGAGGCCGACCGCGAGATGAACTGGGTCATCAACCTGATTGAAAGCGTGCGCTCCGCCCGCGCCCAATCCCACGTGCCCGCTGGCGCAAAAGTGCCGCTGGTCGTCATGGGCTTGGATGCCAAAGGGCAATCCGCATGGGACAACAACAGCGCGTTGATCATGCGTCTCGCACGCATTGAGACGCTGGACCACGTGGACGCATTCCCGAAAGGCTGCGTCACGATCCCGATGGAGGGCGGCACGTTTGGCCTGCCCCTCGCAGGGTTGATAGACGTGGTAGATGAAATCTCGCGTCTGGAAAAAACCATGCTGAAACTGGGCAAGGAATTGGGCGGCCTACGTGGCCGTCTCAACAACCCCAAATTCGTGGAATCAGCCCCGACCGAGGTCATCGTGGAAGCCCGCGAGAACCTTGCCCTGCGCGAAGAGGAAGAAGCCCAACTCAAAGCCGCCATCGCGCGCCTTGCCGAGCTTGGCTAAATCATAGGCGGTCCCAGCAATGGGGCCGCTTACTTACGGCACGAGGCGCTCAACCGCCCGCATCATCCCCAGCGCTTTGTCATAAACAAGCGTCAGAATGCGCCGACCCTGCGGCTTTGCCACCACAGGCACAACGCGCGCCACGGCGACGGCACCTGTGCCCGCCAAAAATCCACGTCTGCTCAGTTCCATCACAAATACTCCTTTGCGAACCATTCTCATGTATGCATGAAAATCGTGATTGCAAGACCGCACAACATTAGCCAAGTTGCTGAAATGAGTAATGATCCCCGCCTAACACCCCTCGCCGCCTCTCTGCCCGCTTCCGTGCCTTTTGTTGGACCAGAGGCGCAAGAGCGCAGCCGTGGCACCAAATTCGCCGCTCGTCTCGGCGCCAATGAACTTGGCTTTGGGCCTTCCCCGCTTGCGATCAAAGCCATGCAAGATGCGGCCTCCGAGGCATGGATGTATGCCGACCCCGAGAGCTATGATCTGCGCGATGCGCTGGCCGACAGCTGTGACGTGCCACCCGAATGCATCGTAATTGGCGAAGGCATCGACGCGCTGTTAGGCAATCTTGTCCGCCTCTTTGTCACGAACGGCGACGCCGTGGTCACCTCTGCTGGCGCGTATCCGACGTTCAATTATCACGTCGCAGGTTTCGGCGGCACCTTGCACACCGTGCCCTACACGGGCGACCATGAGGACCCTTCCCGCCTGATCGCAAAGGCCCGCGAGGTCGGCGCAAAGCTGGTCTATATCGCGAACCCCGACAACCCGATGGGAACCGTGCACGCCGCCCGCGAGATTGAGCGGATGGTAGCAGCCGTGCCAGACGATTGCCTGCTGATCCTTGACGAGGCCTACATCGAATTCGCGCCCGAGGGGACCGCTCCCGCCCTGTCACCACTGGACCCACGCGTCATTCGGATGCGTACGTTTTCCAAGGCATATGGCCTCGCTGGTGCACGCGTGGGGTACGCCGTGTGCACGCCGAGTGTATCGTCGGCATTCAACAAAGTGCGCAATCACTTTGGGATGTCGCGGGTGTCCCTCGCGGGGGCAAAGGCCGCACTTTCCGACGGCGCGCATTTGGCAGACACGGTGGCGCAGGTCGAAAAATCCCGCGCACGGATCGCCTCCATTGCGTTGGAAAACGGCTTAAACCCGCTGCCGTCCGCCACGAACTTCGTCGCCATAGACTGCGGCAAAGACGGGGCCTTCGCACGCCAAATCGTTGAAGAACTTGGTAAACTTGGCATCTTTGTGCGCATGCCATTCGTCGCCCCGCAAAACCGCTGCATTCGGGTCAGTTGCGGACCAGATGCCGAAATGACCCTTTTGGCGGCAGCATTGCCCGAAGCCATCAAAGCGGCTCAAAACAACACGTAACTGTGACTTGCCTTCCAGTAGGGGGAAGCCCGCTAAGTGCCTTTAGTCACTCAACAAAGGCACGTCAAAATGACCAAACTCGCTCTGATTGCGATGCTCACATTCGCACCAATCGTCGCATTTGCAGACCACACCCCATCGTCATCTGAGGAGGCTGCGATTGCCTCTGAGGCCTATGCGATGGTCAACCATGAAATGCACGCGGCCATGTCCGCCGAGAGCACGGGAGATGTTGACGCCGACTTCATCATCGGCATGCGCGCACATCATATCGGCGCTGTAAAAATGGCCGAAGTTTTGCTTGCTCATGGTACCGATCCCGCGACCCGCACGCTTGCACAAACCATCATCGACGCCCAAACGGGCGAGATTGATTGGATGACTAAATGGCTCGTAAGCCACGGTTACGAATAGGTTTTCGACTTAGGCCGTCGCAGCGATCACGCTTGCGGCGGCCTCTACGGCACCCTTTCCATGTGGGATTTTAAGCGCGATCAATCCAGCCTCCATCGTCCCCAAAACGCCCATAATCATCTGCGCGTTCACATGCCCCATATGCCCGATGCGAAAGAACGCGTCAGCAGGCGTGCGCCCTAAACCAATGCCCAACGTCAGTCCCGCTTTGTGCTCGCACCAGTGGCGAAGTGCATCCGCATTCGGCGATCCCGCCGTTGCGGACGTGACCGCATGAGACCGTTTTGCAGGGTCCGCGATATTAAGCGCCAGAGGCCCCTCAGTTGACCAGCAATCAAAGGCCGCCCAGACGGTTTTGGCCAAGGCTTCATGGCGGGCAAAAACATGATCCAAGCCCTCGTCCTTGATCATATCCAACGCAGTGCGCAAACCATAAAGGTGGTGCGTCGGCGCCGTGCCATCAAAGTATTGAAAGTAGTGCTCAGGCTCGGTCCGCGCACGCCAGTCCCAATAGCGGGACACGCGCGAAGGGCGCCGCGCATCGGCCTTGGCGTTGTAGTAAACAAAGCAAATCCCAGCAGGCGTCATCAACCCTTTTTGGCAAGCCGCAACCATGACATCAACACCCCAAGCATCCATCTCGAAACGGTCGCAACCCAGTGAAGCGATACAATCGGCCATCAAAAGCGCGTCGTGACCAGTGGTGTCCAGCACGCGGCGCAGGCCTGCGACATCATTCTTGACGCTGGTCGAGGTATCCACGTGGACGGCCAATACCGCCTTGATCTTGCCTGTTTTATCTGCGCGGAGCGCGTCTTCAACCTTTGCCAAATCAACATCCGCACGATCACCAAAATCAATCGTTTGCACGGTGACACCCAAGCCTTCGGCCATCTCACCCCAGCCGATACAGAACAGCCCCGTGGCAAGCACCAGCACGGTATCGCCCTCGGACAGGACGTTCGATAAAGCGGCCTCCCAAGCGGCATGGCCGTTCCCGATATAAATCGCGACGTTCTGCTTGGTCATCGCCACGGCCTTAAGGTCTGGGATCAGACTGTCGGTCAGGTCATGCAATTCGCCCTCATAGATATTCGGCGAGGCGCGGTGCATAGACCGCAACACAGCATCAGGGATCACTGACGGTCCAGGAATTGCAAGATAGGCACGACCATTTGCGAGAGACATTGCGAATACTTTCAAACTGAGAATACCGCGACACTAGCAAGGACGGTGGCGGCGTCAACCTTGCCTAACTTGCCACTGCCCCCCATTTGCCGATAGACGTTTGAGAAACCTGTTAAGACAAGGCGCACAATGCCCAGCCAAGCCAAATCCCAATCCGCGACATCGCTCTTTGCTTGGCTTTGGCGTGACTATTTGCGCCTGCACAAGGGCACGCTGGCGGCGGCGATCTTCTTTATGGTAATCGAAGGCTCGATGCTCGGGTTTCTGAGCGCCATGATCCAGCCAATGTTCGATAATGTATTTTTGCAAGGCGAACGCGACACGTTATGGTGGGTTGGCATTGGAATTCTGATAATTTTCACAATCCGCGCAGTGAGTTCGGCGGCGCAGAAAATCCTGATCACTAAGGTTAACCAGAGTGCCGCGGCCGGCATGCGGAGCCATTTGCTGCGGCGCCTGATGCTGCTGGACGGTGGCTATCATCAGGTAAATCCGCCCGGCCAATTGATCGAACGTGTGCAAGGTGACGTCACGGTGGTCAACAACATTTGGACCGCGCTTATCACGGGCATTAGCCGCGACCTTATCGCCGTAGTCGTTTTATTCTCGGTGGCCTTGGCGGTCGATTGGAAATGGACCGCTCTCGCGCTTGTGGGCATTCCGTTTCTTGTTTTGCCCTCCCTCTTGGCCCAAGCTTATGTCCGGAAACGAGCGGGCAACGCCCGCGATTTGGCGGGCCGCATGGCGACCCGTTTAGACGAGGTTTTTCACGGAATAAATGCGATCAAATTGAACGCGTTAGAGGCCTATCAAGGTGACCGCTACGACGACTTGGCCGACAGCCGCGTCCGTGCAGAAGTCCGTGCAGTGGCGGGTCAATCCATGGTGCCTGCCTTGATTGATATCATGACGGGGTTTGGCTTTCTGGGGGTTCTCATCTTTGGCGGTGCCGAAATTATCGCTGGCGAGAAAACCGTCGGTCAATTCATGTCGTTCTTTACGGCAATGTCGCTCGCGTTTGAACCGCTGCGGCGTCTGGGCCTCATGTCTGGCCAGTGGCAAACGGCGGTTGCAAGCATCGAGAGGCTGCAATTGGTCCTCAATGAAAAACCAAGCTTAACCTCGCCCGCGAATCCAAAAGCGACACCAACGGGTGCGCCAGAAGTACGGCTCGACAATGTCAGCCTTTCTTACGGCGATTTGCCTGTCCTGCGCGGCACAACCTTTACCGCGGCAGCGGGCAAAACGACCGCCCTTGTCGGCGCGTCTGGTGCTGGCAAATCCACGATCTTTAACGTGCTGACCCGTCTCATTGATCCGACCGACGGCACCGTGACAATTGACGGAACCCCAGCAAAGGCGCTCGCACTCCCCGACTTGCGCGGTTTGTTTTCGGTGGTGTCTCAGGATGCCGCCCTGTTTGATGAAACTTTGCGCGACAACATACTGTTGGGTCGGACAGACATTGACGAGGCCACTCTGACGTCGGTGCTTGATGCGGCTCACGTCAGTGATTTCCTCCCGCAGCTTCCCAATGGCATCGATAGCCCCGCTGGCCCGCGCGGCTCAAACCTTTCGGGTGGTCAACGCCAGCGGATTGCCATCGCGCGCGCCTTGTTGCGCAACACGCCAATCTTGTTGTTGGACGAGGCAACAAGTGCGCTCGACACCAAGTCCGAGGCAATTGTGCAGGCCGCGCTGGAATCTCTTTCTGATGGCCGCACGACACTCGTGATCGCGCACCGCCTATCAACCGTGCGTAATGCACATTCGATTGT
>Ga0208544_10002006_pt1 | contig 13635 bp, 14 predicted proteins | sample DEB08_DNA_9_FD_184526 | JGI IMG/M metagenome (GOLD analysis project Ga0208544, IMG submission 184526) | Aqueous microbial communities from the Delaware River and Bay under freshwater to marine salinity gradient to study organic matter... | ecosystem: Environmental > Aquatic > Marine > Coastal ...
TGGCAAGGTTCACCACCAGCGCCAGCGCGATAAGGACAAAGCCCAGACCCAACGCCAGCGCAAAATCACCCTTGCCGGTTTCAAGCGCGATCGCCGTGGTCAGCACCCGGGTGGCATGGTCAATGTTGCCGCCCACAATCATGATTGCGCCCACCTCGCCAATGGCGCGGCCAAAACCGGCCAAGGCAGCAGTCATCAAGGTGCGGCGGCCATCCCAGATCAGGGTGAACACCCTTTGGCCTTGGCTGGTGTTAAGCGAAATCAGCAGATCGTGGTATTCAGCCCAGAGTTCCCGCATCGCCTGATGGGTGATGGAAGCAATCAGCGGCGTGATGATGATCACCTGCGCGATGATCATAGCCGTGGGCGTGAAGAGCAAGCCCAGCACCCCGAATGGCCCCGAACGGGACAACAACAGATAGACAATCAGCCCCACCACCACAGGCGGCAGTCCCATCAGCGCATTCAGCGTGGCAATGGCGGCCCGTCGGTAGCGAAATCGGCGGATGGCCAGCCAGGTGCCAAAGGGCAGCGCAATGGCAGAGGCGATGACCAAGGCAGACAGGCTGACCTGCAGCGTGCGCAGCGTAATCTCGACCAGGTCCGCATCAAGCGCAATGATCAGCCGGAATGCCGACTGAATGCCGGCCCAGATCTCGTTCATTGCAAAACGGTCCTAATTCGTCAGGTTCAGTTCAATCGTCCAGGCGTACATCAGGGCCAGCATACCGGTCCTGGCTTGAGAACCCAATCTGCATCAAGATCAGGTTCGATCCAACCGAAATGGCAGCAACCGCCACAAAGGCAACAAGCATGGCTTTCATATTCGCTCTCTCCTTGCGCAGTCGCTGCGCCTAGATTTCTTGATCCATATATCGCGCCCGTTTTCCGGGCAAGATGCCTCATCTATTCGGCGGGTGTGGCGCCTTTGGACGCGGCCTGTTTCTCGGCCATCACTTCGTCGACCCAGATGGAATGGTGCTCGCGGGCCCACTGCTCTTCGACATCACCAGAGCCCATGGCATCATAGGCCCCCTCCATCCCGACGGTTCCGATGTAGATATGCGCCAGAATGATCGCCATCAGCACAAAGCTGACGATCGCATGCCAAAGTTGGGCATATTGCATCTCTTCATGCGGCGCGAGCACTTCGCGCAATTCGCCCAAGCCAAGGGCGCTGGAGATGCCCAAGGCGTTCAACTTGGCAAATGTCGCGGCGAACATGTTGATCTCGAAGGGAAAGAGCAACGACAGGCCAGAGACGGAAATGGATGTGCCCAGCACGATCACGGACCAGAAGATCAGCTTTTGACCGGCATTGAATTTCTTGGCCGGCGGGTGGCCTTTGGAAAAGATGCCCCCGCCCTTGAGCAGCCAGTTGATGTCGCTTTTGTGCGGCAGGTTATGAACGACCCACATGACAAAGATCATCACCAAGGCCAGCATGAAGGCCCATGACACGTTGTTATGGATCCATTTGGAGCCAACAGCGAGAAAGGAAAACGCATCATGGCCAAAGACCGGGATCAGGACCTTGCGGCCAAACAGCGATATCAGCCCGGTGACGCCTAACAAAATGAAAGACCCCGCCAGCAGCCAGTGGCCAAACCGTTCAACCGCCTTGAAGCGGGTGATCTTGTTGCCGGTCTTTTCGCCGTCAATCCTGATCCGCCCGCGCACAAAAAAGAAGAGCGCCAGCAGGGCAATCGTGGCCAACAGCAGATAGCCGCCATAAATCGCAACCGGGCCTTCGCGCAGCTGCAGCCAGTTCATGCCGCCGTCTTGAATGAGGGTGGTCGCCGCCGGACCGTTGTTTGACGCTGAAATATCCGCAGAGCCAAAGCGCAAGGCCCGCCACAGATCAGGGTCAGAGGCACCGCCCAGCGTGCCAAGCTGTTCAGAGATCCCCGCAGCACTGTCCGGGTCCCCCGTCAGGCCGCTGCGAAAGCCATTGTCGACCGGCTCTCCGCGCTGCCGTGCCATGATGTCTTCCAGTGTTTGGGCACCACCAGTGGCACTGCGGTCCGGTGCCGCCGCGTCCTGCGCGTTTGCGGTCGATAAGAATGACAGGGTCAGCATCAAGGCAATCAGGGCACGCAACATGTCGGTTCCTCAAAGGTTGTTTAGGTGAAAAGGGCGACCCTGATGGATCGCCCCTTCTGCTCGTGCGTTCAGACGGGGCGTATCAACCGCCCTTTTGGTCGTAGGCTGTACCCCAGCCCCATGCGCCGGATCCGAAACCGCGTGCAACAACACGTTCGCGGTAGATGCCGGAAACGACGTCGCCGTCGCCTGCCAAAAGCGCCTTGGTCGCACACATTTCAGCACAGATCGGCAGTTTGCCTTCTGCAATGCGGTTGCGGCCATATTTGGCGAATTCGGCTGAGGAATGGTTTTCCTCTGGGCCACCGGCGCAGAAGGTACATTTGTCCATCTTGCCGCGTGATCCAAAGTTGCCAGCCTGCGGGAACTGCGGCGCGCCGAAGGGGCACGCGTAAAAGCAATAGCCGCAACCAATGCAGAGGTCCTTGGAGTGGAGAACCACGCCTTCCTCGTTTTGGTAAAAGCAGTCTACAGGGCAGACCGCCATACAGGGCGCATCGGAACAATGCATACAGGCGACCGAGATGGATCGCTCGCCGGGTTTGCCGTCATTGATCGTGACGACTTTGCGGCGGTTGATGCCCCATGGAACCTCATGCTCGTTCTTACAGGCTGTAACGCAGGCGTTGCATTCAATGCAGCGTTCGGCGTCGACGAGAAACTTTGCTCTTGCCATTTCTCAGGTCTCCTTATGCTGCCCAGATTTTGCACAGAGTGGCTTTGGTCTCTTGCATCTGGGTTACTGAATCATAGCCATAGGTCTGTGCGGTGTTTGTGCTTTCGCCCAACACATAAGGGTCTGCACCGTCAGGATATTTGTCCCGCAGATCAACGCCTTCCATATGCCCACCAAAGTGGAACGGCATAAAGGCAACGCCTTCGCCGACCCGTTCGGTGACCATGGCCATCACTTTGACCTTGCCGCCTTCCGGGCCTTCGACCCAGACCTGCGCGCCGTCACGGACCCCAAGGTTGTTGGCATCGCGGGTGTTGATCTCGACGAACATGTCTTGCTGCAATTCTGCAAGCCATGGGTTCGAACGGGTCTCATCGCCGCCGCCTTCATATTCGACCAGACGTCCGGACGTCAGGATAATGGGATAATCCTGAGAGAAGTCCTTTTCCTGGATCGATTTGTACAAGGTCGGAACACGCCAGAACTTGCGGTCGTCATAGGTGCCGTATTCAGCCACCAGATCACGGCGGTTGGTATACAGCGGCTCTCTGTGGATAGGCACCGGATCAGGGAAGGTCCAGACAACGGCGCGTGCCTTGGCATTGCCGAATGGTGCGCATTCATGGGCAATCGCGACCCGCTGGATACCACCGGAAAGGTCGGTTTTCCAGTTGGTCTTGGGCCCGGCAACCGCGTCGATCGCGGCACGCTCGTCTGCGGTCAAGTCACCGTCCCAGCCGAGGTCCATCAGCATCTGCATGGTGAATTCGGGATATCCGTCCTGGATTTCCGAATCCTTGCTGTAGACACCTTCGGCCAGCAGGTTGTCGCCGTCCCGTTCCACACCAAAACGGGCGCGGAAGGTCAGACCACCCTCAGAAACACGTTTGGACATGTCATAAAGGTTGGGCGTGCCGGGATGGTTCATCTCGGGCGTGCCCCAGCTTGGCCATGGCAAACCGTAGTAATCGCCATCTGCCGGACCACCGATGGCCTGCAATGTTGTGCGGTCAAAGGTGTGCTGGTTCGCCATGTGCTTCTTGATCCGCTCGGGCGACTGGCCTGTATAGCCAATGGTCCACATCCCACGGTTAAATTCGCGGGTGATGTCCTCGATGTTGGGCTCTCCGCCCTCGTCGATCGCAATGTTGCGGAAGATCTTGTCGTGGAAGCCGAACTTCTCGGCAAATTTTGCCATGATGATATGATCGGGCAGCGATTCAAAAAGTGGCTCGACCACTTTGTCACGCCACTGCAAGGACCGGTTTGACGCGGTCACGGAACCACGCGTTTCAAACTGCGTGCATGCCGGCAGCAGATAGACGCCATCGGTTCTGTCATGCAAGATCGCCGATACCGTTGGATAAGGGTCGACCACGACCAGCATATCCAGCTTTTCCATCGCCGTTTTCATTTCCTTTTGACGGGTCTGCGAGTTCGGCGCATGCCCCCAAAGAACCATCGCGCGGGTATTGTCCGGCTGATCAATGTTTTCCTTGTCTTCCAGAACGCCATCAATCCAACGGCTTACGGTAATGCCATTGAGGTTCATCATCGACGTATCGCCGAATTTGGCGTCCGAGAAACGGCCTTTGAGCCAGTCGAGGTCTTCCTCCCAGACGCGCGCCCAATGTGCCCAGCTGCCTTCAGACAGGCCGTAGTAGCCCGGCAGGGTATCAGCCAAAACGCCAAGGTCCGTTGCGCCCTGCACGTTGTCGTGGCCGCGGAAAATGTTCGTACCGCCGCCAGAAACACCCATGTTGCCAAGTGCGAGCTGCAAGATACAGTAAGCGCGGGTGTTGTTGTTGCCATTGGTGTGCTGCGTGCCACCCATGCACCAGATGACAGTGCCGGGACGGTTGTTGACCAATGTCCGCGCCACGCGGCGCAGCTGCTCACCCGGAGTACCGGTTACACGTTCAACTTCTTCGGGGTTCCACTTGGACACTTCTTCCTGGATCTGGTCCATGCCCCAAACGCGGGTGCGGATGAACTCTTTGTCTTCCCAACCGTTTTCAAAGATGTGCCACAAAATGCCCCAAACCAGCGCCACATCCGAACCGGGACGGAAGCGCACATACTCATCAGCATGGGCCGCTGTGCGGGTAAAGCGTGGGTCACATACGATCAAGGGGGCGTTGTTCTGCTCTTTTGCCTTCAACAGGTGAAGCAAGGATACAGGATGCGCCTCGGCAGGGTTGCCGCCGATGACAAAGATCGCCTTGGAATTGTGGATGTCGTTGTAGCTGTTGGTCATCGCACCATAGCCCCAGGTGTTCGCAACACCGGCAACCGTGGTCGAGTGACAGATACGCGCCTGATGGTCCACGTTGTTCGTGCCCCAATAGGCGGCGAATTTGCGGAACAGATAGGCCTGTTCGTTGTTATGTTTGGCCGATCCCAGCCAATAGACTGAATCAGGTCCGCTTTCTTCGCGGATCTTCATCATGCCATCGCCGATTTCGTCGATCGCCTGCTCCCATGAGATGCGCTTCCACTCACCGCCCTCTTTTTTCATCGGGTACTTCAGGCGGCGTTCACCATGCGCATGTTCACGCACAGCCGCACCTTTGGCGCAATGCGCACCAAGGTTAAAGGGGCTGTCCCAGCCGGGCTCCTGGCCCGTCCAGACACCGTTTGTGACCTCGGCGACAACCGTACAGCCAACAGAACAATGGGTGCAGACCGATTTGATGGTCTCAACTGCGGTATTGGCAGCGGTCTGGGCCGTCGCTTGCGTCACCGAACCACCCGTCGCTGAAATGGCGGCAAGGCCACCGATGGCCAGGCCGCTGCCGCGCAGGAACGCACGGCGATCTACAGATTTCTCCGCGATATCAGACAGGATTCCGGTCCGCTGGGGGCGTCGCGCAACCCCGTTGGTCTTTTTCCTAAGCATTTTTATTCCTCCCTTGCTCGCCTTGGCACTGCCGTTGCTCGCTTGGTTAATTATGAGACCTCAGACTTTCGGGCATCACGCAACCTGTTGTCTGTGGGTGGTGGTAAAATAACGACGTCCTAAAAACGGGCGCTGTCCAGGTAGGCGCGGGTATGCGCGGTGTCCTGCATCTTGCCGGACGAAAGATCTGCGGGGCTTGCCTCGGCAGATGTTGTGCCTGTGGCCAGTGCCACGGCAGCAGCCGGCGCAACCGTGCCGGCAATCTTCAGAAAATCGCGGCGACTTGTTCCGTCTTCGGTTTTCTTGGTCATGGGATGTCTCCCTCCTTGCTTTCGACGGGCATCCCCGCCGGTGGTGCGACAGCTTCAGGCTGCCGTCATTCTGAACGCTTCGCGCTCAATCTCGATAAACGCACGGCCCACGCTGCCAACAGAGGCATAAAGGACCGAGTTCTTTGCCGCCTCGAGGTCGGAAAAGAAATGTCCGGCCCATGGCGCGATGTGCCTGTTAAAGAACGTCTTTTGGTCGTCCAATTTCGCAGGCGCGTTGAAACGCCCGACAATCATTCCGCCCATCATCTCCATGAGGGACGCAATATTGTCTTCGGGCTCGTAAACATTGGGCGCGCGGGTCATGCCGCGCATGGCCATGTCACTGCGCAGCGTCGCCAGCGGCTTTTCATTCAGGAAACCTGTCAGATAGTAGCTGGCATAGGGCAGCAGCTCGCCCCGCCCAAGACCCACAAACAGCGCGTTGAATTCGCTTTCGACCTTTTGGGGCTTGGTGACTTTCGCGACCCGCGACAGGCTGCCGATGGCCTGGCCAAGATCGCTGTCATCCCCTGACAGGCCGACGCATTGATCCAGCAACAGCTGGTCAGGTGGGCCGGACAACATCAAGCCAAGGAAGTTGTACAGATCGGCGCGCAGCCGGTCCTCTGAAACAACTGTCATATCTTCGGCAGCAGTCACGCGGCACTCTCCTCAATTCTGAATTTCATGCGGCGCGGGGATGGGGTGCTATCTGCATAGACGTCATCCTGCGGCTCGAAATGCTGTGAAACGGCCAGGTCTTCGTTCGGTTCATCGGCAGAGGTCGACAGGACTTCTTCGGCCTCATCCATGTCATCCGCAATGATCTCTTCCACCTTTGGTGGGTTGTCACGTTCTTGGGCCTGTCGGGCCAATTCTTCGATATGTTTCAACATGCCTTTACCCACCTGATAGGAGGTCTGCATGTTCTCAACGACCATGGCACTGTCGGTATAATCCTCGGCGTAATCCACCAGGGTATCAAGATTGGCCAAGACCGGATTGGACCGCCAAAGCGTGCGCAAGGCTTGGCGGCGGATACGCTCTGGCACTGCCTTGGCCATGAAAACGGAAAAATCGTCACCCATCTTGAGGGTGTTGGGGTCCGGCAATTCCAGCTCCGCCAGAACCTCCGCATCGGTCTTTTCTTCCAAGGCCGCATGTTGCTGAGCAAGCGTTTGTTCTTCCAGCGCTGCAACCGCGGCCTGCTCTTCGGCTTGCACCTTGGCCTTGCGGCGGGCCCAGAAATCCAGCTCACGGCTCAATGGATCGTCTCCTTGGACGAAGGCGCGCGATAAACGTCAGATGCCTGACGGATGCGCGCATCACCAATACCGTCTTCCTTCAGATCAACACGCGCCTTGTCGCGACGGCGTTTCACAAAGGTCTCTTCTTCGTGGTGCAGTTCCACATAGTCGCGGACCCATGCCACCAACCCTTCGGGCATCGGAACCTTCTCGACCAACTCTTCGCCTGAATCGGCGTAATCCTGCGCCTCATAGGGCGATGCAGTGGCAAGCACGAAATCAAGCGGGGCCTCGCCCTGCCCCTCGCGCATGATCACATAGATCGAAGGCACTTTGGCACAAAGACCATGCAGATAGGCCTCTGTATCGGTGCGAAACAATTCCAGCGGCAGCGTTGCTGCATGATATTCGATCGCCTCACCATCGCGCCGCATTTCTTTCCAGGCGGCATCACTGGCACCGGGCAGCACAGCAACCGCTTTCCACACGTGTTTGACCCAGCGCGTTACGCCGGGCACCCTGCGGATCACGATCCCCAAAGGCATAGAAATAGATTTTTGGCTGAGAGTTTTCACTCTGTCTCCGTCTGTGTCCCTTTGTATACTTTGACCCATCAGCGCGCCTTGAGAAAGCAATTTTTTATTGCACGCGGCACCCCACAAGGCATCGCTGCAGTGCAGCATTTGAAATTTCACGCATTTTCGGTCGTTCCGCTGCCTGAAACGCCTCCAGAACGCCTGTTTTTCGCATGCGGGCTTTTTTACGGAAAATACTCTCGCAGGCGCAGCGTGGATCAGCGGTGGTTCACACGGCAAGAAAGACGGTTTACGACCATGTCGAATCACGGCTAGCGTGCCGGACGCGCGGCCGGTGTGCGCGGCACTTGGAGGATATTCGAATGGCGAAAAAACTGGTTCTTTGCGATTGCCTTGGCAGCCAGACGGTTGATGCTGATGCCATCTCGGCAGGGTCCGGGCTAGGCTGTTCCAGGCTCTATACCAGCCTGTGTGTTGATCAGATTGACCTGGCCGCCAAGGAAATTTCCCAAGGCGAAGTGATCATCGCCTGCCAACAGGAACGCCAGCGATTTGAAGAGCTTGCCGCAGAGCTGGAGGTCGAGGCACCCGCCTTTGTCGATCTGCGCGACCGTGCGGGATGGGGCGAAGGCAACGCCACGCCCAAGATGGCCGCACTGGCAGCTGAGGCCGCGATATCCGTTCAGATGGGCCGCTCCATCGACGTGATCTCTGAGGGGACATGCCTGATCATCGGCGGTGCCGCAGCCATCCAGGCCGCATCGGATCTATGCGACACATTGGCCGTCACCGTGCTTTTGCCCGACGCCGAACATCTGCCCGCAGACCGCCGATTTGATTGCGTCGTGGGATATGTCCGCACGGCCAGCGGTGCCTTGGGCGGCTTTTCCGTAAAGATTGACGCCCTGCAGCAGGTGATCCCCGGCGGGCGCGGTGGTTTTGAACTGGGTGCACCCCAGGACGGGGCCCTGTCAGACTGTGACATCATACTGGACCTGAGCGGCGGCACGGCAATGTTTCCTGCCCCTGAAAAACGCGAAGGCTACCTGCGCGCGGACCCCTCGCATCCGCCCTCTGTGGCCAAGGCGGTCTTTTCTGCCGCACAGATGGTCGGCACCTTTGAAAAGCCGCTTTATGTGCGGCTGGAGGAAAGCATCTGCGCCCACAGCCGCGCAGAGAAACCGGCCTGTTCAAACTGCCTGAACGTCTGCCCCACCGGGGCGATCACCTCAGCCGGAGAGCATGTGGCGATTGATCCGATGATCTGCGCGGGCTGCGGGTCCTGTTCTGCGGTCTGTCCGACCGGTGCCATCACCTATGATGCGCCCCCGGTGGATACGGTGTTTCGCCGGCTGACAACGCTGGCCTCGACCTTTCGCAAGGCGGGTGGTGAACATCCGCGCCTCCTGGTCCATGACGCAACCTACGGCCAGGAGATGATCAGCCTCGCGGCCCGGTTTGGCAGGGGTCTGCCGGCAGATGTGATCCCCTTGCAGGTCGACGCCTTGTCCGGCTTTGGCCATGCGGAAATGATGGCGGCACTGGCAGGCGGATTTGGCCAGGTGGATATCCTTGTCTCCCCCCGGGCTGAATTGGACGTCATCGAAGGGCAGACCGCACTGGCCAAAGCCTTGGCCGGCACCGACAATATCCATTTGCTGCAACCGGCTGATCCAGACGCGCTATGCGACACCCTGTATGACCAGGTCGATGCGCCCGTAGTCTGTGAACCGGTCCTGCCCATGGGCACAAGGCGACAGGTCACACGGCTTGCCGCCAAGGCCCTGCAACCGCAGGCCACCATCCTCGATCTGCCAGAGAACGCGCCCTATGGGGCCGTCTTGGTGGATACCGACGCCTGCAGCCTGTGTCTGTCCTGCGTATCGCTGTGCCCCTCTGGCGCGCTGGGGGATAACCCTGACCTGCCGCAGCTGCGCTTTCAGGAGGACGCCTGTGTGCAATGCGGCCTGTGCACCAACATCTGCCCCGAAAAGGCGATCACCCTCAAACCACAGATGAACCTGACCGACGCGGCCTTTACCCAGCGCGTGATGCACGAGGAAGAACCCTTTGCCTGTATCGAATGCGGGTCCCTCTTTGGGGTGAAATCCACAGTCGAAAAGATCACCGAAAAGCTGGCAGGCAAACACGCGATGTTCGCCAATTCGGCGGCGGCAAAGATGATCCAGATGTGCGAAAACTGCCGTATTCAGGCGCAGTATCATTCGACAGACAATCCGTTTCAGGGCGGCGAACGCCCGCGCGTGCGCACCTCGGACGACTATCTGTCAAAGCGCAAGGATCACTGAGATTGGATCGGCGCGCCCAGATCAGCAGGGGGGATGGTGGCGACATAGGCAGTGATGGCGTCAATCTCGTCCAGCGTCACCTCGATCGGGGCGATGGGCGAAGGCAAAGAGCTGCCAAAGGGTTCGGTCACATCAGCGACCTGCGTAAAAGCGGGATGGGGTTTGAGGATAAAGAACGTCTCGAACCGTTGTTGCCAGTCAGGAAAGGTGCGCATCAGCGCAAACGACGGGGTGGAGCCGATGGCCTTCATCCGGTTGCTGTGGTTGACCACGTGACAGCGGCCGCATTTCTGGAGGCCGACCTTTTCGCCAAGAACCGCATCCCCAGTGATCACGGCCACCTGAACCTTGGCCTTCACGTTGATGTCCGCGCTGAACATCGCCGCCCCATTCGGGGCAAAGGCCTCAATCGTGCGTTTGCCGATGTCCGACAGCAACCATGCCTCAAAGGCGTCGGTATGGGGCCCATCGGTTTTCGCCAGATGCCACAGCACATCGCCCTGCCGGAACACCGGCGTGCCCTGCGCCCCAAAGGCGGCATCGCCCGCATTTGCAGTGGGCGTGATGCGAATGCCCGTCTTGAGCGAGAACCGAGGCAGCAAATGCTTGATGAAACCGGTCTGGATCAAGGCGTCAGGGATCTGCAGGGCAAAGGCCTTGTCCTGCGCCACAACGGGCGTCGCGATCAGGCTTGCCAGAAGGGCCATCGTTTTCAACATTTCGACCTTTCCTCTCCTACGCATCCGGTTGCATATCAGCCTAGGAGCGTTAGGGTCACAACGTCAATATTTTCGGCAATACAAGGGACTATCTGATGAGCGAAGACTTCAACATGTCGATGCGCAAATTTCTGAAACAGGTCGGCGTCACATCCCAGCAAGCCATCGAAGAAGCGATGCGCACTGCAGGCGACACGGCGGGCAAAAGCTTTGAGGCCAAGATGGTTCTGACCATCGACGGGATCGACCTTGAACATGTCGTCACCGGCAAGATTGAAGGCGCGTAAATGGCCCTGTCGCGTGAAGAAGTCCTGGCCTGCCTGAAGACCGTCAAAGCCCCATCGGGCGTTGATCTGGTTGAAGCCGGGCTGGTCCGTGCACTGTCCGTGGAGGACGGTGCGGTCCGTTTCGTGATGGAGGTCAATCAGCCCGAACCCTTCATGGCCGCCAAGGCCGAAGCCGAGGAAAAACTGGCCGCCCTGGGTGCCGCCCCCGTCGCGATCGTAATGACCGCCCACAGCAAACCCACGCCGCCACCAGACCTAAGTTCAGGGCGCAAATCCGAACCCGCAGGCCCGGCAAAGATACCCGGCGTGGACCGCATCATCGCGGTCGCCTCTGGCAAGGGCGGCGTTGGCAAATCGACCGTGGCGGCCAATCTGGCCTGCGCGCTGGCCGCCGAAGGCCGGCGCGTCGGGATGCTGGATGCAGATGTTTACGGCCCGTCCCAGCCCCGCATGCTGGGCGTGTCAGGACGCCCGCAAAGCCCCGATGGCAAGCTGATCTTGCCCCTGCGCAACTACGGCGTGACCATGATGTCCATCGGCCTGATGACCAATGACGACCAAGCCGTGGTTTGGCGTGGCCCCATGCTGATGGGTGCCTTGCAGCAGATGCTGACCCAGGTGCAATGGGGGGCCTTGGATGTATTGATCGTCGATCTGCCGCCCGGCACCGGCGATGTGCAGATGACGCTGGCGCAAAAGGCGCATCTGGACGGTGCGCTCATCGTTTCCACACCGCAGGACGTCGCACTTTTGGATGCCCGCAAGGGGATTGATATGTTCAACCAGATGGGCACACCCATCATCGGTATGATCGAGAACATGAGCACGCATATCTGTTCGGCCTGCGGGCATGAGGAACATGTTTTTGGCCATGGCGGGGTAAAATCCGAAGCTGAAAAGCTGGGCGTGCCGCTGCTGGCGGAAATCCCGCTGCATCTGGACATTCGCTTGGCCGCGGACGGCGGGGCACCGATTGTCGTGTCCAAACCGGATTCCGCCCAGGCGCAGGCCTTTCGCAGCGTCGCCAAAAGCCTGATCGAAATGGGCAAGGCATGAACACACCCCAGTTCCCACCCTTGTTCAGCGGGATGGCCGTCGAAGGCCAGATAGACCCCTTTGACAAGGCCTGCGAGCAAGCCGCGCGCGGATGCGATGCGGGGCTGGTGGTCTATAATCTGGGGGCCAACACCTTGCAGGCGGCGCTGGTCTTTGCCCCTGATGTCGCCTTGGGCGATGCCATGGCGATGATGCCGCTTTGCGGTGTGGGGTTTCAGAATGCGCTGGGGGCGCTCGCACCGCCCGAAGTGGCCGTGCATCTGGACTGGAACGGGGGCATCCGCATCAATGGCGGGTCTTGCGGCGCTTTGCGGATTGCAGCCTCTGACCGTGCCCCCACAGCACAGCCTGACTGGTTGGTCGTGGGCCTGCAGCTGCCGCTTTGGCCTCAAAGCGACGATCCCGGAGAGACGCCGAACCAGACCACGCTTTATGCCGAAGGCTGCGCGGATGTGAGCGCGCCAAAGTTGCTTGAGGCCTGGGTCAAGCACAGTTTGGTCGGCATCAACACATGGCTAGAAGACGGTCCCGCACCGCTGCACAAAGAATGGAGCGGACTGGCATTTGGCATTGGGGAAAGCATCGAAATGAAGGGGATTTCGGGCGTGTTCCTTGGCGTTGACGAACAATTTGGAATGTTGATACGGGCGGATGACACCACCCATCTGATCCCGCTGACCGACCTGCTGGAGGGCAATTGATATGATGCTGGCACGCGCAATTCATTTTGATGAAAGCGACATGAACGTGTTTCATTCCCCTGCCCGCACCGGTGAATGGTGCATCGCGGGCGGATTTGAATTCTCAAACTGGTCTGAGGCGGATTTGACCGGAAAGGCCCGGCAGGCTTTCTCCAATGGCTGGCTTGGCGTAGAAACCTTTGGCCGCGTGACCTTTGTCGCGGTCACCCGGATTGAACCCTCCGAACTGGAGGCGCTCGAAGCCGCTTTGGCCGCGCATTTCGTCCAGATCTACGGTGCCCCGTCGATGGAAGCGGCAAGGCAGGTCGCAAAGGAAGAATTGCACCACATGGCAGAGCTATGTGCCGACCAGGACCCCAACACATTGCTGACCGTCGCCCGAGAGTTGACGGACGCAGGCGTCAAGGAAAGCTTTCGCATGCTGGAGCCGCGCGATGCGGGCATTGACCAATTTGCGATCCATGGTTCATTGGACGACGAGCCCCACCACCATTGATCTGACCCCGCCCCTGCGCCGCGGTTACAGCTCAGGACCCTTTGGTCTGCCGCTTCATCGCATCCGCAAGGTCAGAGCCAAAGGCACCTTGGCTTTGTGCCGCAACCGGTGCTGCCATCTTTGGCTTGGGCGCACGCGCGGGTTTTGGCTTTTCGGCGTTACGCCCCGTTGGCGCTGAGACCGCTTCGCTGTCCTTGCGCATGGTCAATCCGATGCGCTTGCGCGGCACGTCGATCTCCGTAACCCGCACCCGGACCACATCACCCGCCTTGACCACCTCATGAGGGTCTTTGAC
>Ga0208544_10002009_pt1 | contig 13625 bp, 10 predicted proteins | sample DEB08_DNA_9_FD_184526 | JGI IMG/M metagenome (GOLD analysis project Ga0208544, IMG submission 184526) | Aqueous microbial communities from the Delaware River and Bay under freshwater to marine salinity gradient to study organic matter... | ecosystem: Environmental > Aquatic > Marine > Coastal ...
CGCTGTCGCCGCCCACCACGATATCGGCGGGGGCAAAACCCTGATCCAGAAGCGCGCCCCATGCAGCACGCGCGTCCAGCAGTGCGGCGGGCAGCGGGTATTCCGGGCCAAGACGATACGTCGGCAGCACAAGCGGGTAACCCGACAACAACGCCAGTCGCCCCGCCATCCCGCGATAGCTGTGCGGCGATCCCGCGATATAACCGCCACCGTGGAAATAGAGCAGAACGCGGCGGTGATCGGACTTGGGCGTCGTGACCCACAACATCTGCGGCGGCCCCAGTTGCGTGGCAAACATCACGCCACGCGGCACCCGCAACCCAAAGCGTGAAAACATCGCGAACGAGCGGCGCAGGTCATCCGGGGTTCTTACGTGAGACAGCAAAGGTTTGGCTGTGTATCGCAAGACAGTCGCCAGAAGAGCCAACCGCATGCTCATGAGCCTTACCCGCCTGCGCGGCGGCCCTCGATCGCCTCCCAGATCATCGCCGCGATATTCGCGCCATCAAAGCGCTCAAGCTCCTGAATTCCGGTGGGAGAGGTCACGTTGATCTCGGTCAGCCAGCCGCCGATGACATCGATCCCGACGAACACCTGCCCTTTTTCGCGCAGGGTCGGGCCGATCCGATCGCAGATTTCCAGTTCGCGCGCCGTCAGACCGGTCTTTTCGGCGCGACCGCCCACGTGCATGTTCGACCGCGTTTCGCCTTCTGCGGGCACCCGGTTGATGCCACCAACGGGCACCCCATCCACCAGAATGATGCGTTTGTCGCCGGCACTGACATCGGGCAGGAATTTCTGCGCGATCAGGGGTTCCCGATTGATGCCGGCAAACAACTCGTAAAGCGAGTTGAAGTTGCGGTCATTCGGATCAAGCCGGAACACGCCCGCACCGCCATTGCCGTAAAGCGGCTTGAGGATGATATCGCCATGCCGCGCCTTGAACGCCTTGAGCGTTTCAAGATCCCGCGCGATGGTGGTCGGCGGGGTCAGATCCGGGAAATCCAGCACCAACAGCTTTTCGGGGTAATTGCGCACCCAAAACGGGTCATTGACCACCAGCGTGGCGGGGTGGATCCGGTCAAGAATATGGGTGGTGGTGATATAGCTCATGTCGAAAGGCGGATCCTGACGCAGCCACACGACGTCGAAATCGGCCAGATCGACCTCGGCCATCTCACCCAGCGTGAAATGGGCGCCCTTCACGCGCTGCACGGTCAGGGGCCAGCCACGGGCCGTCACGCGGCCTTCTTGATAGGCGAGCTTGTCGGGCGTGTAGTAGAAGAGCGAATGACCGCGCGCCTGCGCCTCTTCCGCGATGCGAAACGTGCTGTCCGCGTCGATGTTGATGGGTCCGATCGGATCCATCTGAATTGCCACTTTCAACGCCATGTCATTCCTCCGTCATCGCACACAAGATACATGGAGCGATGCGGCGCGGGGTGCAATGGCCCGCAGAAGCGGCGGAACAGTCAGACCAGCGCGTTGTGGCGCAGTTCCATGCGCCCCTGTCCGTCCACAAGGGCCACATCGACCCGGCACGGTGTGAGGTTGCCGGTGGGCAGAAAGCCCAGATATTGTTCGGCACTTTGCATGATCCGGGTGATCTGACGATGCGTCAGGGACGCCGCCGCCCCAGACAGGCTTTGGCGTTTCTTGACCTCCACAAAGATGATTTCGCCATCCTTTTCGACGATCAGGTCAATTTCGGCCCCATCGGCCCGCCAGCGCCGGGCCAGAATCACGTGGCCGTCACGCGCATAGGCGCGCGTCACCTGATCTTCGGCCGCCTGGCCGGACAGGTAGGAAACAAGGCCGCTCAATCGTCGCGCCCCAAGGCCAGCGCCCGTTGATAGACATCCCTGCGGGGCAGGTCCAAGCGGTCGGCGACCATGTTGCTGGCTTCTTTCACCCGCATGGTTTTCAAGGCATCGCGCAAGGCATCCTCCACGGTTTCGTCATCAACGGCGACCGAGCCACCCCGGTCGATCACCACCACCACCTCACCCTTCAGGCTGCGCCCTTCGAGCAGTGCCAGCACGTCCGCAGCCGGGCCGCGAAGAACCTCTTCAAAGCGCTTGGTCAGTTCGCGGCACACGGCAATCTGCCGATCACCGCCGCAAACTGCCACGACATCCGTAAGCAAACGGTTAATGCGCTTGGGGCTTTCATAGAGAATGATCGTGGCCTGCACCTGCGCCAGTTCGGCCAACCATGTCTTGCGTGCGCCCGCCGCCGGGGGAGGAAACCCCGCGAACAGGAACCTGTCGCTGGGCAGGCCCGAAACCGTCAGCGCCGCCAGCACCGCCGAGGCGCCGGGTGCGGCAAAGACCTGCGCGCCCGCCTCAAGCGCCGCGCGTCCCAAGGGAAAACCGGGGTCCGCCACCAGCGGCGTCCCCGCTTCGGAGACATAGGCAACCGATTTCCCCTCAGCGAGGGCGCGCAACAGACGGGGGCGTTGGGCGGGGCCGTTGTGATCGTGATAGGCGATCAACTGACGATCACCAAGGGCAACGCCGTGGATCTCCATCAGCTTGCGGGCCGTGCGGGTGTCTTCGGCTGCCAGCACATCGGCGCTGGCCAGAATATCAAGCGCGCGCAGGGTGATATCGCGGGCCGATCCGATGGGCGTGGCCACGAAATACAGACCCGGAGCCAACTTGGTTTTCCAAGCCGGTCCGGCGGCAGTCCGCTCTTTTGGGGTGTCTTGCATTTGGGCCGCTCCGGGGACGTTTACTTGCCTGTCCTGACCGACTAGGGTTCGCCGCATCCATCGTCCGGCGTGTTCAGGGAGACAGTGCGTCATGTTCACCGCGTTCAGCAGGCTTCGCAACCCGTTACGGCTTTTGTCCATCGTTGTCACGGCAACTGTGATCGCCGCGTGCCAGCCTATCGGCGGCGGCGGCGGCAACGGCCCGCGCATCAGCGGCGAGGTTGTCGAGGTGGCGATGTTGATCCCCTATGGCTCGGCACAGGGGGGTGACGAGCTGGTGGCGCGCAGTCTGGAGAACGCGGCACGGCTGGCGGCCTCGGAAATGCGGGGCGTGACTGTCAATATCACGGTCTACAGCACGGCCGGACAGGCAGCGCAGGCAGCAAGTGCTGCCCAGCAGGCCGCATCCGACGGGGCCGACATCATCATCGGGCCGTTGCGCTCAGATGCGGCTGCGGCAGTCGGGATCGCCGTTGCGAACAACAATATCAATGTCCTGAGCTTTTCCAACAACACCGAGATTGCGGGTGGAAACGTGTTTGTGCTGGGCAACACCTATGCCAATACGGCCAACCGGATCATCGGCTATGCCGCGCGGCAGGGCCGCAACCGATTGATGGTGATCCACGCGCAAAACTTTGCCGGCGAAATCGCGCGTGACGCGGTCGTGGCAGCCGCGTCAAATGCCGGCGCGACGGTCGTGGCCAACATCGGGTATGAATTTTCGCAGACCGGGGTGGTGAACGTTGTTCAAAGCGTCACCAGTGAGATTCGCGCGACGGATGCAAACGGCGTCGTGCTGACATCGGATGCGGCGGGCGCCCTGCCGCTTTTCGCGCAATTGCTGCCGGAGAACGGTCTGGATACGACGGCGGTGCAGATGATTGGCCTTTCCCGGTGGGACACCCCGCCCCAGACGCTGGAATTATCGGGCCTGCAAGGCGGTTGGTTCGCGATGCCGGACCCCGATGCGACGGCCCGGTTCAATGCCAACTATCAGGCCGCTTATGGCGAAAACCCGCATGTTCTGGCGGCCTTGGCATATGACGCGGTCGTGGCCATCGCCGAGACCACGACAACCCAAGGTCGGTTGGGCGCTGCGGAACTGACAGCGTCCTCTGGCTTTAACGGCGCGGGCGGGGTATTCCGCCTGAGATCCGACGGCACGAATGAGCGCGCCATGGCGATCGCACAGGTAATTGACAACCAGGTGGCCGTGATTGACCCCGCTCCAAGACTCCTCGGCTTTCCCGGTTTCTGACGCGAACCCGCGCCAATCCCCCAAACCATCCGACCCGGGCACATTGATCTGCCCGGCGGATGAGATTTTCGATGAAGCCGCCGTCAATGCGCGGATCGATGCGCGGCTGGAAGGGGAGCAAGACGCCGCCCAAATCCGCGCGATTGTCGTAGCCGAACTGCAGGTGGCCCAAGATGCAGGGCGCGCCGCCATCGCGGCCGCATTCGCCGCCGCGCCATTGTCGGCGCGCATGGTCACGCGGTCCTACACCCATCTGACGGATGGTTTGGTGAAGACGGTCATCGGCGTTGCCACCACCCGTCTGCATCCCAACCCCAATCTGACCAGCGGCACGCGCATGGCGATCATCGCCGTGGGGGGGTATGGCCGGGGCGAAATGGCGCCATATTCCGACGTCGATTTGCTGTTCATCAGCCCGTGGAAGATCACGGGTTGGCAAGAGAGCGTCATCGAAAGCAGCCTATACATGCTGTGGGATCTGCGCCTGAAGGTTGGCCATGCGAGCCGGACGATCAAGGATTGCCTGCGGCTGGGCAAACAGGATTACACCATTCGCACCAGCCTGTTGGAAACGCGGTTCCTGATTGGCGATGCAACACTGGGCGTGGAACTGCAAACGGCCCTCCGCAACCAGTTGTTTGCAAACACGATCAGCGAGTTCATTGAGGCAAAGCTGGACGAGCGGTCCACCCGCCATCGAAAGCAAGGCGGCCAGCGGTATATGCTGGAACCCAACGTCAAGGAAGGCAAGGGCGGGCTGCGCGACCTGCAAACCCTGTATTGGATCGCGAAATACGAACATGGCGTGGACCGGGCCGAAGACCTCGTGGGGATGGGTGTATTCACCCGCGACGAATTCGAGGTCTTCGATGCGGCCGAGCGGTTCTTGTGGACGGTGCGCTGCCACCTGCACCTGATTGCAGGGCGGGCGATGGACGCGCTGACCTTCGACATGCAGGTCGAGGTGGCCGCGCGGATGGGCTATGCCGATCATTCGGGACGCCGGGCGGTCGAGCATTTCATGCAGGACTATTTCCGCCACGCGACCCATGTGGGTGAATTGACCCGCATCTTTCTGACTGCGCTGGAGAGCCGGTTCGTCAAACCCGAGCCTGCGATTCTGGGGTTTCTGCGGGGGCGGTCGCGCCGCAAGAAGCTGAAACCCGGTTATGCGGTCAAACAAAACCGTCTGACGGTCGAGAACGAGGCCGATTTCTTCAGCGACAAGCTGAACATCCTGCGCATCTTCGAGGAGGCGTTGCGCACGGGATACCTGCTGCACCCGGACGCGATGCGCGCAATTTCCGCAAGGCTGGACCTGATTGACGAAAGCCTGCGGGCCGAACCGGAAGCGCAGCGGATCTTTCTTGATCTGCTGTTGAAAAAGGGCAACCCGGAGCGTGCGTTGCGCCGGATGAACGAACTTGGCGTGCTGGCGGCGTTCATACCCGAATTCGCGCCGATCGTGGCGATGATGCAGTTCAACATGTACCACAGCTATACCGTGGACGAGCATATCATTCAGGTGATCTCGACGCTGGCGCAGATCGAGCGGGAGGAACTGATCGAGGAACTGCCCGTCGCCTCGCGCATCTTGAAAAAAGGTGTGAACCGCAGGGTTCTGTATGTGGCGTGCTTGCTGCACGATATCGGCAAGGGCCGGAAAGAGGACCATTCCATCCTTGGCGCGCGGATTGCCCGCACGGTCGCCCCGCGCCTTGGGCTGAAGCCGGCGGAATGCGAAACGGTTGAATGGCTGGTCAGATACCATCTGCTGATGTCGGACATGGCGCAAAAACGCGATATCGCCGACCCGCGCACAGTGCGCGATTTTGCCAAGGCGGTGAAAACGCGCGAACGGCTGGAACTGCTGACGGTGCTGACGGTATGCGATATCCGCGGCGTCGGGCCGAACACATGGAACAACTGGAAGGCCACGTTGCTCCGCGGGCTTTTCCGCGCCACTGCCACCGCGCTGGATACCGGTCTGGAAGATCTGAACCGCGACAAACTGGAAAACGAGGCCAAACGCGCCCTGCGGGAGGCGCTGGATGGGTGGGACAAGGCCGACCTGAAGATCGAGATGGGCCGCCATTATGGCCCCTATTGGCAAGGTCTGGATCTGGCAAGTCAGGTTACGTTTGCCAACATGCTGCGCGATCTGGGAGCCGATGAAATACGCATCGACACACAGCCGGACGAGGACCGGGACGCCACGCGGGTCTGCTTTGCCCTATCGGATCATCCCGGTATCTTCTCGCGTCTGGCCGGCGCGCTGAGTCTGGTCGGCGCGAACGTCGTGGACGCCCGGACCTACACCAGCAAGGACGGGTTCGCGACGGCGGTGTTCTGGGTGCAAGATGCCGAGGGCGCGCCCTATGCCTCCAGCCGCCTTCCCCGGCTGGAGGCGATGATTCAGAAAACCCTGATGGGCGAAGTCGTGGCATCGACCGCGTTGGAGGGGCGCGACAAGATCAAGAAGCGCGAGCGGCCGTTCAACGTGCCGACGAACATCACCTTCGACAACGAAGGGTCAGAGATCTACACCATCATCGAGGTGGACACTCGCGACCGGCCCGGCCTGCTTTATGACCTGACCAAGACACTGGCCGCGAGCAACATCTATATCGCAAGCGCCGTTATCGCCACCTATGGGGCGCAGGTGGTCGATGTGTTCTACGTCAAGGACATGTTCGGCCTGAAGCTGCACACGGCGGCCAAGCAAGAAGCGCTGGAGCGCAAGCTGCGCGCCGCGATCGTCCGCGTCGCCGAACGGGCGGGAGCCTGATGGCTGCGGCGCGCCCCATCCGACTGGTATCGGGTTTCATGACCGTAGGGATGTGGACACTGGCAAGCCGCGTGATGGGCTTTGTGCGCGATATCCTGATTGCCGGGTTTCTGGGTGCCGGTCCCGTGGCCGAGGCGTTCTTGGTGGCATTCTCGTTGCCGAACATGTTCCGCCGTTTCTTTGCCGAGGGCGCGATGAACACGGCGTTCGTGCCGCTGTTCGCCAAGAAGCTGGAGGCCGGGGAAGACGCCAAGGGCTTTGCGCAAGACGCGTTTTCCGGACTGGCCAGCGTGTTGATCGTGCTGACGCTGCTGGCGCAGGTGTTCATGCCTGCGCTGGTGTTTGCGATGGCATCGGGGTTCGTCAACGACGCGCGTTTCGATCTGGCGGTTGCCTTTGGCCGGATCGCGTTCGGTTATATCATCTTCATCTCGCTGGCGGCGTTGCTGTCAGGTCTGTTGAACGCGACGGGACGGTTCATGGCAGCGGCGGCGGCCCCGGTGCTGTTGAACCTCATTCTGGTTGCGGCGCTGGTCTTTGCGGGAACGGGGCGTCTGGAAAGCCTTGTTCTTCTCAGCATCGAGCCGGGTCCAGGTGTGACGGGGCTGCAGTATGGCGCGCTGCTGGTCTGGGGTGTTCTGGTGGCGGGCGTGGCGCAGATGGGGCTGGTTTGGTGGGCGGCGGCGCGAGCCGGTTTCCGGCTGACCCTGCGGATGCCACGGATATCGCCTGATATCCGGCGGTTGGCGATCATCGCGGCACCGGCCATGTTGGCGGGCGGTGTCGTACAGATCAACCTGTTGGTGGGGCGCCAAGTCGCCAGTTTCTATGACGGTGCGATTGCATGGCTCAGCTATGCGGACCGGCTGTATCAACTTCCGCTTGGGGTGGTGGGCATTGCCATTGGCATCGTGTTGCTGCCCGATCTGGCCCGGCGGCTACGTGCGGACGACACCGCGGGCGGGCGCGACGCCCTGAGCCGGGCTGCCGAGATTTCCATGGCACTGACCATTCCATCTGCCGTCGCGTTGATGGTGATCCCGCTGCCGCTGGTATCGGTCCTGTTCGAACGTGGCGCCTTTGATAGCGACGATGTGGCGGCCACCGCGCTTGCCCTGACGGTCTACGGGTTGGGCCTGCCGGCGTTCGTTCTGCAAAAAGTGCTGCAGCCGCTGTACTTCGCACGCGAAGACACCCGCAGCCCGTTCCGCTTTGCGCTGATCGCCATGCTGGTCAATGCGGTCGTGGCTGTCGGACTGGCCTATGCCATCGGGTTCATCGGGGCGGCCATCGGCACGACCGTTGCCGCATGGATCATGGTGTGGCTTCTGGTGCGCGGAAAACGCGGCATGGGCGAGGTGGCGGCGTTGGACGACAGGTTCCGCCGCCGGATCTGGCGTATCTTGCTTGCGGCGATCTTGATGGGGGTGGTGCTTTGGGCGCTATCGCTATTGCTGGGTCCGTTGCTTGGCACACCGACCTGGCGCTACCTGGCCTTGGGTCTGCTGGTGGCGGGCGGGATCAGCAGCTACTTCGGGATCGGTCAGTTGCTGGGGGCCTTCCGCCTGCGCGAGTTCGGGCGCGCCGTCCGGCGATGACGCCGGAAGCGGTGGCCCTGTCCCCCGGTCATCCATGAAGATGGAAGGCGGTGGCGCGCCCTAGCGTTGGCGCATGCGCGCGACAACGCGGGACCAGCCCCCCGGGCTGACGATGAACGACAGCAAGAACCCGGTGAGGAAGCCCGCAAGTTCGGACACGACATTGCCGAAATCGCCTTGGATCAAGCCGAAAAGAACCTGAATAGCCAGCAGAATGCCGATCATGCTGAAGGCGCGGTACTGATTTTCACCCGTCCCGGCAAGCCTTGCCCAAAGCAGGAACGTGAAGGCCCCGATCAGGCCATAGACCCCCGGATAGCCGCCGATCAGGGGGTATTGGCTGTGCATGATCAAGGTAAAGGCCAAGGCCCCGACGACGGCGGACATCAGGAACACCGCCACGAACGCCCAAGGCGAAAACACCTCGGCCACCATCTTGCCGATGGCAAGAACGAACACCACTACGAAGGCCGCGTGAACAAAGCTGCCATGGATCAGGGGATACGTCACAAAGCGAAGCAGATGCTCGGTCGGATAGGTGTTGTTGGCCAGCATCCAATCGACCACCGCGGTCAGGACGCCGTAATCCTCAATCGCGGCCAGCCGCCAGCCAAGTCCCGCCTGCCCGCCCAGAAATCCGGCCGTCGCCGCCTGAAACAACAGTTCCAGCCCGCCGATCACGGCAGCCAGTGCGATCACGATCGGCGGTATCGATAGGAACGGAGAGGTCGAATGGCTTTCCATCGGTCATGGCCCTTGGTTGACGGGTGCGCGCCCCGTGGGTAAGCGATGCAGCAGCCGTTGACCAGACCCGGAGACCCACACCCCATGGCCGAGACCAAATTCACCCCGCGCGTATTCTCGGGGATTCAGCCATCGGGCGACCTGCACCTTGGCAACTATCTGGGCGCGATCAAGCGTTTCGTGGAGATGCAGGACGCAGGCACCCATGAAACCGTCTATTGCATGGTGGATTTGCACGCGATCACCGTGTGGCAAGACCCTGCCAAGTTGCGTCGCAGCACGCGGGAGTTGTGCGCGGGGTTCATCGCATCGGGGATCGACCCGGAGAAATCCATCTTGATCAACCAAAGCCAAGTGCCCGAACACGCGCAACTGGGGTGGGTCTTCAACTGCGTGGCGCGCATGGGCTGGATGGGCCGCATGACCCAGTGGAAGGACAAGGCAGGCAAGAATGCCGAGGCTGCATCGCTGGGGCTGTTCGCTTATCCCGCGCTGATGGCGGCCGATATTCTGGTGTATCACGCCACCCATGTGCCAGTGGGCGAGGATCAGAAGCAGCATCTGGAACTGACGCGCGACATTGCGGCCAAGTTCAACCATGATTTCGGGGTCGATTTCTTTCCCCTGACGGAACCCGTGATCGAAGGGGCCGCCACGCGCGTGATGTCCCTGCGTGACGGCACCAAGAAGATGTCGAAGTCCGACCCTGCCGATGCCAGCCGGATCAACATGACCGATGATGCCGACACGATCGCAAAGAAAATCCGCAAGGCCAAGACCGATCCAGACCCCCTGCCCGACGCGGCCGACGCGCTGGAGGCACGGCCCGATGCGCGCAATCTGGTCAACATCTATGCGGCATTGGCCGGGATCACGCCACAGGCGGTTCTGGACCAACACGCCGGATCCTTGTTTGGCCATTTCAAGGTGGCCTTGGCGGATCTGGCAGTGGACAAGATGGCGCCGATTGCGGGGGAAATGGCCCGCCTGATGGACGACCCGGCCGAGATCGACCGCATCTTGGGGCGCGGAGCAGAGCGTGCCCGCGAAATCACGGTCCCGATTCTGGAACAGGCCTATGACATCGTGGGCATGATCCGCAGCTAGCCCGTGAAGCGATTGACCAGATTTTCCAGCCGTTCCTGACGGCCCGACACCGGCTGTGGATCAAGCCCTTCGCGGACGACGCGGTCATGGATGGTGTCCAGCGTCGCGTGCGTCAGCAGCGCGGGCGCGTCACCTTCGCCCCACTTGGCATAGCGGGCGTGGCGCGCCGCCTCCAGCGTGCCTTCCTGCAACATTGCGTAGGCGCGCTTGAATCCGGCCGCGCAGACGTCCATGCCGCCGATATGGGCCGCAACCAGATCTTCGGCATCCAGCGATTGGCGCCGCAGCTTGGCATCGAAATTCGTGCCGCCGGTTCTCAGCCCGCCCGCCTTCAGAATCTCGTAATAGGCCAGCGTGACCTCGGGGGTGTTGTTCGGGAATTGGTCCGTATCCCAGCCCGACTGATAATCGTTCCGGTTCATGTCGATGGAGCCGAAAATGCCCAACGCCGCCGCCAGCGCGATCTCGTGTTCGAACGAATGGCCCGCAAGAATGGCGTGCCCTTGTTCGATGTTCACCTTCACCTCGCCCTCAAGCCCGAAATCCTTGAGGAATCCATAGACGGTGGCAACGTCGTAATCATATTGGTGCTTGGTCGGTTCCTGCGGTTTCGGCTCGATCAGGATGGCGCCTTTGAAACCGATCTTGCGCGCATAATCCACCGCCATGCAAAGCATCCGGCCGGCCTGCTGCCGTTCGCGGGCCAGATCGGTGTTCAGCAGCGTCTCATACCCCTCGCGCCCCCCCCAGAGCACATAGTTTTCACCACCCAGCCGATGCGTCGCATCGATACAGGTCTTGATCGTCGCGCCGGCATAGGCAAACACATCGGGATCGGGGTTGGTCGCGGCACCGGCCATGTAGCGGCGGTGGGAAAACAGGTTCGCGGTGCCCCACAAAAGGCGCGGACCACCAGCGGCCATCTTCTCTGCGATGTAATCCACGATGGTTTCAAGGTTGCGGGTGGTTTCGGCGAAATCCGCGCCTTCGGGGCGGATGTCCGCATCGTGGAAACAGAAATACGGCTGCCCCAGAATCGCAAACAGATCGAACGCCGCGTCGGCCTTGGCGCGGGCGTGGTCAACCGTGGGACCAAACCATGGGCGCTGGAAGGTCTGTCCGCCAAACGGATCACCGCCTTCCCACGCGAAGCTGTGCCACCACGCGACGGCAAAGCGCAGGTGTTCCGCCATCGTCTTGCCACCGATGACCTCGGACGGGTTGTAGTGGCGAAAGGCCAGCGGGTTGTCGGTTTCCGGGCCTTCATAGGTGATGGGATGAATACCGGCGAAATAGCTCATGATAGCTCCAGAATGGCTTGGGTCGCTTGGTTGTACAGGGCGTGCGCATCGTCAAATGCCGCACTGAGGGCGGGATCAGGCGCGAAAACCTGCGCAATGGGAGGCGTCGTCAACGCGTCTTGCGCGCCAGTATCCGCGATCAGCGCAAGACGCGCGGCACCGAAGGCCGCGCCGAAATCTCCATCGCTGGGACGCGCGACCGGCACGTTCAGCGCGGTCGCAATCGTCGAAAGCCAGTAATCCGACTGACTGCCGCCCCCCACCGCGATCAACTGGTCAAAACCGGTTCCCGTGGCGCGAATGGCATCACGGCAATCGGCAAGGGCAAAGGTGACGCCTTCCAGCACCGCACGGGTCGCGGCGGCACGGTCGGTGGCATGCTCCAACCCCAGAAATGCGCCACGAATGGACGCGCTGTTCAGGGGCGTCCGCTCACCACCGAGATAGGGCAAGAACCGCGTGGCGCCCGGGGCCTGCAGAGGCCCAAGGCCCATGGTGAGCGTTACGGCGGTTTCGCCGACAAGCCCGGCAAACCAGTTCAACGCATCTGTCGCCGACAAGATCACGCCCATCTGGTGCCAGCGATCGGGCAAGGCATGGCAAAACGTGTGCACGGCCGTTTCGGGCGCTGGCCGATACCCATTGTTGGCCACGAACAACACGCCCGAGGTGCCGAGCGAGACGAAGGCCTGCCCCTCGGCCACGACGCCCATGCCGATGGCAGAGGCTGCGTTGTCCCCGGCACCGCCTGCAATCACCACGCCCTTGCGTAGCCCCCACCGTCTGGCCAGATCGTCCCGAAGGGTAGCTGATACGGCCGCACCTTCCACTAAGCGCGGCATCTGCGACCGGCGCAACCCGGTGGCTGCCAGCAGGTCATCGGACCAATCGCGCGCCGACACGTCCAGCCACGCGGTGCCCGCCGCATCGGACATCTCCGAGACGGCCTCGCCGCTCAACCAAAAACGCAGGTAATCCTTGGGCAGAAGCACGGTGGCAATCCGGGCCGCCAGATCGGGCTCGTGGGCCTGCATCCACGCGATCTTTGGGGCGGTAAAGCCGGGAAAGACGATATTACCGGTGATCGCGCGGAACCGCGGATCAGCGTCCATTCGGGCAGCCTCCTGATGGGCGCGCGTGTCGTTCCACAAGATGGCGGGGCGCAACACCTCGCCGTTCTTGTCCACGCAAACCGCGCCATGCATCTGTCCTGACAGCCCGATCGCCCGCACGGCGGACAGGTCGCGCCCCGCCGCGATCTGGTCAAGTGCGGCACTTGTTGCCGCCACCCAGTCGGCGGGCCGCTGTTCGGACCATCCCGCATGGGGGCGCTGCACGCTCAAGGGGGCTGTCGCCTCGGACAGGACCGTTTGATCCGCATGGATAAGAAGGGCCTTCACGCCCGATGTTCCCAGATCCAGCCCGATATACATCAGGGGTACCCCTGTTTCTCTGCTTCCAAAATACTCAAGGGAAACAGCCAAAACGACACGCACGTCCAACGGGGGTCGGGGGGCGTCGCCCCGTCTTCCGACCCCTGCAATTTCACGCAGCCGCCTTGGGGTTCTTGCCAAGGATGATCATGCTCAGGATATCATCCTCGGTCACGTCCTCGACCCGTTCGGTGCCGACAAGCTGTCCGTTCTTCATCACCGACACCCGATCGCACAATTCCAACATCTCGCGGGTGTCATGGCTGATCAGGAAGATACCGAGCCCCTGTTTCTTCAGCTCTTGAATCAGGTCTGCAACCATCTTGGTTTCGTGGACCCCGAGCGCTGCGGTCGGTTCGTCCATGATCAGGATCTTGGCGTTGAAATAGACGGCGCGTGCAATGGCGACCGACTGCCGCTGCCCGCCCGAAAGCGCGCTGACGGGTTCCTTGATCTTCTGGAAGTTCGGGTTCAGCCGCGCCATGATCTTGCGGGTCTCGGCCTCCATCCGGCTGTCGTCCACGAAGCCCAGCGGCGTGGTCAGTTCGCGGCCCAGAAAGAGGTTGGCGGGTGCATTCAGGTTATCGGCCAGCGCCAGCGTCTGGTAGATGGTTTCGATATTGTAGCGGCGTGCGTCGCGGGGGCTGCTGATGTGGGCTTCTTTCCCCTCGATCAGAATC
>Ga0208544_10002011_pt1 | contig 13622 bp, 15 predicted proteins | sample DEB08_DNA_9_FD_184526 | JGI IMG/M metagenome (GOLD analysis project Ga0208544, IMG submission 184526) | Aqueous microbial communities from the Delaware River and Bay under freshwater to marine salinity gradient to study organic matter... | ecosystem: Environmental > Aquatic > Marine > Coastal ...
GGTTCGGCGTCATTTATGGCGCTAGTTTTTTGCCTGGCTACCTGAAAAAGATTCCCCCACGCTGAAGCATGGCGAACCAGAGACGCCGTACTACTCCAACCGTAACGCCGGATGCAAATAAGTATAAGGATAGTCTTCCCAATTGGCAACAATATCCGCCTTCACAGGATTATTAACAATATAACGAAGTACATCCCGGTAATGCTCCGCTGAACGAATGTAACGATCATGGTAGCCTACCATCCATAATGTGCCTTCTCTAAGGAGTGCTTTATTCACACAAGAGCTGGTTCCTCCCTTTATCCTACCCACCAATTCAGCCAAGTTTTTATAATTGGGAATATCAGCCCGTCCATTCCAATCGCCAGGTACTTGGATAGAAAAATCCATCAGCATATGAATATGGTTAGACATGACACAAATAGCATCCAAGCGATAATACTGACCGTCGTACTTCTTTGCATTTTCTAAACAACAACGCGCCGCTAGCTCATTTAAAAAGGGATTTTCTTGATCTCGCTTAGCATCCAGCATGGCCTCTAGCTGCTGATCGTACAGGAAATAAATGGCGTCTTTTTGCAACTGTGCTTTCCTCAGATCATCTGTTTGAATACGTAAAATGGCGTCTTCCCTTTCATTTCTCAAATTATCCAACCACGCCTGAGGGACGGCATCATGCACCATGACAGTAACACTGAATGCTGCTCCAATATGCTGAAAGTGGGGTTGGTTATTGCGAAAGTATTCGGTTTTCATGCGTATTGGGTTCGCTGGTTCACCATCCTTTAGGGTGGCAGCAATGGTTTATTATGCTTTTGTGAATAATAAAAATACTATGCTTTTTTATTATTTTATAGGTTCAGCGCTGGTTCTGCGTCATTTATGGCGCTAATTTTTGCTTAGCTACCTGTAAAGGGTACCCCCACGCTGAAGCATGGTGAACCAACGGACACGCAGGTTCGGCGTCATTTATGGCGCTAGTTTTTACTTGGCTACCTGAAAAGGTTTCCTCCACGCTGAAGCATGGCGAACCAACGGACACGCTGGTTCGGCGTCATTTATGGCGCTGGTTTTTTGCCTGGCTACCTGAAAAAGATTCCCCCACGCTGAAGCATGGCGAACCAACGGACACGCTGGTTCGGCGTCATTTATGGCGCTGGTTTTTTGCCTGGCTACCTGTAAAGGGTACCCCCACGCTGAAGCATGGCGAACCAACAGACACGCAGGTTCGGCGTCATTTATGGCGCTGGTTTTTTGCCTGGCTACCTGAAAAGGGTACCCCCACGCTAAAGCATGGCGAACCAACGGACACGTTGGTTCGGCGTCATTTATGGCGCTAGCTTTTTACTTGACTACAGGGAAAGGTTCCCCCCACGCTGAAGCATGGCGAACCAACGGACACGCAGGTTCAGCGTCATTTATGGCGCTGGTTTTTTGCTCGGCTACCTGTAAAGGGTACCCCCACGCTGAAGCATGGCGAACCAGCGTGCGCACAGGTTCGGCGTCATTTATGGCGCTAGTTTTTACTTGGCTACCTGAAAAGGTTTCCTCCACGCTGAAGCATGGCGAACCAACGGACACGCTGGTTCGGCGTCATTTATGGCGCTGGTTTTTTGCTCGGCTACCTGTAAAGGGTACACCCACGCTGAAGCATGGCGAACCAACGGACACGCTGGTTCGGCGTCATTTATGGCGCTAGTTTTTTGCCTGGCTACCTGGAAAGGTTTCCCCCCACGCTGAAGCATGGCGAACCAGCGGACACACAGGTTCAGCGTCATTTATGGCGCTAGTTCCGACAGGGAATCTAAATAGCCGAATAGAACTACCGTATAATACGGTATCGTAGGCTGGAGCCCACGACAATTTTCCTCGCCCAGCGGGGCGATCCTGTTGGTAGCCAGCAAGATTTACCAAAACTTGGCATTTTTTGTAAATCCAAAAATCCAATGTTTCCGCCACCCTGGGCAGACCTCCGATGCTAATCCTGTTTTAGGGTACTCATGAGGCCACTTCTATTTCTTTTTCAGGGGGTAAACCTCGGCAGTCAAAGGGCACACGGTCCTCTGGGGTTTACCCATTCTGCGGAGCAATAACTGCACTTTTTGCGCGCCGATGAAGGATCCACTGAACCCCACCCCCCATATACTTGTTAGCATAACAAAAGTATTCTCCCATGGCACTTACCGAATCCAAGATGATTTCCCTCGGGACCCTGGCCCCGGCTTTTTCCCTCCCCGACACCGTAAGCGGACGTACCGTCAGCAGCGAGGAGGTGTTCACCGAGCAGGGCACGGTGGTGATGTTCATCTGCAACCACTGCCCCTACGTCATCCACGTGAACGAGGAGATCGTGCGCCTGGCCAAAGACTACCAGGCGAAAGGGGTCGGCTTCGTAGCGATCAGCTCCAACGACGCCGTCAAATACCCCGCCGATGGCCCCGACAAGATGGCTGAACACGCCCGGACCGAAGGGTACCCTTTCCCTTACCTCTACGACGAGTCGCAGGCCGTGGCCCGTGCCTACGATGCGGCCTGTACCCCCGATTTTTACGTGTTCGACGGCGCCGGTCGCCTCTACTACCGCGGCCGCCTGGACACGTCGCGCCCCAATAGTGGCACGCCCCTGACGGGTGCCGACCTGCGCGGCGCGCTGGATAGTATGCTCGCCGGCCAGCCGGCACCGGAAAAACAGTACCCCAGCGCAGGGTGCAACATCAAATGGAAATAGGAGAGGAGAATGGTTCTGCCACAGTAGTAAATAAATTCGCTATTTTTGCATCCTGTGAAAAAGAACAACCCACCAACGGAAGAATGGGAAATGGACTTCGAATGGCTGCGCATTCGGCATTTCCTCAAGGATCGGTTCCAGCGCGACACCCTGCCGGATTTGAATGCGATTCTTTTTGTGATCGGCATCCAGGAGTTGGGTACCTGGAAACCAACGTTCACCAAGGAAGAAAAGCAGGATTTGCTCCACATCGCCACCTGCCGGCTCATGAGCTACTACGACTACTACGATTTCGTAGGCCGCGATGCCGATGGCTGGCCCCACTGGGAATTGGTCAAGAAAATCCCAACCAGCGACCTGCGGGAACAGGAATTGTTGTTCAAATCAGCGATCATTCGTTACTTCAGGGAATGGGAAGCCGAAACGGCTAACCTGCCCTCCCATAAGCCGTAAGTGTTGAGCAACCAACTATTTTTAACACCTGCAAAACAGAAAATCTACGACAACATGCTAACCAGACTCGTTTTCGGCCTCGCCTTACTGGCTTCCCTGGCCGCTTGCCAGCCCAAGGACAAAGTGACCTACGCCCTGATCTCGACGGATTTTGGGGACATGAAGATCAAGTTGTACAACAGTACGCCCCTACACCGCGACAATTTCATCAAACTGGCCCAGGAAGGCTTTTACGATGGCCTGCTGTTCCACCGGGTCATTGCCGGATTCATGGTTCAGGGGGGCGATCCGGACAGCCGCGATGCCCCCGCCGGAAAAGACCTGGGCGTCGGTGGCCCTGGTTACCTCATTCCAGCCGAAATCAATGCCCTCCATTTCAAGGGCGCACTGGCAGCAGCCCGCACCCAGAATCCGGAGAAACAAAGTTCGGGGTCGCAATTTTACCTCGTCCAGGGCAATCCCGTTTCCGCGCAGGAACTCGACGCAATGACCCAGCGCCACGGACACCCCTACTCCGATTTACAAAAACAGCTGTACGCCGAAATTGGTGGAACGCCCATGTTGGACTACGATTATACCGTGTTCGGCGAAGTGGTAGAAGGCCTGGAAGTCATTGACGCCATTGCCGCCGTAGCTACGCAGGCGGCTAACCGCCCCGTGAGCGATGTTCGTATGACTGTAAAAATACTCAACTAATGCACCGGATTTACCTTTTACCGATCGCACTGCTGGCCCTGGGCAGTTGTGCCCGTCCGCTCACCAATTTTACGGCTCCCAATGACCTTCCGGTAACCAAGCCGGTACCCTTTGTCAACGAAACGGAGAAAGCCGAAACCTACCTCTGGGACTTTGGCGATGGCAATACCTCGACCGATCTATCGCCGCTGCACCGCTACCTGGGCTCGGGGGTTTATACCGTTAAGCTGACGGCCACCGACGCCAAAGGCAAAACGGCCACCAAGGAAAAAAAGATTACCGTCGTCGCACCGGATCGCTGCCTGGCTTACATCCAGACCCCCCTGGGCAATATGATCGCCGAGATCTACGATTCGACGCCGCTCCACCAGGACAACTTCGTCAAGCTGGTGGAACAGCACTACTACGACAGCCTGCTCTTCCACCGGGTCATTCAAGGCTTTATGCTCCAGGGGGGGGATCCCGACAGCAAAAATGCCCCGGCCGGCGGGCAGTTGGGGATGGGTGGACCGGGCTACACCATCAAAGCAGAATTCCAGGATTCGCTGGCCCACGTCAAAGGAGCCCTGGCCGCAGCCCGCACCAGCAACCCGCAAAAGCGGAGTTCGGGTTCCCAGTTTTACATCGTCCAGGGGCGCCCGGTAACGGATCAGGATCTCAACAATGCCGAAGGCAAGGGTAATTTTCGCTACCCGTCCCAACTGCGCAAAGAATACCTGGAAGTAGGAGGGACCCCCTTCCTCGACCAGGAGTACACCGTTTTCGGAAAGGTCATTGAAGGCCTGGACGTACTCGACCGCATTGCGGCCGTACCGACCAATACATCGAACCGCCCCAATACCGACGTCTGGATGATTATTAAGCTCATTCGCTAAATGTTTTTATGAAAAACCACATTGTACTAGGCGTTGACATTGGCGGCTCCGGCATCAAGGGCGGCCTGATCGACATCAAAAAAGGGGAGATGATTACCGAGCGGTACCGCCTGGAAACGCCACAACCTGCTACCCCTGCTGCCGTAGCCGCCACCTTTAAGGAGCTCATTGATCATTTCGATTGGAAGGGACCCGTTGGGGTAGGCTTTCCGGCGATTGTTCGCCACGGCAAAGCCCTTTCCGCGTCCAATATTGACGCCAGTTGGATCGGTGTCGACATCACTAAACTCTTGTCCAAAGCTGCCGGATGCCCGGTGTACGTCCTCAACGACGCCGACGCCGCAGGGATAGCCGCCATGCACTACGGGGTGGGTAAAGGCGAACAGGGGGTTGTTTTCATGATTACGATCGGTTCGGGTATAGGCTCGGCCTTGTTCATGGACGGCAAGTTGGTGCCCAATACCGAGCTGGGACACATCTACCTGAAAAACAACAAAGAAGTAGCCGAAAAATACATTTCGGGCAACGCGCGCAAGGCCCGTGGACTGGGTTGGTCGGCCTGGGGTAAGCAATTCAACAAATACCTCCTCCACCTGGAACGCCTTTTTTCGCCTGATCTGATCATCCTGGGGGGCGGCGGAAGCAAGCAATTCGCGAACTTTCAGGATAAGATACAACTCAACTGCCGGGTTATTCCGGCCGGGTTACTCAATCAGGCGGGTGCCATTGGAGCCGCTTATTACGCCTGGGAAATGGAGACCACCAAACCCAAGCATTAAGCTGGGCGGTACAGGCTGATTAGCGCATTGACCTCGTTGTCGGAGCGCAGTCCTGGCTGCCATTCAAACAGCCAGGAAAATCCGGCATAATTATCAGCCAAAGCTTCCGACAACAACTGGAGCGCTTGCTTGCGGCGGCCATTGGCAAAAAGACAAGCCACGTAGCTGAACTGTAATTCTGGATCCTCGATGGTTTCATTGGCTTCTTCCAGCAGGTCCAGCGCTTCGCGAGAGCGGAGCATTTCCAATAAAAACCAGGCCATATCCAGCCAAACCTGGCTATTCTCTGGTGCTATTTCAAGTGCCTCGGCATACGAGGCTTCGGCCTGCTTATAGTCGTCTAGTTCAAAAGCACATTCCGCGAGTGCCTGATGGTATTCTTCGCAGTGGTCGTGCATGCGAATGGCTTTCTTGAAGAACGACATCGCCTTCGCCCATTTCTCCTGGGCAGCATAGCATTCGCCTATCTTAAAGAAAATTTCGTCGTTATGGGGATCGATACGGGCCGCTTGTTCCAGGTGATGACGGGCTGTTTCGTACTTTTCCAGGCTGTGGTAACAGCCACCGATACAGAGCAATAAATCACTATCTGACCCAAAACGCTCTGCCATTTCCCGGTAGGCATCGAGCGCCTTGGAGAAATGACCGTTTTCATAGCAAAGCTCAGCAAACTCCAGGAAGGCTTCTTCGAAAGTTGGATCGATGAGAAAAGCGTATTCGTAGGCTTCGATAGCTTCTTCGCTGTGGTTTAAATAGGCCTGGGCCTGCCCCAGGTAGAACCAGGCGTACTGCGAATAGGGGCTTTCGTCGATGATCCAGCGAAAAAGCGTGCTGCCTTCCTCGTGCTTGCGGCATATTTCCATACAAAGGCTGATCCGTTCCAGTGCCCGGTCATTGGTTGGGCTAGCCTGGAGGGCGGCTTTCAGCGCATAAAACATATGGTCGAAATCGGAATCCCGCTCGTAGGCCAGCGATTCGACCAGCAAAATTTCGCTGAGGTCTTCCTTACTGGCCTGCAGTTTGAAAGGCGCCAGACTGGCAAGGCCTTCCTTGGTTTGCCCGGAACGGATGTAGGTTTCAGCCTGCAATAAGCTCAACTCAAAATCTCCGGGGGTAATAGCCAGGGCTTCCTCCAGTATTTCCTGGGCCTGGTCACTGCGGTTGGTATACAACAACAACTGAACCTGCCGAACGTAAAAATCGGATGAAAATCGATAATGAGTAGTGGCCAGGCGCGCAACGGAGAGTGCTTTCTCAAATTGCTCCTCCGATTCGTAATAATCAATCAAATCCTGGAAGGATTCCGGATCGAGAAAAACGGCCAGGCCTTCAGCCTCGTATACCGAAACAAGCTCATGAATTCGTTCATCCCAATTCTCTTTTCTCGGTCTGCTCATAGGCAACATTTTCCCTTTAGCGGCTACGAATCAATCCTCAAAGATACGCTTTCGTAACTAGGTCATCACTATTTACGAGAAGACCAGGGGAAATTGTTACAAAACAACCAAAAAACCAATTATTTAACAGAAAATAAACTAAAAAACATAAAAAGAATAGCAATATGCCCCTTATCCTCCCCGGTTGGGTAGGCGGCGCTGCTGCAGTTGGCGCAGGAGGTCGCGTTTAAATTCCCGCTCCGCATCGGGCAGATCGACCAGTTTGCTGGCGGGTACCTGCCCTTTCAGTCGCTGGTAATACCGGCGCTTGAGTGCCAGGAGGTCTGCTTCCAGTTCCAGGCGCTGCTCGATCAGGGCAGCAGCCTGGGCTTCGCTGGACGGAAGCTGGCGGGTGTTGGCAAACTGCTGAAAAAGCTTTCTCCGCTCCACCTCGTATTCATTGTAGACCGACCAAAAATAGGTGGCCTCGGTAGTGGTCAGGTGCAGCCGTTGCGTGATGTACGCTGCCCGCTGGGCGCGAATCTGGTCGTTCTCCGGCAGCTCGTCCGTATCCTGTGCCCACTGTAGGGTGGGTAGCAGGAAGCACACCAATAGGATACCTAATTTTTTCATTTTGAGAAAATCATTTTAACCGTTCTAAAAAAATACCTGATCTTCCATATCCGCTGGCCAATTTTCTTCGGCTTCCAGGTAATTTTCGATCGCTTCTGAAGAAATTGTACTGTCCCAATTACTGGGTAATACCACTGTGCCGGTAGTTGTGCTGCCTTCCGTGAGCAGCGCCAGGTCAAATTCGTCAATGTTGTTGTTGACATACAGCAGAATGGCCTCATCCGACAGTTGGGTTAAATCCACCTGCGGCTGAACAGGGGTGTTGCTATCCCGGAAAACCAACCAACTGGCCGCCAACAAAAAAGCGACGCTGGCCGCCAGTGCCCAGAAGGTACGCTGGGGTAGGCGTAGCCGTTTAGCCGCAGGCGCAGCAATGACTCGCCCGGCGAGGTCTTCCAGGTAATTTTCCGGCAACGCCCGGGGCGCCGCCTGTGCCTGCCAGCGGCGCAGCTGTTCGCTCTGGAGTTGTGCCAGTTCCGCTTGTATTTTTTTTCTTTCCTCCATCGGTTGTGTCGGTTAGTAGGTTATCCTACTGTTGATTCAGGTGCGCAAAAAAGCTTCAATTTTCTTTACGGCGTGGTGGTAACTGGCTTTCAGCGCCCCTTCCGAAGTCGTAAAAATAGCCGACATTTCGGCGTAACTCTTTTCTTCAAAATACCGCAGGCTAAAAATGGCTTTTTGTTTAGGTGGTAGCTTCGCCATGGCCTGTTCTAATTTTTGCCGGATGTATTCGCCTTCCAATTCCTGGGTCGAATGGGCTGCACTACCCCGGATCGTCTCCGTTTCGTCATTCAGCACCACGAAAGCCCGGCGGCGTTTTTGCTGGTTCAGGTGACTCAGCGCCTCATTGGTCGCAATCCGAAACAACCAGGTGTACAGTTGGCTCTGGGCCTGAAAATTTCCAATGTGGCGAAAAGTCTTCACTAAAGTGTTCTGCAGTACATCATTGGCATCTTCGTGCGTACTGACCAGGCGCCTGATGTGTTGGTACAAGCGATCACCGTAGCATTGCACCAGCAAACGAAACCCTCGCTCGCGTTGGGCCGGATCAGCTACCAGGGTTAGTATTTCATTGTCCTTCATACACATGAACAGGGTCAACAAGCCGCCACTTGATCCTTTAGACTTCCGCTGTTGCGCAAAGTTTAAATAGGATCCTCAATAAGCAACATTTTTCATCAATACATTTTTCGCAATACGTTTTCCCAGATAAAATCCGTTATTAGCAATAAATCCGGTTTAAAAATGGCAGAAAAAAACAGCCGTTATCCCAACCAACTCACACCATTGCTCCTACTTCGGGGCGCTAAACCTTAAACAAGCATGAAGAAGTTGCTTCTTTTTTCTTTTTTCACCCTCTTGAGTTTAATAACTACGATTAAAGGCCAAAATTATTTTACCGCGCTGGTGGGTACTTTTGTGGATGTGCGCCCCCAGGACTTCACGGAAGTTCGCAACCTGGGCTTTGTGTATGCCCAGCAAGCGGAGGGCAACCTCAAGCAGGTTTTTTTGGGTAATTTCACCGATCTCGAAAAAGCCGAGGCTGCCGTAGCAGCCCTTCAGCAGTTGGGGTTTTCCAATGCCCAGGTCCTCAGCGGCCGCTACGCCGATGGCCCGGAAGTCGCTATTATCCAATTGGCTATCCGCAGTACCCGGCGCCCCATCGACTGGGATGAGCTCACGCGGGCTGGCGAACTGAACGTACAGGTCGATAACGAATCGATCAAGATTATGACGGGCACGTTTCCGGACGTGAACTCCGCCAAGAATACCCTGCCAAAAATCAAAGCCCTGGGCTTCGATGATGCTTTCGTAAAAATGGTCAACAGCGGGGTACTCATTCCGGTGACGGCGGTTTCCACCGGCATCAAGGAAGCACTTATCCCGTTGAAATTATCAGACAACACCCCGATTACGCCACCTCCGACGACGACGGTAATCCCCCGTCCGATGGAAAAGGAGGAAGGTATTATTATTCCGAAGACCTCCCCGACGGTACCGCGGCCAACCGAACAAAACGCTGCTGTTTCGGATATTGGCGTGCGGGGCATCGTGAATCCGGTACCCCGGGCAACGGCACCGCTGCCTACTATCCGGGGCAATATCAAACGCAATTCGGTACTGGATTTGCAAAGGTTACTGCAAGCGGAAGGTTATTATGACAGTTCCCTGGATGGCTACTACGGCAATGGCACCCTCACGGCCTACACCGAAATGGTGACCGAAGACCCGGAGGTCCAGAAATACCGGTTATTGGCCCCCCTGTTGTTGGCCAACGTTGGCACAAGCAAGCCCGACCAGCTTCAGGCGGCGATCAGCGAATTGCCTTACGACCCCAATGCGCCACTGGTTATTGAAAGCAACAACAACGCCACGGCCAAAGCTTACCAGGCTTATCTGTTGTTTACGTCTCTGGGGCCAGGCCCACAGGCAGACCTCCTGATGAATGCCGCGATAAAAGCAGCCTACGCCGGTGTACCCGCGGGGAGCACGTCCTTTAACTACCAGGCCACTTACGCCTATAAAGAACTCGATCAGCTACTCTTGCACTTGTTCTACGTTCACGCCGCCCCCAACAACCCCTACCTGCTGCCGTGCTGGTTCAACGACCGTCACGCCACGCTCACGGCCCAGGCCCTCCAAAAAATGGGGTATGATGCGCAGCGCCTCCGCCGGGAATCCTGCGATGCCTTTATCCAATGGCCAGAGGTACAACTCTTGCAGGCGGTAGCATTAGACCTCAGCCCCACCGCCCAACGACAAACGGCCAAACTGCAGAATGCGGCCAACCGGCGCACCCAGTTGTTTCTCACCCGCACGGCTTTAACGCCCACCGAGGGAAGCCTGCTCGAAACCTGGCAGCAAGATACCTGGCGCAAAATCAACAATTGGGCGGGGACCGATCCCTTCCTCCTGGAAACGACGAAAGTGTTGCGGCTGGCTTACTGCCAGAGCCAGGTCAGACTCGAAGACTATTTTCTCGACCAGGGCTTCAAATCTACCGAAGCCCGCCAGCTGGCCCTCGCCGCGCTGCAGGCGATCGTGGGGGTACCCCTGGAGCGCTTTCAATAGCGTAGCCAGACCAGACCAGGAAAAAGCAGCGGGGCTGGCCGACAGTTTGTCGACCAGCCCCGCTGCTTTTCTCTTTTTGTCTAAATCGTTGGGGGGAAATAAAGGAATCCATGCGCCTTTAAGTCCTTTGCGCCCATCGTTTACTTGCTAATCGCGTAAGACAAGCCCAGGATCCAGTAAGACTGGAGGGGATTGTCTGACCGCGTAGCAGCCAGTGCTTCCTGCTTATTGTTGCGCAAGCCAATGTCCAAACCTACACCGATGCCTTTGACGGCGGTTGAGAACGAATTGACCCAGGTCCAGTTGGACAAGTCGCTACCTTCGTAACTCATAAATGCGGACAGGTTCGATTTCCAGGCGAAACCTTTTACGATCTGCCGGGTATAATCGGCCACGACCTTAGCACCCAACGATGATTTGAAATCGTAAGCGCCGCTCGAGAAGACAAAGTTGTAGTTGACGGGGTGGATGACGACAACCAGGTCGGTGATGGGGGTCCAGGTGGCTCCCATGCCGAGGTCCAGGTAACCCGGTTCATTGAACCGCCCTTCGAGAATGGAAGTCCGGTATTCCCCCAGGGTTGAAATGGCCCACTTGTCAGAGAGCTTACGACCGTAAAGCGAAGTGATATTAAAGGCGTCGGCGGCCACGCGGAAATTGTTATTGTCATCGGGATTGTCCTTGTCTTCAAATTTTAGCCAACCTAACGAAAGGTTGAGGCTGTTGCGCCAGAAGGCTTTTTTGTAATCACCGTTGGCGAAAACCGTTGTAGCGAAGCCAATATTGACAGCCGACGTATTGGGTTGCTCGCGCAGCAGCCAGTCGTTGAACGTAGAAAAATTTACACCTACGTTACCCAATATACCCTTTTTCCACCGGGGGTAGGGGGTGAGTTGATCCGTCAGGCTGGTTACTTCGGCCTTGAGCGCGGCCACCTTGCCGGACAAGGTCGCCAGATCTGCTTCTAAAAGACCTAGTTCAGCACTTTTTTCAGCCTTCATCGCGGCCAATTCTTCCGTCGTTTGCGCGTAAGCGACCGAACCAGCTAGTAAACTGGCTACCAGGAGTAAAAAAAGTTTGTTCATTTTTGCGGTGTTGATTGATAATGTCTCCGGTTAAGCGTTAAGCGGAGTATTTTTTAATCAGACAATCAGACCTCTTCTGGTTCATCCAACGGTGTGAATCGGGCACTGCGGTGGATGGTGTACTGGTTGTCGGATAGTTTACTCAGGGGGACAATCACTTCGCCCTCGGTCACCCGTAAGGACAGGGTGGTGTTGTCTATTCCAATGACTTTTCCCCGTTGGCCATCGATGGTAATGTCGTCTCCTATCTCGAAGCGGTCTTTATTGTAGTAAGCCGCCAGCATATTGCTCATCAGGGATTTTGAAGCCAGTCCGTAACCGATGGAGAAAGCCAATATGACGCCGGCCAGTACAATGGAAATGTTGTTTTCCATGAACGTGGTCTGCAACTCGGCTTGTTTCATGGTAATCAATGCCACGTTGAGAAAAAGGAAATAGAACGCCACGTTGGCCAGTAGCTTCGCGGAGCCAATACCCAGTGACTCACAAGCCGTCTGGACTACTTTTTTGAGCAAATCGCTCAGCAGAATACCAATGATGAACACAAAAAACGCCGAGATGGCTTTAGGGAAATAGTTGATCAGGTCCGTCAGGAGGTTGGAAATCGTCTCCATCCCGAGTACTTCCACTGCCGCCATGATAAAAACAAAGAGGATGATGTAGTAAACAATGGAGGCTACTATCTGGCTAGGGACAATGCTCACGCTGGTGCTAGCCACAATATCGATCTCATTCAGGCGGTCGGCCAGTTTGTCAATACCCGAGTTAACGAGTACTTTTTGGATGATCCGCCGGAAGACTTTGGCCAGGATTAAGCCAACCAGGAAGATAAAAAAAGCGGTAATCAGGCTGGGAATGACCTCGGTCATCGCTAATATTTGTTCCCAGATTTTATTCAGCACGTCTTCCATGGTAGATTGAATAGTTGTTGTAGCTCAAGATAAGAATTATAGGTTAGGATATTTGGTTTGCTGCTGGTCGCCAATTTCGGGGGTACCACGACCTTCAGCTCCCCTGGTGGCGTTGGTGTCGTCACTCCGGGCCAGGTCCTTACCCGCAATACCAGCCATGGTGTCTACCATCCGCGTGATGAAAACATCGGCCATACTACCCAGAAAACGCATGGTTCCCAGGGTACCATCGAGGCTGGCTTTAACTTTCCGCTCGACTGGCCCGGTGAAAAATGTCCGTATTTGTTGTTCCTCCATTTCCTCGAAAGGATTGAGGCGTTGCTTATCCATAGCTGCTAAATTTATCCTTCTTCCAGTGTAAAACTGTCCGAGCGAATTTTTTTCGCTCGTTCTTTGGCCCTTTTAATTTGCATTTTAATCGCGCTTTCTGATTTATTGAACGTCTCGGCAATCTCTTTGATCTGCTGTCCATCCTGGTATTTCATCAGCAAAATAGCCCGATCGCCCGGGTGGAGCTCGTCGAGTACCAGTTGCAGTTGCTGGATATTCAGTTCCAGGATTTCTTTATCCGGAATCGTGTCCTCCGCCAGGTCGGGTGCTTTTTCTATTTCATCAGAAAAGACTACTTTCTCTTTTTTCTTGCGCCGGATGTAATCGATACAAAAGTTGTAAGTAATCGAATAAATCCAGGTAGAGAACTTCGACTTTTCGTTGAAACGCGACAGGTTCAGAAATATCTTGGTAAATATTTCCTGCGTAGCGTCTTCGGCCAGGGCAGTATCACCCAACAACGTCAGGCTCTTCGCGTAAACTTTGCCGGAATACCGTTCGTACAATAAATTAAAACAGCGCGATGCTTGAGAATCCAGGTAACTGTGGATTACATCAAGATCATCCATTTTTGCGTTACATGCAGGCATGTATTTGTTGCTTTACTTCAGGCCTCCAAGTACACAATAATATGCATTGAGACGTGATTTGATCAAAAAGGTACAGCTAAAGGTTAATTTTTTT
>Ga0208544_10002014_pt1 | contig 13601 bp, 8 predicted proteins | sample DEB08_DNA_9_FD_184526 | JGI IMG/M metagenome (GOLD analysis project Ga0208544, IMG submission 184526) | Aqueous microbial communities from the Delaware River and Bay under freshwater to marine salinity gradient to study organic matter... | ecosystem: Environmental > Aquatic > Marine > Coastal ...
CAATACGTGTTGGTTCTAACCCCATAGCTTTGTCTAGTCCGTGAACTGGAAAAGGTGTATATATTTCCTCAATATGATGTCTTTCTGCCTTAACTTTTTTAACAGCCGACATTAATACATCATCATCAGTATAAATAGCGTGAATAACTTTTGAAGCTTCCATTGACTATATTTAGTTTATTAATTTTTTAGCTTGTCCAGACCAATCATCACGTTCCGCTCTTCCTGGGAAAGAACCAGTAATACTGTCTAACAAATCGTATTCTTTTTTGGTCATCTTACTTACTTGAAGGAAGGTATAAATACCGATACTATTAAGTACTTGTTCCATTTTTGGTCCGATACCACTTACTTTTTTCAAATCATCCGCTGTTTGGGTCGCTGCGTCAAAAGCACCAATGCTTCCTAGTAAACTACTTACCTTATCTGAATCATCTCCTTTGGAAGCCTCTTTAGATTTAGGTGAAGGTTTAGACACTGCAATACCCGATGTTCTTGCATCAGAACCTGTTCCTGCTAAACTATCTCCTCTTTCTCTAATGTTTTTATAACGCTCTCCTGAAGATTTTAAAATTGTTTTAACCTCTGCTTGTGCAATTACTGGGAATGTTCTTGAATACAATAAGAATAATACAAAAAAGAATCCTATGGTTCCAATGAAAATTCCAATATCTACAAATGTTGGAGAGAACATCGTCCATGATGATGGCAAGTAATCTCTGTGTAACGAGGTTACAATGATTACAAAACGCTCAAACCACATACCAACATTTACCACAATTGAGATAAAGAAAGAGAACATTATACTTGTTCTTAATTTCTTGAACCACATAAATTGTGGGGAGAATACATTACAACTCATCATTAATAAATAAGCCCACCAGTAAGGTCCAGTTGCTCTGTTTAGGAATGCATATTGTTCATATTCTACTCCAGAATACCAAGCTATAAATAACTCTGTTATATAAGCTACACCAACTATAGAACCTGTAATCATGATTACAATGTTCATTAATTCAATATGCTGTACCGTAATATAATCTTCAAGATTACACACTTTTCTCATAATTATAAGAAGTGTGTTTACCATAGCAAACCCGGAAAATACAGCTCCAGCAACAAAGTATGGTGGAAAGATAGTAGTATGCCAACCTGGAATAACTGATGTTGCGAAATCAAATGATACAATAGTATGAACAGAAAGCACTAAAGGTGTTGCTAAACCAGCAAGAACTAAAGATACTTCTTCAAAACGTTGCCAATCTTTTGCTCTACCCGACCAACCGAAACTTAATAAAGAATATATTTTCTTTTGGAAAGGCTTTATAGCTCTATCTCTAAGCATCGCAAAATCAGGAAGTAAACCTGTCCACCAGAATACCATTGAAACTGATAAATACGTAGAAATTGCAAATACATCCCAAAGTAAAGGCGAATTAAAGTTAACCCAAAGTGATCCAAATTGATTTGGAATTGGTAACACCCAATACCCTAACCAAGGACGACCCATGTGAATAATTGGAAATAAACCCGCTTGAACTACAGAGAAAATGGTCATTGCTTCAGCAGAACGGTTAATTGCCATTCTCCATTTTTGACGGAACAATAAAAGTACCGCCGAAATAAGTGTTCCTGCGTGACCAATACCTACCCACCAAACGAAGTTAGTAATATCCCAGGCCCAACCTACGGTTTTATTTAAACCCCAAGTTCCAATACCTGTAGATATTGTATAAATGATACATCCGATTCCCCAAAGAAAAGCGGCAAGTGCTATAGAAAAAACTATCCACCATTGTTTATTCGCTTTTCCTTCAACAGGCGCTGCTACATCCACAGTAACATCGTGGTATGACTTTTGGCCTGTAACTAAAGGTCTTCTAATAGGTGCTTCGTAATGAGACGCCATAATTATATAATTGATTCTTTAATTAAATTTATGCTTCTGTTGTATTTCTCACTTTTGTATGATACTGCACATTAGGCTTTGTACCAACACTTTCTAATAAGTGATACATACGATCATCTTTTAAAAGTTTTGCAACTTTACTGTCTTTATCATTAATATCTCCAAAAGCCATTGCTCCATTGCTACAAGCTGCAGAACATGCTGTTTGGAATTCTCCATCTTTAATTTCACGTCCGTCACGTTTTGCATCAAGAATTGTTTTTTGTGTTTTTTGAATACACATAGAACATTTTTCCATCACTCCACGAGAACGCACTACAACATCTGGATTTAATACCATACGTCCTAGATCATCATTCATATGATAATCGAACTCATCATTTCCATTATATAAGAACCAGTTGAAACGACGTACTTTATAAGGACAGTTGTTTGCGCAATATCTAGTACCTACACAACGGTTATAAGCCATGTGATTTTGACCTTGACGACCATGTGAAGTTGCTGCCACAGGACATACTGTTTCACAAGGTGCATGATTACAATGTTGACACATTACCGGCTGGAATGCCACTTGTGGATTATAAGAAGGTGATTCCATTTCTTCTAACGCACCTATTATTTCTAATCCTTTTGTTTCTTCTTTTTTATCATTATCACCTGCAAATGTTTCTTCAGATGAATAATATCTATCGATACGCAACCAGTGCATATCTCTACTTCGTCTAATTTCAGTTTTCCCTACTACAGGTACATTATTCTCAGCGTGACATGCAATAACACAAGCTCCACATCCTGTACACGCATTTAAATCGATTGATAAGTTAAAATGATGCCCAATCGAACGATCAAATTCCTCCCATAAATCAACTTCTGGAGATGTTACCGGAGTTTCTACATGATTTAAAGATACGGTAGGAACTTTATTCCATACATCTCTATCTTTAGTGTTAAATACCTCTAAAGTAGTTTCTTTAATGATATCTCCACGTCCCATTAATGTATTATGAAGCTGAACTGAGGCAAATTCATGCTCTCCAATTGCAGGCTCAATGGTTACATTTTGAACGTTATTAGAATTTTGGTATAATGAATATCCATTAACACCAGTTTGCATTTCTTCTTTTAAACCAGCTGTTCTACCATATCCTAGGGCTAATCCAACAGAACCTTTTGCTTGTCCTGGTTGAATCATTACTGGAGCAGTAACAGTTACACCATTTACAGTAACATTTGCATAACTCCCATTTAAAGCACCGTTAGCTACATGCGTATTAGTTAAACCAATACGGTCTGCATCTGACTTAGATATAGTTAAATAATTATCCCAAGATGCTCTTGTAATTGGATCTGGAAACTCTTGCAACCATGGGTTATTGGCTTGTTGACCATCACCCATACCTACTTTCGTATATAAAGTTAATTCTAAACCTTCTGATTGTGAAGAAGCTGCCAAAGAACGTGATGCATTTCCAAAAAGTGTTGTATTTCCTTCTTCAATTACTTCTGTTGTATCTTCAACTTCAGTAGCAATAGCTCCGACAAACACACCATCATGTAAAGCTTCATTGAAAGAACTTCCTCCTAAAATAGTAGTACCCCAAGCGTCTTTTATATAATCATGATACGATACATCGTTCCCAGTCCACTTTAATAAAACATCTTGAAATTGTCTAGTATCAAATAAAGGACGAATTGTTGGCTGTGTTAAAGCATAGTGTCCTTTTTTAAGTTCAACATCTCCCCAAGATTCTAAATAATGAGGTGCTGCTGCAATATATTGTGTTTCTGAAGACGTTTCATCAGATTTCATTGAGAACGCCACAGATAATTCTGTTTTTTTCAACCCTTCAGCAAAATCTGAAGCATTTGCTAAGGTATACATTGGGTTTACACCACTCATGATAATAGCTCCAACTTTACCAGCTTTCATATCAGCTACTAATTGTGCTACAGCCTTATCATTACCCTGTCTTGTTTTAATTGGCGTTTTAGAATCAAAAGCCTTACTACTTAAAGATTCATTAATTTCTATAACAACCGATTGTGCATTTATATCATTAATACCTGTAACTACAACGCCATTACTTCCTGCTTTCTTCAATTGAGACGCTGCTTTATTAACAGCCTCTTCAATATGTTCAGGTAAATTCCCAGAAACTGAACCTCCAACAATTTGGCTATGTAATTTAGCTAAAACTATTTTTTGTTGAGAAGGTGTTAAAGGCACACGCTTATCTGCATTAGCCCCAGTTAAAGACATGTTAGACTCAAACTGCACATGTTTTGACATTTTACCATGATCTGGCACTCTGTTTTTAGAATATCCAGAATCAAATCCGCCACCTTGCCAATCTCCTAAGAAATCTGCACCAACAGAAACGATAGTCATTGCTTTTTCAAAATTGTAATTCGCTAATCCGCGCTCTCCATATTTAGCTTTGTAAGCATCCAATGCAGCAGATTCTGAAACAGCATCATAAACTACATGACGAACATTACCATATTTTTCTTTAAACTCAGAAATTAACTTACTCGTTGAAGGACTAGCAAAAGTTTGTGTAAGTAACACAATATCTTTATTTGCCGCAGCAATCTCAGTTAATTTTTTAGTAGTTTCAATATCAAAATCACTCCAAGAAATAGTTTCTTCTCCTTTTTTTGGACCTTGGACTCTTAAGCTGTCATATAAACCTAAAACTGAAGCATTCACTCTGGCATTTGCGCTACCATTTGCAGCTGCCATCGTATTGTTTTCAATTTTTATTGGTCGACCTTCGCGCGTTTTTACTAAAACACTTGCGAAATCAAAACCATTAGCAATTGTTGTCGCATAGTAATTAGCGACACCAGGAATAATTTCTGTTGGCTGTACTATGTAAGGAATGGACTTTTTCACAGGACCTTCGCAAGCAGCTAATGAAGCAGCCGCAGTACTAAATCCTACATACTTTAAGAAATCGCGTCGCGTTGTAGATGTTTCTTCTAATGTCTCTTTATCACCTAAAAATTCATCAGTAGGAATCTCTGCTACAAACTCGTTTTGTTCTAGAGCCTCAACAATAGAGCTATTTTCATTTAGCTCTTCAACACTTTTCCAGTATTTCTTGTTTGATGACATATTATATAATTGAATTACTTCTTATTAAATTTATTAATAGTGACATTTACCACATTCTAAACCACCCATTTGAGCAGCTGTCAAATTCTCTACCCCATACTTTTTCGATAACTGTTCATGTATCTTAGTATAGTAAGCATTGTCTTTAACATCAATATTTGTTTCTCTGTGGCAGTTAATACACCACCCCATTGTTAATGGTGCATGTTGGTACATCACTTCCATTTCTTCAACAGGACCATGACATGTTTGACATTCAACACCTGCAACGGTAACGTGTTGTGAGTGATTGAAATATGCAAAATCAGGTAAGTTATGAATACGCACCCATTTTACTGGACTAGATTCTCCGGTATATTTTTGCTCAGCATCATCCCATCCTGCAGCCTTATATAGCTTTTGAATTTCTCCATCATAGAATTCTTTAGAATATTCTTTGGTAGCTGTTTCTGGTGACACTTCGTAAATCGATTTATGACAGTTCATACAAACGTTTAATGATGGAATCCCTGAATGCTTACTTACTCTTGCTGAAGAATGACAATATTTACAATCAATACCATTATCACCTGCATGAATTTTATGAGAATAATGAATTGGTTGCACTGGCTCATATCCTTGATCTACACCAATTTGGGATAAATAACCAAAAACAAAATAAGCACTTGACAGTAAAAACAATATAGCAACAACAATCATTAAAAATTGATTCTGAACAAAAGCTTTCCATAATGGCGTTCTCTTTGAATCTTCTACAATTTCAATATTTTGAGCCAATGCAAAGCGACGTAGTGTTTTGTTTACCAAATACAAACCTGCTGCTAATAAAATAAACAGTATCGCTAAAGCACCTAAAATTATTTCGTTTGAAATACCATTTGAAGACCCTGTATTTTGAGCAACTACTGCACCACCTGGTAATGCAGCTGGCTCTTTCTTTTCTTCTGCAGTATAAGCAAGTAAGTTATTTAAATCATCATCCGATAATTGAGGAAACGCTGTCATTGCAGCACCACCATACTCATTGTAAATTTTGTTTGCGTAAGAGTCGCCAGATTTAATTACCCCTGCACTATTACGAATCCAAGCGTAAAGCCAATCCCTATCTAAACCTTGTTCATCAGATAAACGAGCCTCTACATTACGTAATGCAGGACCTGTCATTTTTTTATCTAATTTATGACAAGCAGCACAATTGGCATTAAATAAAGCTTTTCCTTTTGCTGAATCTCCTTCTTGAGCCGAAAGAGCTGATGTAAACGCTAATAAAATAACTAAGCCTAAACGAAGAAAGTTTGCGCTTAATTTACGGTGAATCACCTTTCTCATATTGTTGATCAAATTAACTTCTAAACTTTGGTATGATTTTTTCATTGTGTTAAATGCAAAAAATATACAGTGAAAAAAATCTGTGGCAAAAGTAATATTAAAAGTCGATTTTAGAAATGTTACAGAAGTGTTAATTGATAATTTAGAGGGATTCTAAATAATAAAACGAGCCACAATTAAGTTTATAACGTATACATTTGTATAAATATAATTAAAAATGAAACCATTAAATTTAAAGATTAGTTTTTTAAGTCTTTCATGTTTTATGATCGCTTCGACGTATTGCTTCTCTCAAGAGGGCAACATTACCATAAATCAAGATAAGCATATTACTGTTTTATTGGATTTGAAAAAGGAGATGAATAAGAATGAAGCAGACTCAGAACGCTATAAAATACAAGTATATTCAGGAAATCGTTCTGGTGCTTATGAAGCTCAAAAGGAATTTAGCAGTTCTTTTGGTGATTGGAACCCATCCATGCAATATGAAACACCTAATTTTAAAATTTGGGCCGGAAATTTTAGAACGCGATTAGAATCTGATAGAGCTTTAAAAAAAATTAAGAAAAAATTTCCTAATGCATTTATTTTTAAGCCTAAGAAAGGTAAAAATTAAAAAGAAAATTTTGTAAAAATAAAGAGCGACCAATTGGTCGCTCTTTATTTTTATTCAAAGTTCAAGTTGTTAAGGACAGAGACTATTTTAATTTCTTCTTAACCTCAACTTCATGGAAAGCTTCTATAATATCGCCTTCTTTAACATCGTTATAATTTTTAATTTGGAGACCACAATCGAAACCTTTTGTTACTTCTTTAGCATCATCCTTAAATCGTTTTAAGGATGCTAATTCCCCTGTAAAAACAACAACCCCATCTCTAATTAATCGAATTCCAGAGTTTCTCATTATTTTACCATTAGTTACCATACAACCTGCAATAGTTCCTATTTTAGAAACTTTAAACATTTCTCTAATTTCTGCAGTACCAGTAATCTCTTCTTTAAGCTCAGGAGATAACATTCCTTCCATAGCATCTTTAAGATCATTAATAGCATCATAGATAATTGAGTATGATCTAATATCGATTTCTTCTTTATCTGCAATCGTTCTTGCGTTACCAACAGGTCTCACATTAAATCCGATAATAATAGCATCAGAAGCTGAAGCTAATAATACATCACTTTCTGTAATGGCACCAACTCCTTTATGTAAAATATTTACTTGAATTTCTTCAGTTGATAATTTCTGGAAAGAATCCGTTAAGGCTTCTACAGAACCATCCACATCTCCTTTAAGTATAATATTTAATTCTTGGAAATCACCAAGAGCTATACGTCTACCAATTTCATCTAAAGTAATATGACGTTGCGTTCTAACCGACTGCTCACGTTGTAATTGTGCACGTTTTGAAGCAATTTGTTTTGCTTCACGTTCATCTGCAAATACATTAAATTTATCACCCGCTTGAGGTGCTCCATCTAAACCTAAAATAGAAACAGGTATTGAAGGACCAGCTTCAACGACATCATTCCCTCGTTCATCATGCATGGCTTTTACTTTACCACTATGCTGACCTGCTAAAACATAATCACCCACTTTTAGGGTTCCAGCTTGTACTAATATTGTTGATATGTAACCTCTACCTTTATCTAAAAAAGCTTCAACTACAGTACCAACAGCTGGTTTATCTGGATTTGCTTTAAGCTCTAATAATTCTGCTTCAAGCAATACCTTTTCTAATAATTCTTTAACTCCAGTTCCTTCTTTAGCTGAAATATCTTGAGATTGAATTTTCCCTCCCCAATCTTCAACTAATAAGTTCATTTGGGCTAATCCATCTTTAATTTTTTCAGGATTAGCGTCTGGCTTATCTATTTTATTAATTGCAAAAACTATAGGAACTCCTGCTGCCTGAGCATGTGAAATTGCTTCTTTAGTTTGCGGCATAATATCATCATCTGCAGCAGCTACAATAATAGCGATGTCTGTAACTTGAGCTCCACGAGCACGCATTGCCGTAAAGGCCTCGTGACCTGGAGTATCTAAAAACGCTATTTTCTGACCACCTTCTAATTCTACCCCGTAAGCACCAATGTGCTGTGTAATACCACCTGATTCTCCTGCAATTACATTTTCTTGACGAATATAATCAAGAAGCGAGGTTTTACCATGATCAACGTGACCCATTACTGTAACAATTGGCGCACGTGGTTTTAAATCTTCTGGTTTATCTTCAACTTCTTCTATTGATTCTTCAATATCAGTTGTTACAAATTCTACTTGATATCCAAATTCTTCAGCAACAATCGTAAGTGTTTCAGCATCTAAACGCTGATTCATAGTTACCATCATACCAAGTGACATACATGCTGAAATAATTTCAGTTACGCCAACATCCATCATGGTTGCCATTTCACTAGCAGTAACAAATTCTGTTACTTTAATAATCTTGCTTTCAGCTTCTTCTATTTGTTGATCAATTTCAGTTTGCTCTCTGTGCTGATCTCTTTTATCTCTTCTGTATTTAGCACCTTTCCCTCTACTTGATTTACCCTGAAGTTTTTCAAGTGTTTCTCGCACTTGCTTTTTAACATCTTCTTCACTAGGTTCTTCTTTTGGAACATTACGGCGTCCTGGTCCTGGTTTTCCTTTAAACCTATCATTTCCTCCAGGTCTATTTACACCACCTGGTCTATTTCCATTACCAGATTGAGGAGCCCCTGCTTTACTAATACGGCGGCGTTTTTTCTTATTCGCATCTCCAGCTTTTACTACTGGTTTCCTCTCTTCCTTTTTCTTTTTAGGCTTATTAAACTGAGATAAATCAATTTTATCTCCAGATATTTTAGGACCTGTAAGTTTTTTATACTGAGTTTCAACTTTCTCATCTGGAGTTACTAACTCGCCATCAACAACAACTTGTTTAGGTGCAGGTTTTGAAATTTCTTTTTTCTCAGTAGCCGGTTTAGTTTCAGCTTTAGGAGTTTTTTCTTTTACAACTTCCTCCTTTACCTCTTTCTTAACCTCTTCCTTTACTGCTACTTTAACTTCTTCAACAATATCTTCGACAGGCGCAGCAGGTTCTTCTTCTGCCTTCTTCTTAGAGTCTAAATCTATTTTTCCAATAGTTTTAGGTCCTGAAAGTGTTTTTGAAGCTTTAACCACTTCCTCTTGCCTAGCTTTTTCTCTCGCTTCTTGTGCTTTTTGCTTTGCTTCTAATTCTATTTCACGTTTAATACGTAAATCTTCCTTTTCCTTTAGCTTAGCTTCACTTACTTCTTGAGACTTTACTTTCTTGTTAGCATCCGTCTCAAATTCGTCTGAAAGAAGGTTATGAGTTTCCTCAGAAATTTTTGTAGTGGGACGCTTCTCTATTTCTACACCTTTAGAATCCAAAAATTCTACAGCACGATCTAGAGAGATATTAAGCTCACGTAATACTTTATTTAATCTAATTGTTTCAGCCATAAATCGCCTTTAAAATACTCAAAATATATGTATTACACCTTTTCAGGCATAATTAAATGCAAATCTGCACTATTATTTACTATTCTTCAAATTCTTCTTTCAGAATTCTAATAACATCTTTGATTGTTTCCTCTTCCAAATCTGTTCTCTTAACAAGATCAATAACATCTTGTTCTAATATACTTTTAGCAGTATCTAAACCTGCCTTACTAAACTCATCAATAACCCATCCTTCAATTTCATCAGTGAACTCACGTAATTCAACATCTTCTTCAGCACCTTCTCTGAATACATCAATTTCATAACCCGTTAATTGACCAGCTAAACGAATATTGTGGCCACCTCTACCAATAGCTTTACTTACTTCTTCAGGTTTAAGTATAACCTCAGCACGCTTGTTTTCTTCATCTAATTTAATAGATGTAACACGTGCAGGACTTAAAGCTCTAGTAATAAATAATTGTAAGTTATTTGTATAGTTAATAACATCAATATTTTCGTTTCCTAACTCACGAACAATACCGTGAATTCTTGAACCTTTCATACCAACACAAGCACCAACTGGATCAATTCTATCATCATAAGAATCAACAGCTACTTTGGCTTTTTCACCAGGAATTCTTACTACATGTTTAATTGTAATTAAACCATCAAAAACCTCTGGTATTTCTTGTTCAAATAATTTTTCTAAAAATGCTGGAGAGCTTCTAGACATGATAATAGTTGGTTTTGCCCCTTTAAGCTCTACGCTATCAATTACACCTCTTACATTATCTCCTTTTCTAAAGAAATCAGAAGGTATTTGTCTGTCTTTTGGCAGTATAATTTCATTTCCATCATCATCTAATAAGATGACTGCTCTGTGACGGATATGGTGTACCTCTGCTGTATATATTTCTCCAATTAAATCTTTAAATTGCTTATAGATTATGGTATTATCGTGCTCATGTATTTTAGAAATTAGGTTTTGACGTAATGCTAAAATAGCACGTCTTCCTAAATTAATAAGCTTTACTTCCTCCGACACATCTTCACCAACTTCAAAATCTGGCTCGATTTTACGAGCTTCAGTTAAAGAAATTTCTTGATTAGGCTCTTCAACTTCACCATCAGCAACTACAATTCTATTTCTCCATATTTCTAAATCACCTTTATCTGGATTAACAATAATATCAAAATTATCATCATCGCCAAACTTCTTTTTTAAGGCACTTCTAAATACATCTTCTAAAATCGCCATTAACGTTACTCTGTCAATTAGCTTATCATCTTTGAATTCTGAAAAAGATTCAATTAATGCGACATTTTCCATAAATCTTTAAATTAAAATTTAATCATAACTTTTGCTTCTACAATATTTTCATAAGGAATATTTGCTTCCTTCTTTACAGTTACTTTGCCTTTTCCTATTGGTTTTGGCTCTCTAACTTTCCACTCTAATGTAATATTATCATCAGTTGCTTCGGCAAGTGTCCCTTCTATTTCTTCAGAGCTCGTTCTTACTTTAAGCGTTCTTTTAATGTTTTTTTTATATTGGCGTTTGTGTGTTAATGGAGCTGCTGCTCCCCCCGACATAACTTCTAAAGAAAAATCATGTTCTTCTCTATCTAAATTATTCTCAATGGCTCTACTAATAAATATACAGTCTTCGACTAAAACCCCGTTATCGCCATCAACAATCACTTTAATATGATTTTCACTACTGATCGAGAAATCAATTAAAAACAAATCTGGACGTTCAATTAAGGCCGTATCAAGTAATTCTGTAACTTTAGTTTTAAACATTTTAAGTATAAAAAGAGGGGACTCTCCGTCCCCTCATATCATTAATTTCGCCTTTCAACGGTGCAAATATATAATATTTTATTGATTTCTAAAGGTATTTTTCATAAATTTAGACACAAAGCAACTTACTTATTATGAAAAAAATATTAGTCCCCACCGATTTCTCTACTCAAGCTGAAAATGCTTTAAAAGTAGCTGCGCAAATGGCTAGAGCCCATAACGCTGAAATTTATTTGCTACATATTCTTGAAATACCATTGCAAAAAGTAGACGCCATGAGTTCTCATAGTGATTTACCCGAAGCCGTATTTTTTATGAAATTGGCTCATAAAAAGTTTGAAAACTTATTGGATAAAGACTACTTGCATGATATAGTTGTGCACGAAACTGTGGATTTTAATGAAATCTTTAAAGGTGTTTTTCATACATGTAAAAAACATGATATCGACCTGGTAATAATGGGTTCAAACGGAGTTAGCGGTTTAAAAGAAATGCTTATTGGAAGTAATACTGAAAAAGTAGTTAGAACTTCTGAAACACCTGTTCTTGTGATTAAAAAAGAACATGAAACCTTTAATGTTGATAATATCGTGTTTGCTTCTGACTTTAAGGAAGAACGCAAAACAGCTTATGTTAAAGCGATTGAATTTACTAAGATTTTAGGCGCAAAAACACATTTACTTATGGTTAACACGCCTCAAAGGTTTATTACATCTGAGCATGCTAATGAACGTATGCAAGATTTTGCTAACTCATCTAATTTTTCAAACTCCAGCATGAATATTTATAATGATGTGACTATTGAAAAAGGGATTATGAATTTTTCGAAATCTGTAAATGCTGATTTAATTGTTATGAGCACCCATGGCAGACAAGGTATTTCTCATTTCTTTAATGGCAGCATTAGTGAAGATTTGGTTAATCATGCTAAAAGACCTGTGATTACTTTTAAGATTTAAAAAACTTAATTTCATAAAAACAAAAAAAGTCTTTCAAAAACTGAAAGACTTTTTTTGTTGGCCCACTACTTCTGCCGGCTCCGTGCAGAATAAACTACTTGCATTATATGGTTTTAACAAAATAAAAAAATCCTAACCATTTTCATGATTAGGACTTCAATTAATGTTGGCCCAATAGGTCTCGAACCTATACTCTTTTGCACCAAAAACAAACGTGTTACCAGTTACACCATAGGCCAAAATCTCAAAAGAGAGTGCAAATTTAATATAAAATTTTCTTTGCACAAGTATTTTTTAAAAAATAATCATCATTAGGCAACGATTAATTAAAAACGTTTGTGATACCAAGAGTTTACGGTTATTATTATTTTATTTCTTTATGCCTTTGGGTCTTTTTCTTATATGTTAAGACAAACTAAATAGTTATGTGTCATTTCATATTTATTGTTAAATTCGCCAAAGCAAATAAATACATATACAAATGGCACATTTAAACTATAAAAAATGGAATACCATTTTAGGTTGGTTTTCTTTTTTAATAGCGCTTATAACATATAGTTTAACAGTTGAACCTACAGTGAGTTTTTGGGATGCAGGTGAATATATTTTAACTTCGGCTAAACTTCAGGTAGGTCACCCTCCAGGAGCACCTTTATTTCAAATGATGGGTGCCTTTTTCTCTATGTTTGCTTTTGAACCTTCGCAAGTTGGCTTTATGATGAATATGATGAGTGCCATAGCTAGTGCATTTACTATTTTATTTATGTTTTGGACCATTACTTTATTGCTAAAAAAGTTGGTTGGAGGCGAAAAGGATATGTCTCAAGGAAAAACCATGGCTATTTTAGGTAGCGGATTAGTAGGTAGTTTAGCTTTTGCTTTTACAGACTCGTTTTGGTTTAATGCGGTTGAAACTGAGGTTTACGCCATGGCTACTTTAATTATGGCCGTTTTATTTTGGCTTGGACTGCGCTGGGAACAAGACATGGATAAACCACGAGGTAATCGATGGCTTATTTTAATCGCTTTTG
>Ga0208544_10002015_pt1 | contig 13594 bp, 17 predicted proteins | sample DEB08_DNA_9_FD_184526 | JGI IMG/M metagenome (GOLD analysis project Ga0208544, IMG submission 184526) | Aqueous microbial communities from the Delaware River and Bay under freshwater to marine salinity gradient to study organic matter... | ecosystem: Environmental > Aquatic > Marine > Coastal ...
CCCCAAAAACTCCAAAACCCCAAAACCCCAAAACCCCGTGCGGAGATAGGATCTAGTGAATTGTGAAAGGATTTTTTAAAGTCGATGATGAATTAATGTGATAGAAAGCAATGTGCGAACAATGAAAAAGTTGGTTAACGAGACTTGATAGTGATGTGCGCTCTACCGAAGACGAGTCTCTAGCTTGGCGCTGGCTCTTTAGAATTGGTTTGTTTTAGTTACTCTTTATGGTTAATGTTATGACAGGGTCTGCGAACACCATCATCGACCGATGTATGATTCTGGTGAGAAAGCAGCCCGTGGAACTTAGAGTCTAGAAGGTCCAGTCATTTCAGCCGCGTTTCAGGATTTAATGTCTGCTCTCCTCGGTCATGTTTCTTGTGACGTCACGCGAGCCTCAAGCCCTCCAAAATTGTCCAACTCGGCTCCCTTCACACGTGGAGATGCCCGCGACCTCTGTAGCGCCCAACTCTCACGCCATGTTTTCAAAATAGAGAATATAATAACTTTTAGAAGACTGAAGTTACGAAAGATAAACGAAAGAAGGGAATTTATGAGAGGAGGGCTGCTAAGGTTTATAGTGTCAGATCAGATATTAAGCGATGATTGTTAAGTTTTATTACTATTATATATATATTTGTTTTGCAAATAGCGATGCTAACAACAAAACAGCGCGACAGCAAACGCGATTACGACTTGCGGGGCCGCCCCGACTACGATCGCCAAAGCTGTTCGACAACTCAAGCCTCACGACAGGCTTTCTACCCGCCTCTACGCCCTCCTGATCCCTTACAGCCCCCTTCTCCTCCTCCGAAAGAAGGGGTCAGGGCGAGGAAAGGCCGAAGCGGCAAAATCTTCCGGCTTGGCCTTTTCGCATGCATCTTTGTGCTCGCAGAACTCCTCAGCAGCGCAAATTTGCTCCAACTTGGCCCTGTTGGGGTGTGCGCTTGCACTCTATCTGTCGCTTCTAACGACTACGAGGGTGTAACCACCAACTACAAAACTGATGACGCCTCCGACAAAGGCAAGTATCCGGCCACCACCTACACGGCAAGTCCGGCTGGGTGCGGGACGGTGGTCATCACGTTCGACAAGCCGTTCGTGACACTCGCTGGTACCGACTTCGTTATCTTCGCAGAGAACTACGTGAATAGCGGATAGCTCATACCTGTCAAGATCATCGCGACCATAACTACCCCTGCTGGGGTCGCAACAACGCACGAGACAAATTGGAACGTGCAGTTCTTCGACCATTGCGAAGGGACGGCAGTGAGAGATCCTTGGCAAGGGGATGACCAGATTGACGACCCAACGCCCGTGTGGAAGTCTTACTCGACGTACTTTTGGGGTGGAACACCATCACATGCTTATACGGCGTAGCTGGGCGGGGTTTGCGGACCCTTTGTCTATACCTTCTCATGGGATCTAACGCCGACGGTAGATTACCCGACAGTGACGCAGTCAGGGTATGGATTTTATTTCCAAGCGCTACTAGAAGACGAGCCGAAGATCAACGTGCCAATCCCATTCACGATTACAGTCACGTTGGCAAACTACCCTAGTGCTACTCCCCATGTAGAAAATAGGTTCGTCACAATCCTCGTCTGTGACACCCTTTCTTTTGGATGGGCGAAACCCTCACCCAAATTCTTAGACGGCATTATCTTCTCACCTTATGTGGTCGCTGAAGTGACCGATGAAACACCTTTTTGTACGAGACCCTATACTCACTTCGAGATAGTGTCGGTAACAAGCACCCCATCCATCAACATTTCAACCGACACTTTCGTGATTGGAACGAGCAACGTGCCGACAATTACCGCCACGGTCTTCACAGAGGCACTAGACGGTGTAACAACCAAAGTCAGGTTGCAACCCTACTGGATTGACGTAGACAATGACGGCACGATAAGATATGACCTGAAAGGCGCCCCAACTGAAACATTTCCATTTAAAGATGTGGACATCGTGTGGGCTCTCCCGGTTTGTGACGATTCAGTGGTGACCTGTCCAGTGCTTTCGTACACTTACTACCTGTTTGAAGGCCCCACAGCTTATCCCGCAATACCTCACATACCAGACTCGTTGTCGACCTTAGCAGGAAGAGCAGATTTCTGTGACGTCAAGACCTATTTGTTCGAGGCACCTCACGACGCTTACTTGTCGGTGTCAGTTGGCGGCACTCCTCCTTTAACGATAACAGCAAACTCTGTCGATGCTGCTCTTGATGGCACGACTGTGGCTGCACCGATGGTAGTCTAATTGGATACTTATGGGGCCCCCAAAGCCCCGCCCCCTTAATCTTGCACTGTCAACGTTGCGTTCAAGTGCCGAGTTACCTCCTTGTCCTCATCTCTTGTCACTAGCCAAGCAGTGACTTACGAAATCGGAGTGACCACGACAAATCCAGTCGTGACCTGGCCCGTCGCTGCAACAGAGTTTATTTAGAACAGCCCCTGCGGTAAAGTAATTTCGTATGAGTGGATCTGGGAATTTGCTCCAAATCCTGCTGTTGTAACTCCTGCAACTGGCTTCCCGTTCATGACGTCCACTGGAACAGCTTTTGATATCAGTACGCAAGACCCCGCCCTGGCAGGCACACATCTCATCACGTTACGAGCTTACGTGGTAAATCCAGACACGACTCAAGTTGAAAACACTGATTTCAGCTTTGAAGTAACAATCATCCCCCCTGACTGCGCAGACGCAGTACTGACATGCCCCACCACTCCACTTGCACTAACGTACGGACTCTTCACGCCTACTTTAGTTCACACCTTCGCAGAGGTCCCTGACTCAATCACTACATTAACGGCGGCTTACGTCACCGATTACTGTGGTCCTAAAGTCTACTCAGCTCCCCCAATGAACGACCCTTACCTTGTCGTTGACAGTACTGCTAAGACTTTGTCTGTCCTCACAACGGACTTATCATTAGTAGGGTAAACAATCACTACAATGTTGGCAGTCACCTTGTAGTAAGACGGTGTTACATTGTTGACCCCACCATTAAACTGCCCTTTAGACATCACTTTCACCTGCACAGTCAACACCATTGACTATGATGCATCAGTCGCTGCAGGCACAACTGTTGTCTACCAGTAAGTGATGGCTCCATCACCGACAACATTTGCCGTCCCTGATCTCGCTGCCTACGTCTCCAACCCTGACTGCGGCTACGTGCTTACTCAAGCATGGACCCAAAGTGGAGCAGGAGTCGCACTAGCAACGGTGCCTTTCCTGATCCCTGACGGACCAGAAACAACGATTGAAGTCATCTCGACGGAGACCGACACAGCGCATGTGGGCTTGCACCCCTTTGTCAGCGAGGTTACTCTGACGACTTCCACTGGCACTGTGATTACGAACTCCGCCTTCACCGTGAATGTGGACATTCAAGCGCCTCCGCAGTGCTCAACTGCAGTCCTCACTTGTCCAGTGATCACTCTTGATTACTAGATTTTTGAACCTGCCTTGACACACACCTTCTCTGAGATTGTGGACGACATTACAGTGTTCGTTGGAGCGAAGTCTCCCAACTACTGCAGTCCGAAGTCCTATGTCCTCCAGGCAGGCCCGGAAGCTTACCTCACGCTCGACGACCCGAGCAGGACACTCTCAGTTTACTCTGTGGACAACGCACTTTCTGGGACAGCGGTGACAGCTCAGATAGACGTGACTTTAAATGTCGGAGAGCTCACCGAAGTGACTCTCGCGCAGACTTGTCCCGTTGATGTGACTCTCGTGTGTATGGTCACCTCACTCACCTCTTCCTTCGTGAATAACGGCGCATTTATCTAATATGAGATTGGGTCGACACCCATATCGCTTCCGTGGCCTGATCCTGCGACTGAGTTCGTGTAGAGCAATCCCTGCAACTTTGCCGTATAATACGAGTGGAACCTCTTAGGTGGTATTGTAGCAGATACTGCCTTCCCGTTCATGTCTTCGACTGGGTCTGCTTTCAGTGTAGACACTTTAGATCCCAACCAAATTGGTCCTCACAGTATCACCTTGCGAGCCACAGTGGTAAATCCTGATTTATCTGTGGTCATCAACAGTGAGTTCGAGTTCACGGTCGAAATCCTACCGCCTGACTGCGCCACTTCAGTGTTGACGTGTCCTACGATTCAGTTGAGCCACGGGATTTATGATCCTGCCTAGCCGTACACTTTCACTGAAATACCAGATTCCATCACTGACCTCGTGTCTGCCTTCGTTGCCGACTACTGTGGGCCGAAGCTGTACCAGTGGGAGGCGGGCCAAGAAGCCTACCTATCGATGGACAGCGCGACAAAGACTCTTACGATGTTGTATACCGAAGACTTACAACTGGCTGCCGAAACGCAGCCAGTCATTGCGTATCTGTAGGTCATCTTGAAGAACGGGCTCGTTGATGAGGTGTTACCGAAAGACTGCCCGATTGAGTTCACTGTCACCTGCACAGTGAATACCATTGATTACGATGCATCAGTCGCTGCAGGCACAACTGTTGTCTACCAGTAAGTGATGGCTCCATCACCGACAACATTTGCCGTCCCTGATATCGCTGCTTACGTCTCTAACCCTGACTGCGGCTACGTGCTTACTCAAGCATGGACCCAAAGTGGAGCAGGAGTCGCACTAGCAACGGTGCCTTTCCTGACCCCTGACGGACCAGAAACAACGATTGAAGTCATCTCGACGGAGACCGACACAGTGCATGTGGGCTTGCACCCCTTTGTCAGCGAGGTGAGTCTGACTACGGCCACGGGAGCTGTGATTACGAACTCCGCCTTCACCGTGAATGTGGACATTCAAGCGCCTCCGCAGTGCTCAACTGCAGTCCTCACTTGTCCAGTGATCACTCTTGATTACGAGATTTTTGAACCTGCCTTGACACACACCTTCTCTGAGATTGTGGACGACATTACAGTTTTCGTTGGAGCGAAGTCTCCCAACTACTGCAGTCCGAAGTCTTATGTCCTCCAAGCAGGCCCGGAAGCTTACCTCAATCTCGACCTCCCAAACATGACAGTGTGGGTTTACTCTGTTGACAACACACTTTCTGGGACAGTGGTGACAGCTCAGATAGACGTGACTTTAAATGTCGGAGAGGCCACCGAAGTGACCCTCGCGCAGACTTGCCCTATTGATGTGACTCTCGTGTGTATGGTCGCCACACTCAGCTATACGCCAGTAGCAGCCATAGCACTGAGCTATGAGATTGGCTTCACTACGCCGAACCCAACGCTCACCTGGCCTCTTAAGACCGACTTCACTTTAGCCTGGCCATGCGATTTTGTGGTTCAGTTTGAATGGATCTGGACAGACAATAATTCGGTAGTCACGACTTAAGTTGAGAATTTCCAATTCCCGTTCATGTCCTCTGATGGAACGCAGTTTGATGTCAGCACCGTCGATCCCTCGCTTGCTGGTACTCACAGTATCACCTTGCGGGCTTGGGTCGAAAATCCCGATACGACTGAGATCGAAAACTAGGACTTCACTTTTACGGTTGAAATCCTACCGCCTGACTGCGCCAAATCAGTGTTGACTTGTCCTACGATTCAGTTGAGCCACGGGATACATGATCCTGCATAGCCGTACACTTTTACGGAAGTAGCAGACTCCGTGACTGACCTCGTGTCTGCCTTCGTTGCCGACTACTGTGGGCCGAAGCTGTACCAGTGGGAGGCGGGCCATGAAGCCTACCTATCCATGGACAGCGCGACAAAGACTCTTACGATGTTGTAGACCACAGACTACTCACTGGCTGACTTGACGCAGCCAATCATTGCGTATCTGTAGGTCATCTTGAAGAACGGACTCATTGATGAGGTGGCACCGATGGAATGCCCGATTGAGTTCACTTTCACCTGCACAGTCAACACCATTGATTACGATGCATCAGTCACTGCAGGCACAACTGTTATCTACCAGTAAGTGATGGCTCCATCACCGACAACATTTGCCGTCCCTGATCTCGCCGCCTACGTCTCCAACCCTGACTGCGGCTACGTGCTCACTCAAGCATGGACCCAAAGTGGAGCAGGAGTCGCACTAGCAACGGTGCCTTTCCTGACCCCTGACGGACCAGAAACAACGATTGAAGTCATCTCGACGGAGACCGACACAGTGCATGTGGGCTTGCACCCCTTTGTCAGCGAGGTTAGTCTGACTACGGCCACGGGAGCTGTGATTACGAACTCCGCCTTCACCGTGGAGGTGGACATTCAATCGCCTCCGCAGTGCTCAGCTGCGGTACTTACTTGTCCAGTGATCACTCTTAATTACGAGATCTTTGAATCTGCCTTGACACACACCTTCGCGGAGGTAGTGGACGACATTACAGTGTTCGTTGGAGCTAAGTCTCCAAGCTACTGCAGTCCAAAGTCTTATGTCCTCCAAGCAGGCCCGGAAGCTTATCTCACACTCGACGACCCGAGCAGGACACTCTCAGTTTACTCTATGGACAACACACTTTCTGGGACAGCGGTGACAGCTCAGATAGACGTGACTTTGAATGTCGGAGAGCTCACCGAAGTGACTCTCGCGCAGACTTGTCCCGTTGATGTGACTCTCGTTTGTATGGTCGCCACACTCAGCTATACTCCAGTATCGGTTGACTCCCTTTCTTCTACAGGAACAGTCATCAGCTACGAGATTGGCTTCACCACTCCAAACCCAACGATCACCTGGCCTCTTAAAACCGACTTCACTCAAGCCTGGCCATGTGATTTTGCGGTTCAGTTTGAGTGGATCTGGAATGACAATAATTCGGTAGTCACGACTTAAGCGGAGAATTTCCAATTCCCGTTCATGTCATCTGATGGAACGAAATTTGATGTCAGCACCCTCGATCCCTCGCTTGTTGGTACTCACACTTTCACCTTGCGAGCCTCCGTGGTAAATCCTGATACGACTGAGATCGAAAACTTGGACTTCACGTTCACGGTTGAAATCCTACCGCCTGACTGCGCCAAAGCTGTGTTGACGTGTCCTACGATTCAGTTAACACATGGTGCATTTTTGCCAGACTAGCCTTACACCTTCACTGAAGCAACTGATTCAATTACAGATCTCGTGTCCGCCTTCGTTGCCGACTACTGTGGGCCGAAGTTCTACCAGATTGCCACAGTTCTCTAATCGTTACTATCGATGGATAGCGCGTCGAAGACACTGACTGTGCTATACACAGAAGACATCTCACTTGTCACTCAGGCCTAGCCCGTGATTCTGTATTTGCAGGTCATCATGGACCATTTGGAAACTACCCAGGTGGCGCCAATCAACTGTGGAGTACAGGTGACTTACATCTGCACAGTCACAGATATTACCTACTCTGGAACTCCTCCACCTTTGTAATCTTACAGTTATGAGATCGGAAAGACAAATCCTGGTCCCTCAATTCCTTTTCCTGCTTTGACTGAATTCACTCAAGTTCCTGCCTGTGAAAAAGCCATTTACGGAGAATGGGAATGGACCGATCCCTCGGCAGCCTCTTCGATTGTCACTGAGACTGGAATTTCATTCATGACATCGACAGGATCTTAATTCGATGTGTACACCTTGAATCCTACCCTCGAGGGCGTAAATCAGATCAAGTTGATGGCTCAAGTGGATAATTCGCATTTAGCAACTCCGACTACGATTCTGAATGAAGAATTCGTTTTCGATTTGACAATCATTCCACCCAACTGCGCGGAGTCTATTTTGACATGTCCGACGATTTAGCTTACGCATGGTGTGTTCCTGCCAGCTTAGGATCACGTCTTCTTGGAGATAGAAGACTCTAAATCCTAGCTCGTGTCCGCCTTCGTTGCCGACTACTGTGGACCGAAGTTCTACCAGATCGAACCGGCTAGCTCAGCCTTCCTTTTTATGAATAGCCCGACGAAGACACTGACTGTGTTGTACACAGCAGACATTTCACGAGTCGCTATGACCTAGCCCGTGATTCTGCAGATGCAAGTCATCATGGACCATCTGGAATCTACCCAGGTGGCGCCAATCAACTGTGAAGTACAGGTGACTTACATCTGCACAGTCACAAGCATTACCTACTCTGGAACTCCTGCTACGGGGATTTCGTATGTTTACTAGCAAGTGATGTCGCCTGCGACTTTCGTTGCTTTCCCGTTAGCTAGCCCTCCTAACTATGTACAATAACCTGCCTGCGACAATCCCTAAAGTTGGAAGCTAATGCATAACGGTGTGGATGAGGGTTAAGTTTTCCCTTCCTGGCTTGATAATGCAGGCGAAGTATTTTCAACTGAAGCAGACGTGGCTGACGTGGGTAATCACGTGCTCTAAGAGGTAGTGTTTGTCACAAATCCTAGCACAAATTCTGTGATAGAGAACACCGAATTCGACTTCTCAGTAGATATTTAAGCCGCTCCAAGCTGTCATACTGCAAATCCGGTTTGCCCGACGATCTCAGTGGCGTACAGTCTATTTACGGGACCCGTCGTCAACACTTTAGCTATCGGCGACACGATTACGGATCTTGTTGGAGCTATTCAGCCGGATTACTGCGGTCCGCGACATTACTCGGTGCAAGGTGGCGACACACTTTTCGCAACCGTCTTGATTGATGACCTGACAGTCGACTCTGACGACATCACGTTAGATGCAACGACTGAATCGTTTACTCTAGAGATGGTTCTGAGAAAAGACTTAACGACGGAAACTTTACCGTTAGAGTGCCCCGCTTCTATCGACTTCACGTGCACCGTGACGGATACGGTGTTTTCTCCACTTCCTGCCACAGGTGCCACCTACGAATACGAGATCGGCTTCACTCCGAGCCACTTCATCGAACTTCCCAGTGTGACAACTGTGATTCAGAACCCTCCTTGCGAAAAAATAGTTTATGAAGAGTGGGAGTGGTCAGACGGCGTTAACCCCATGACAGCATACGAGAAAACCAGCGCTCTTTTCATACCATTCTTGATCTTTGATGGGTGGTCGAACTTTGAGGTCACCACCCTAGATCCAGCTCATGTTGGTACTCACACGATCACCTAGCGAGTTTGGGTTGAAAATCCTGACATGAATTTGATTGAGAGCAGACATTTCACGTTCACGGTTAAAATCCTGCCGCCTGACTGCGCCAAAGCAACATTGACATGTCCATCCATCTCGCTTGATTACGAGATCTTTGAACCTGCTTTAGATTACACCTTCACCGAGATACTCGACTCAGTGACAACTCTTGTGCAGGCTCATGAGACCTTCTACTGCAGTCCGAAGTCCTATGTTCTCCAGAAAGGCCTGGAAGCGTACCTCACGCTTGATGACCCGAACTTGACACTGTCCGTTTACTCTGTGGACAACACACTTTCTGAAACATCTGTGACTGCTCTGATAGACGTGACTTTGGATGTCGGAGAGCTCACCGAAGTGACCCTCGTGCAGACTTGCCCCGTTGATGTGTCTCTCTTGTGTTTGGTCGCCACGGTTAGCTATACTCCAGTAACAGGTGGCTGTGACTCTTCTGACGGTAGTGGCATTTGCGTGCCTGCTACAGGAACAGTCCTCAGCTTTGAGATTGCATTCACTACGCCGAACCCAACGCTCACTTTGCCTCTTAAAACCGAATTCACTTAAGCCTGGCCATGCGGTTTTGCGGTCCAGTTTGAGTGGATCTGGATAGACAATTATGGAGTCTAAGGGACTTATGCTGAGAATTTCCAATTCCCGTTCATGTCCTCTGATGGAACGCAATTTGAAATCTTCACCCTCGATCCTGCTCATGCAGGTACTCACACTTTCACCTTGCGAGCCTTCGTGGTAAATCCTGATGCCGCAGCGACTGAGATCGAAGACTTGTCTTTCACGTTCACGGTCGAAATTCTACCGCCTGACTGCAGCAAGGCAGTGTTGACATGTCCTGAAATGTAACTTGATTATGGGATCTTTGACCCTGTCATGGAGTACACCTTCACTGAGATAATCGATTCAGTGACAGTTCGTGTGCAGGCTTTTGACGATGATTGGTGCAGTCCAAAGTTCTACGGGCTGAGTGCTGGAAACGAAGCTTTCTTGACCCTGGACAATTCAGTGGGGATGGTATCTGTCTTTTCAACTGATCACACGCTGTCGGGAACTAGTGTGACGGCTTAATTGGAAGTCACGATGGATTATGGAGAATTGACAGAAGTTTCACCTCCGATGACCTGTGATATTAATGTCACTCTAATATGCATGGCTAAAAGGATTAAATTCTTGAGGCAGGATATCATGGGGCAAGAAGTCATGTACCAAATCGACGTGACCCCTAATAAGCCCCGCATCAAGCTGCCGCAACTGATGGATTACGTCCAAGAGCACAGCTGTGAGCACGACATGTTTGAAGAGACGCTGCTTGATGGCGAGATCGTTGAGCTCGAAACCATTCCGTTTATGAAGTACTTTTCAACCGAAAAAGAGTTCGAAGTGAGCACAGACGATGAAGACGATGTTGGCACTTACCTGTTCACGCGGCGAGTGTTCTTGAGGAATCCGGATGGAAAGACAATCGAGAACATCGAGTTCGTGTTCAATGTGACGATACTCGAAAGGCCCACTATCTATGTTCACAACTAGCCGCCCTACTTCTAGGCTGACCCGAAAGACCTAGTTTAGTATTTTAGCGATGCTTGGGAATACAAACTGCCCCCGGTAAAGGACCCTGAGGGCAGTGAAGTTTCCTACAAGTTCAGCTTTGGCTAAGCATCCAGCTTCATCACGGTAAATCAAAACGGCACGCAGCCCATCCTGCAGGTCTAGAATGGAACTGCCAGAACCGGCGTGTACACGCTGTACGTGCGCCTGGCTGACAACGAAACAGCTCTGAGCCCCCTATACCAATTCAACTTGACCGTCTTGGGGTAGTATCAAAATTACGAGGACTTGATCTTCAGTAATTTAACCAATGCTTCAGACCCTATGCTGAGTAATTTGACCACGAACCTAACCGTGGCCGAATACGCATAAGCTTAAGTCCTCCAAAACTACTTCGATGCAGAGCAGATTCAGGTGATCTTGGATGCGCAGCGGAAAGCGAAGGAAAGTGGATCAGATCACAAGCCACCCGAAGTGTCTATCCTGAGTATTAGCAACTTGGGTGGAGTCGTGCTTAAGTTTACTAAGCCCATGATGATTCCTAAAAACCTGACGGCCCTCTTTAACTAATCAGTGGCTATCGACTACAAAGGAGTGAAGCACCGTATTTTGGGAGTGATGAACAACTACACGGTGCCGCTTGAGGATGAAGGCGAAGCTATCGTGCCGACGATGGATGTCGACATAATGCCTGGCTACTACTCCGACGCCAACAACTTGACGTTCTTCTGGAACGTCACAAGCTACGAGGGACAGAGTCTCGAGATGCAGCTCTACTTTGACAGTGCCGTATACATTTCGTCGCAAGAGATCCCAGAAGAGTTGCGGATTGCTTTCTATGAGACGAACTTGTTCTATTGCTTTGAAGGCCAGCCGCTCAAGTTCAACACTGTGCTGTAGCGAAAGATGCCTCCTTAGCTTCAGCTGAATACGACGAAGTCCTTTGTGGTGTTCGCGTAGGCTATCGCGCAGGGTTCGAAAGTCTTGCTCGCCTCCAACGTGATCATCAACATCTTCATCACTGGCTCGCTGCAGCAGCTGTGGAGTGCGATCAACACTCAGCAAATCATCGTGCTGCTACCGCTGTTCAACGTGCTGATGCCTGCCAACGCCGCCTACTTCTTCAGTTTCATTATGTTGATTGCCAGTTTCGACATCTTCCCCGTCGAGGAGTACTACGACGACTGGTTTGGCATGGAACCGGTCGACCCCTTGGATCAAAATTTCGATTCACTCGGATTCGAGTCAATGTACTTCATGCATAACTTGGGTTCGTTTATGATTGCCGTGGTCCTCTTCCCGGTGTTTGTCCTCTTCTACTACTCGCTGTTCCTGTGCAAAAAGTCAGTGCGCGCAATGGCTACTCAAGAATACGTGCAAAGAAAGATCTTCTGGAGTCACTCGATCAGAACGTTGTACGAAACCTACTCCATGATTTGCATTTGCGCGATGATCAACTCCATGCACCTTCGCTTTAACAACTTTGGCGCGGCGTTGTCGAGCATTATGGCCATCAGCATGGGCGTCCTTTGCTTCGCGCTGCCGTTCAGAATCTTGCAAATCCTTTGCTCCAAATTCGATACGCTCAACGAAACGAAGGTGAAGGAGTCAATTGGAGAACTGTATGTAGAACTTAACCTTGAAGGAGGAAAGATGGTGCTTCTGTACCCCTTCTTCTTCTTCTTGCGCAGATTCTTGCTGACCGTGACCATAATTTATCAGGACAAACTAATCTGGCAAGTGGGCTGCCTCGCCGCCCAGGTCATTGCCGTTGTCATCTTGATTGGTCGTGTGGATGTCTTTGCAGACAAAAACAAGTACAGGGTGGAAACTTTTAACGAAGTGATCATCATGATGATGCTCTACCTTACCATGTGCTTTAGCGACTTTGTCCCCGAACCCACAACCAGAGAAACCGTCGGCATCTGGTCCTGCTGCTCCGTTGGCATGCATCTGTTTGTCAACCTTCTCGTTCTATTCCTCAAGTAGTGCAAGATGGCCCGGGATCAGTGGAGGAAGTACAAGTTGGATAAAAAGATCAACAAGGAGAAGATTGAAGCCCGTAAAAAGGCTCAAGCTCTCCGAGCTGATAAAGAAGACAAGCGAGATGCACTGAAAAGAGCAACTAGCGGCGTCGGAATTCCTCTCGGTGGCTATCGCAAGTCAATTGCTGGAGAGCTCGAGAAGATTGAAGAGGAGAGCAAGGAGAGTATCGAAAGTTCTCATCGGTGGAGAAACATGCCGGATGGAGGAGAGCTTCGCGGTGTCCCTGCCCATCTGCGCCTGCCTGACCCCAAAACCATGTCACTCGCCTAGAAGATGAAAAAGGTTGACAAGATGAACGAGAAGTTGCGGAAGCAGAACAAACCTCTGACTCTAATTCCTTTCAACCCAATTGTGACTCAGACCATGCTCGACAACATGAAAGCCCTTGATGAGATAGCTGCACGAGCTAATCTTGATGGCTGTCGCGCAAAGCCAGGTGTAGGGGCCCCGATTGAGCCTATCACAATTTTGAGACCGATGAGAACCAAATCTTAATTGAAAGCTATGAGTCCTCTTCCAAACGCCGGAAGGTCAAAATTCTCTAAGCGTGGCAAACAGGATGCTGACCTTACTTAAACTTCGCCTCGTGTGGGCACGGAGAGTAAGTTCCTTGGCACGGAGTAGTCAAATGGTAAGCTTACCGAGAAGACGGATAATATATTTGGACTCTCGAAAGAGGACGAGGAGTGGGTTCTCAACTTCAAGGAACCTGCTAATCCCATTAAGCAGAGGGAACTTAAGTACTGAGCACACTCACCTATCTTTATAATTTATGAGAGCTAGATTCCGATCGGGCTTCCATCAATTATTATTTAAGTTATTATGGCCCACTAGCTACTAGCCGGAGGGTCTAATTTCAATTTCTAATACATATTTACCATACGCGTTTATCTTTACACTCACTTAGATTTCAACAAGGGGTTTTGGGGTTTTGGGGTTTTGGGGTTTTGGGGTTTTGGGG
>Ga0208544_10002016_pt1 | contig 13591 bp, 13 predicted proteins | sample DEB08_DNA_9_FD_184526 | JGI IMG/M metagenome (GOLD analysis project Ga0208544, IMG submission 184526) | Aqueous microbial communities from the Delaware River and Bay under freshwater to marine salinity gradient to study organic matter... | ecosystem: Environmental > Aquatic > Marine > Coastal ...
GGTTATAGCCAACATCGTCTAAGAAATCTTCACCATATTCACCTTTCATAAAAGCGGCAGCATCGTCTTTAGAAACATACTTGGTTTCTTTTACATATTTTGCTAATGCTAAGCTTTTTTCTAACTGATTTATCTCAACATCTTTAGCATTATCATTCAAATAAATGGTCATGACCACACGCTCTTTAAAATTGTCTGAAATAGTTTTTGCGTTTAATACAAGCATGCCTAATAAACCAATTAAAAATAATACCAAAGCAATACTTAGTACAACCGAAAAATAGGATGAAATTAATCGACGTTTTTGATGCTTTTCAAAAGATGAGCTCATAGAGTGTTTTAGTTGATTGTGTAAAAATAATAAAGTATCTTTAATCTTAAATTATAATAACTCAAACATATGAACATTGTTGTATTTGGAGCTGGAGGAGTTGGCGGCTATTTTGGTGGAAAATTAGCACAAGCTGGTTATGATGTTACGTTTATTGCCAGAGGGAAACATTTGCAAGCCATTAAAAACAATGGATTAAAAGTAAAGAGCGTCAATGGAGATTTTATAGTGCGACCAAAAGTTACTGAAGACGTTTCAACTATTAAAAATCCAGATTTAGTAATTCTTGGTGTAAAGTCGTGGCAACTAGAAGATGTAGCCTTGCAATTAAAACCTGTTATTAATAAAACTACAATGGTGTTGCCATTACAAAATGGTGCTGATAATGCTGACAGATTAAGAAGCATTTTGCCACACGAAAATGTGTTAGCAGGTTTGTGTAAAATTGTAAGTCGCGTTGAATCACCTGGAGTGATTGATCATTTCGCTTTTGACCCAGAGATAGTATTTGGAGAGTATAATAGCGAACATACAACTCGAATTCAAGAAGTTGGTAAACTATTGGATAATGCTAATATTAAAAATAGAATTTCAGAAGATATTCATTTAGATATATGGAAAAAGTTCCTGTTTATTGTTACTATTAGTGGTATTGGAGCTATCACGCGTTCAGTTTATGGAGATATTAGAACAGATGATTATTTAAGGCAAATTATGTATCAAACAGCCAATGAAATTGTAGCTGTTGCAAATGCGAAAGCAATTGGCTTAACCAACGACGATATCGAAATGGTGCTAAAAATAATAGATAATTTTAACCACGATACTACTGCATCTATGCAACGCGATTTTATGGCTGGACGTCCAAGTGAACTTGAGAATTTTAATGGTTACATTGTTAAACAAGGGAAACATCTTCACATTACTACACCAGCTAACGCATTTATTTATCATTGTTTATTGCCACAAGAAAACAAAGCGCGTGGATTATTTTAGTTTTACTTTAGGTTTTCGGCTTATTAAATACACGCCAGAAACTACAAGCAAACAACTCAATATTTTCACCAAATTAATGTCTTGAGCATATTCTTCGTGCATCAATACATACGCATAAATACTAACCATAATAAAACTTACAGCCGGTTGTAAATACACATAACTTCCATTAACTGATGGCGCAACATAATTAAGTGCATAGATGTTGAATAAATAAGCAAAGAAAGTCGTAAATAAAACTACAAACCCAACAGCCAAATAAGTGTTCAAATCAAAAGCTGAAAAATCAGTAGCTAAAAAATCACCTATTCCAAACGGAAACATAAAAATAAAACCAAATAAAAATACCCAACTAATTACATTTAAAGCATTGTATTTTTTCATCATTGGTTTTACTAAAACTAAATACAACGCATAAGAACATGCATTAATAAAAACGAACAAATTTCCTAAAGTAGAACTCGTTCCAGCTGCACTTTTACCATACCAAATAAGCAAAACAGCTCCAATACCACCAACGGTTATACCAATAAGCTTGTTAGTCGTTATTTTTTCCTTTAGAATCAATGCACTAAATATTAAAACCATCACAGGAATTGAAGTTATGATGATTGAAGCATCAATTGGCGATGTTAAATTTAAACCATGAAAAAACAGTAATTGGTTCGTTGTAACACCAAGTATGCCGCAAAGCACTAATCTCAAAAAATCTTTTTTAGCAATGGATTCTTTGATAAATGATTTAATTATCCAAAACAAAATGCCTGCGCCAACGATTCTTAAAAACACAAAAGCCGATGGCCCAATTTTATTAGGCATGATGCCTTTTGCAATGAGGTAATTTGCACCATAAATGACATTGGCTCCAAGAAGAGCTAAATGTGCTTTGTGAGTGTTGGTTAACAATAGAAGTGTTGGTTAAAATTCTGGTGAAAATACAAATTGCTTTTCAAAATGAATCTTTTTATAATATTAATTAGTTCAATCAAATCGCAATCTTAATTTATTAGAACCAATCACTTTACTGTTTTCTTTATTAACCGTAAATTTGCGCTTTTAATTACGGAAAGCATTACGATGAAATACCATTTCAACGAGATAGAAAAAAATTGGCAAGACTATTGGGCAAAAAACCAAACGTTTAAAGCCGAAAACAATTCTGACAAACCAAAGTATTACGTGCTAGACATGTTCCCTTATCCAAGTGGAGCAGGATTGCATGTTGGTCATCCATTAGGCTATATAGCAAGTGATATTTATGCACGTTACAAGCGTCATAAAGGGTTTAATGTGTTGCATCCTCAAGGTTATGATAGTTTTGGCTTACCTGCTGAACAATATGCTATTCAAACTGGGCAGCATCCAGCTGTTACTACCGAAGAAAATATAAAAACCTATCGTCGTCAGTTAGACCAAATTGGGTTTTCATTCGATTGGTCTCGTGAAGTACGAACTTCTGATCCTAATTATTACAAATGGACGCAATGGATTTTCATTCAACTGTTCAATTCTTGGTATAATAACGACAGTAATAAAGCAGAATCTATAGATGCTTTAGCTAGGCTTTTTGAAGCCGAAGGAAATGCCAATGTAAATGCTGAATGTGATGATGATGTTGAAGTGTTTACTGCTGAAGATTGGATAAGTTATGCCTCAGAACAACAACAAGAAATATTACTAAAATACAGATTAACCTATTTAGCTGAAACTGAAGTTAACTGGTGCCCAGCATTAGGAACGGTTTTAGCAAATGACGAAATCGTGAATGGTGTTTCAGAACGTGGTGGACATCCAGTTGTTAGAAAGAAAATGACACAATGGAGTATGCGAATTTCTGCATATGCTGAACGTTTACTTCAAGGATTAGAAACTATAGATTGGCCAGAACCACTAAAAGAAATCCAACGTAATTGGATTGGAAAATCGGTTGGTGCCACTGTGACCTTTGATGTGAAGCAACATGATGAAAAAATATCAGTATTTACTACACGACCAGACACAATATTTGGAGTCTCGTTTATGACGCTAGCTCCAGAGCACGAATTGGTGTCAAAAATTACAACTGAAGCACACAAAGCTGAGGTTGACACTTATATTAAGGCTACTGCAAAACGTAGCGAACGTGATAGAATGGCTGATGTAAAAACCATTTCAGGTGCTTTTACAGGAGCTTATGCTGAACATCCTTTTTCTAAAGAACCAATTCCAATTTGGATTGGCGATTATGTATTAGCTGGTTACGGAACAGGAGCAGTAATGTCTGTACCTTGCGGTGACCAACGTGATTATGATTTTGCAAAACATTTCAATATTCCTATTCCAAATATTTTTGAAGGTGTTGATATATCTGAAGAAGCGTTTGTAGATAAAGACAATACAGTCGTTGCAAATAGCGGCTTTTTGGATGGACTTAGTTACAAAAAAGCAGTAAAAACTGCGATTCATGAGTTGGAAAAACTAGGTCAAGGTGAAGGAAAAATCAATTACAGATTGCGTGATGCTGTGTTTAGCAGACAACGATATTGGGGAGAACCATTTCCTGTGTATTATGTCAATGGCATGCCACAAATGATTGATGCGCAACATTTACCTATCACTTTACCTGAAGTTGAAAAATATTTACCAACCGAAACTGGCGAACCGCCTTTAGGAAATGCAATCGTTTGGGCTTGGGATACGACAAAAAACAAAGTTGTTTCTAATGACTTAATAGATAATAAAACTATTCATCCTTTAGAGTTGAACACAATGCCTGGATGGGCAGGAAGCTCACAGTATTTTAATCGTTATATGGATCCACACAATGATGCTGAAATCTTCTCTCAGGAAGCCATTAACTATTGGGAACAAGTAGATTTATATATTGGCGGAAGCGAGCATGCTACAGGACACTTATTATATTCTCGTTTTTGGCAAAAGTTTATGTTCGATCTTGAATTAGTGCCTCATGAAGAGTTTGCTAAAAAACTCATTAATCAAGGAATGATTTTAGGGACTAGTGCTTTTGTTTATAGATGGGAATATGGTCTTCTAAATAAAAGTCAAAAGAGATATCCGATAATGATATCAAAGAATATTATTGAAGACTCTAAAAAAAATAAAACTAAGATATTTGATTTATTGCCAATCAAATTACAAGACCTAATAAGTAAACAGGGAACTATTGGTTCAAATACTCAAATGAGTCATTTCACACCGATTCACGCAGACGTATCTTTTGTGAATTCTTCAGATGAACTAGACATAGAATCCTTTAAAAATTGGAGACAAGAATTTAAGGACGCCGAATTTATTTTAGAAGATGGAGCTTATAAAGTAGGTAGAGATGTCGAAAAAATGTCTAAATCCAAATATAATGTGGTGAACCCAGACCAAATTTGTATTGATTATGGTGCTGACAGTTTACGTCTCTATGAAATGTTCCTTGGTCCTTTAGAACAATACAAACCTTGGAATACATCAGGAATTACAGGAGTGCATAGTTTCCTTAAAAAACTTTGGAAGTTATATTTTGATGATAATGGTTTTAAAGTAACTGATGCGGAACCAAGCAAAGACAACTTAAAAACGCTTCATAAAACCATTAAAAAAGTAGAAGAAGATATTGATAATTTCTCATTCAATACCTCTGTGTCTACCTTTATGATAGCATGTAATGAGTTAACAGCTCAAAAGTGTACAAGTAAACAAATACTAGAGCCATTATTGGTTCTAATCTCACCTTACGCACCACATATTGCTGAAGAGTTATGGAATCAGTTAGGTCATAACGCATCTATTTCAACAGCTCCTTTCCCAAAATTTGATGAAAGTCATTTGGTGGAGTGCACTAAAAATTATCCAATTTCGTTTAATGGTAAAATGCGCTTCACATTAGAATTGTCGTTAGAGTTGAATAAAGATGAGATTGAAGCAGCTGTAATGTCACATGACAAAACTAAAGAGCAGCTGCAAGGACGTGAACCTAAAAAAGTGATTGTGGTTCCTGGTAAAATTGTAAATATTGTTGGGTAATTTTCAAATAGAGATTATTGGTTTAATAGCAGGAGTACTAACTACAGCTGCCTTTTTACCTCAAATTTATAAAACTTGGAAAACTAAAGACGTGTCGGCACTATCGCTGCCTATGCTAATATTATTTTTTGTTGGTATTGTGCTGTGGCTTGTATATGGTATTTATATTGAAAGTTTATCAATGATACTTGCTAATGCCATTACCATAGTTTCGGCTTTTTTTCTTATATATTTTAAGCTCACATATCAAAGCAAAAAGAAAAGAACTGACAAAATTTCTTAACTAAAATTTGGCTCAGAATTTGCTATCATTATATTACATTTACAATACTAAAATTTAAAAAAATGATTGGATATTATATGTTAATTGGAGCTATAGCTCTAGTAAGTTGGTTGGTAAGTAATCAATTAAAGAAAAAATTTGCTCACTACTCTAAAGTGCAATTGCGTAATGGTTTGAGTGGTAAAGAAATCGCAGAAAAAATGCTATCAGATAATGGTGTTTTTGATGTTGAGGTCATTTCGGTTTCAGGTCAATTAACAGATCATTACAACCCGAAAAATAAAACAGTAAACTTAAGTGAGGCGGTTTACAATCAATGTAATGCTGCAGCTGCAGCTGTTGCTGCTCACGAATGTGGACATGCTGTACAACATGCAAAAGCTTATAGTGCTTTAGGAATGCGTTCTGCTTTAGTACCAATTGTTAGTATTACTTCGGGTATGTCGCAATGGTTGGTTATTGGTGGACTTATATTAGGAGGAGCTACTGGATTAGGATTAGGATGGTGGGTTGCTGTTGCTGGTTTAGTGTTTATGGGTTTTGCAACCTTATTTAGTTTTATTACACTTCCTGTTGAGTATGATGCGAGTAACAGAGCATTAGCTTGGTTAAAAGCAAAAAACATGGTAACACCAGAAGAGTATAAAGGATCTGAGGACGCTCTTAAATGGGCTGCAAGAACATATTTGGTAGCTGCAATTGGAGCACTCGCTTCATTATTATATTGGGCACTTCAAGTTTTTGGGGGAAGAGATTAACTTAGTTCCTAAATAATTAGTTTGTATTTGGCTAATAGCCTTCCTTGCGTAAGAATTAAAAACTATATATGAAAAAATTTATTTTAGGAATTCTTACAGTTGGAGTTCTAATAACCACTGCTTGTGGTGGTAGTGATGATGATAATAACTCATCAAATCAATGTCAAACTTGTAATCAGGATTTTGGGGGTGAGAATATAACTTCTGAAATTTGTGATAATGGAGACGGAACATTTACTATTACATTTAATGGTGAAGAAGAAACGGAAGATTTAAATGGAGCTACGTTTGAAGAAATTATTGCTGCTTATGAAGAATTAGGAGCAACTTGTAATTAGAGTAAATTTAGTATAAAATAAGCCTCTGAATTTCTGGGGCTTTTTTATATCTTAATTTGTCTGTCAATTTGTTGATTTAGAGAAATAAATGTTTCTGTTCTGGAGACGCCTGATATGGTTTGAATATCTTTATTTAAAACTTGCATTAAGTGTTCATTATCCTTACATAAAATCTTAACCAGAATACTCCAATTTCCTGTTGTGTAATGACATTCTAGCACTTCAGGAATTTTTTTAAGTTGTCTTACAGCATCTGGATTATTCATGGCCTTGTCTAAGAAAATACCAACAAATGCCATAGTTGTATATCCTAGAACTTTAGGATTAATAATGAATTTTGAACCTGAAATTAATTCTGATTTTTCTAATTTTCGTAAGCGTTGATGAATTGCTGCTCCTGATATTCCAACTTGTCGAGCTATTTCCAAAATAGGTGTTCTGGCATCGTCCATTAAAGCACGAAGTATCTTTTTATCAATACCATCAATAAATATATTTTGGTTTATAATTTTCATACTTATTTTAAACTAGTTGAATTTCAGTTTAAATATTTAAAGGATTATAACCTAAATAAGGGACTTCTTTTTCATGAAATTCTATTCCAAACTCTTTTAGCTCTTTTAAAATTGGTTCATACACTTCTTTGGCAATTGGAATCTGAACGCCAGGCGTTTTTATTTTTCCATTTAAAACAGCCAAAGTTGCCATTGCAACTGGTAAACCAACAGTTTTGGACATAGCTGTGTACGTTTGGTCATCGCCAATAGCTACCATAGTTGAATCTATTTGATGGTTCTCACCATTTAGGATGTACCCAAATTTATGGTACATAACAATCATGTCCTTATCGTTTTCATCTAATGTCCAACTATCCATTAATATTTTTTGTAGTATTTCAGCTGGTGTGGCTCTTACAAGATTCACCATTTTGTTACGATTAAAAATGTCGAGTTCTTCAAGTTTATCCCAAACAATATCATCTTGATCTATTTTTAGTGCATGCCTAAATTTTAGCTCTACAGAATCTGTTGGACTATAAGGTAAAAACGCATTGACAAAATCACGATAACTCATATTCTCGCTATCATCAATGGAGTAACTGTCATCTGTCATTCCTAATTGCACAAAAATATTCCATGCACGACTAAACCCAACACGTCGCATTGTTCCCCGATATAATGTTTTAATTTCATCTAAGCCATATACGCTTTGATATTTTAATGAATCTCTATTAGCATAAGCTTCAAAACGACCATAACCTTCCACTTCCAAAAATTCGGTACGTCTAAAAAGTCTATTGTAAGGAATGTATTTATAAGTGCCTTCCTGTAGAAATTTGGCGGCACTACCTTGTCCTGCAACAACAACGTTTCTTGGATTCCAAGTAAATTTATAATTCCATAAGTTGTTATCACTTTCAGGAGCTACAAGTCCACCTGTAAAAGATTCAAACAAAATAATTTCGCCACCTTTAGCTCTAATACCATCTAAAACCTGCATTGCACTCATGTGGTCAATTCCTGGATCTACACCAATTTCATTCATGAAAATTAAACCTTTGTTTTTTGCTGAAGAATCTAATGCTAGCATTTCAGGACTGATGTAAGAGGCTGTAACCATGTGTGTACTATGTGTAACACAATCTTTAGCAACTTCAATATGAAATCTTGCAGGAAGCATAGATACTACAATATCAGCAACTTTTATTGCATTTCCTCGAATTTCTTTATCAAAAACATCAAGAGGGATTACATTCGCATGATCATGATTGTCAATAAGTTTTCGAGCATTTTTCACATTGATATCACCAATAGTAATATGTAAATCTTCTACTTCAGCTTTGTCTAATAAATACTTTATTAAATATGATGCAGATTTTCCAGCACCTATTACTAATATGTTTCGCATAGTCAGTTTTGTTGCGTAATTTTGGTTTTTTAATGTTACGAATGTAATAAATTGTAGGTGTTATAAAAACATAAAATAGATTTTAATATGAACAAGAAACTACTAATTGCAGGAAGTATTTTAGGCTTGATATCTATTGTTTTAGGTGCTTTTGCTTCGCATGGTTTAGGAAAAGTAATTACTGAAGATGCGATTAATACATTTCAAGTTGGTGTGCGTTACCAAATGTATCATGCATTGATGCTCTTATTTGTTGGAAGTACAACAAAAATAAAAGTTAAATCAAAGCAATGGATATTTTTACTTGTGGTTTTAGGAATCTTTTTGTTTTCTGGATCTATATATGGATTGGCAACAAATGACTTAACTGGATTTGATTTTAAAGCGATAGGATTTATAACTCCAATAGGCGGCTTACTACTTATCTTATGTTGGTTAGTAATGTTAGTTGATTTTTTAAAATTAAAAGAATAATAATGTTGATTTTTTAAATCAGGTTTCTAATAAAATTTATATTTTTGCAGGATAAACAACACAATAAAATTATGGTGGATAACACCCAAAGCACGAAAACGATTTCGCTAGAACAATACGGAATTAAGAACGCAAAGGTAAATTACCAATTATCACCAAATCAACTTCACGACAAAACAATTGCAAATAATCAAGGTGTAGAATCTTCCTCTGGAGCATTAGCTGTGAATACAGGTGAATTTACAGGACGCTCACCTAAAGATCGTTTTATTGTGAAAGACGACATCACAAAAGATCGTGTTTGGTGGGGAAATATTAATATTCCTTTTGAAAGTGATCAATTTGAAGCGCTTTACAAAAAAGTAACTACTTATTTATCAGATAAAGAATTGTATGTTAGAGATAGTTATGCTTGTGCTGACGACAGCTATAAAACAAATATTCGTGTTATAAACGAATATCCTTGGAGCAATATGTTTGCTTATAATATGTTTTTACGTCCTGACGAAGAAGCGTTGAAAAACTTTGATCCAGAATGGGTTGTAGTGAACGCTCCAGGTTTCATGGCAAACCCTGAAGTTGATGGTACACGTCAACACAATTTTGCAATCCTAGATTTTACTAGAAAGATTGCCTTGATAGGAGGAACAGGTTATACTGGTGAGATTAAAAAAGGTATTTTTTCAGCTTTAAACTTTATACTTCCTGTGTTTGAAAATACACTGCCAATGCACTGTAGTGCTAATGTTGGTAAAGATGGTGATACTGCAATCTTTTTTGGATTATCAGGAACTGGAAAAACAACTCTGTCAACAGATCCAGACCGAAGTTTAATTGGTGATGACGAACATGGTTGGACTGCCGAAAACACAGTGTTTAATTTTGAAGGTGGTTGCTATGCAAAAGTGATTAACTTAACAAGAGATAGTGAGCCTGAGATTTATGATGCCATAAAAAAAGGCGCTATTCTTGAAAACGTAATTATGGATGCAGATGGCAAGGTAAATTTTACAGATACATCAATTACACAAAACACAAGAGTGAGTTACCCAATATATCATATTGAGAATATCCAAATACCATCTATAGGTAAGAATCCAAAAAATATTTTCTTTTTAACAGCAGATGCTTTTGGAGTATTGCCTCCAATTTCAAAATTAACGCCTGGTCAGGCAGCTTATCATTTTATTTCGGGATATACTGCAAAAGTAGCTGGAACAGAAGCAGGAATTGACGAGCCATTACCAAGTTTTTCTGCTTGTTTTGGAGCGCCTTTTATGCCTTTACATCCAACAAAATACGCAGAGATGTTAAGTAAAAAAATGAAAGATGCTGGCGTGAATGTTTGGTTGTTAAATACTGGGTGGACAGGTGGACCTTACGGAGTTGGGAGCAGAATTAAATTGAAATACACGAGAGCGATGATTACTGCAGCTCTTAACGGGGATTTAGATATTGTGACGCCAGAAACTTATAGAACACATTCAGTATTTGGTTTATTACAACCACGCTTATGTCCTGGAGTTCCAACTGAAGTTTTAAGCTCAAGACAAACTTGGAATAACGATGAAGCATATTATAAGACTGCTTATAAATTATCAGATTCTTTTAGAGAAAACTTTAAGAAATTTGAAGCCTATGCCAATGAAGAGATTCTAGCTGGTGCGCCAAATGTGAAAGCATAAATTAGTATGTATTAAACAAAAAAGGGTGAAGATAAAATCTTCACCCTTTTTTGTTTTTTTCAAAAGCGTTATTTTTTGTTTACACTTTCTATATATTTTTCCAATGCCATTGTCATAGAAGGTGTTTCGGGTGTTGGAGCCGAAATATCAACTCGCAAACCTTTTTCTTCAACTGCTTTAATTGTTGTGTTTCCAAACACAGCAATTCGTGTATTTTTTTGCTTAAAATCAGGAAAGTTGTGAAATAATGAATCAATTCCTGAGGGACTAAAAAACACAAGAACATCATAAATAACATTCTCTAGGTCAGATAAATCACTAATTACAGTTTTGTAAAATGTAGATTTTTTCCAATTCACACCTAACTCATTTAAGATTTCAGGGATTTCAGGTTTTAGTTTGTCTGCAGCAGGAAGCAAAAAAGACTCGTCCTTATACTTTTTTATAAGAGGAGCTAATTCAGCAAAAGTACGTTTACCAACATAAATTTTTCGCTTACGATATACCACATATTTCTGTAAATAATAAGCAACAGCTTCAGATTGACAAAAATACTTCATAGAATCAGGAACCTTAAAACGCATCTCTTCAGCCACTCTAAAAAAGTGATCTACAGCATTTCTACTGGTTAATATAATAGCAGAGTAATTTTTCAAGTCTACTTTCTCCAATCTAATATCTTTTGCAGCCACACCTTCAACATGTATAAAAGGTCTAAAATCAATTTTTATACGTTGTTTTTCTTGCAATTCAAAATATGGAGAATTTTCTACCTTAGGCTCAGGCTGAGAAACTAATATTGTTTTCACTTTCATATACGACTCGTAGTTTTGCTCTATACTAATTAGTAATAAATAGCTTATATAAAATTATATAAGGTGCAATTTCAAGTGCGCAAAGATACAAAATAAAATAAAACAAGTTGTTTAAAATTGTTTTTTGATGTGTTTTGAACGAGGTAATAAATCCTATTAAATTAATAAGAATAATTAACCCAAAAACTACATAAATAATAGTAGCAGTAGGATTTATAGCAAAAAGAAGGATAATATTAATAGGTAATAAAATGAGACCAACATAATTTTTGTAATTAGTCTTTTGAAAAATATACGAATCAATGAGTTCATCAATGTCAAATAAACTACCAATTAAACGTTCTAGTAAAACCTTAATTAGGATTAATGAGCCAATACCTACAAAAATTTTTACAAATAATGCAAAATCAAAATCCAATGGATTTACTAATTTACTGTATCCAACATACGAGAAAATACCTAAAGAAATAACAAGATTAATAAATAGAAGTGAGTCGAATTGATCAATAAATTTTTGCTCGCGTGCATAAATTTTTAAGTATTTTGAATTCCCAATTACCCATAAGTAGTCACTAAATCTATTAGTAAAAGCGTACTTAGCAAATGCCAAAACACATATGCTAAACACAATTAAAATAGTGAACCACTCGTTCGATATGATTTCTCGTAACATGTTTGCTAAATTATGAAGAATTATCTATAAAATTTATCCTGTAAATAACTTACTTTTGCTAAAATTATTTTTTTAAATGAAGGATGCTGTTGTCATTATACCAACATATAATGAAATAGAAAATATTGAAGCTATTATTCGTGCTGTTTTCAATCAAGACAAAGCATTTCATGTTTTAGTAGTTGATGATAATTCGCCAGATTTGACAGCATTAAAAGTTAAAGAACTGCAAAAAGAATTTTCGGAGCAGCTATTTTTAGAAGTTAGAAAAGAAAAATCAGGACTAGGAACAGCCTATATTCATGGATTTAAATGGTGTTTGAAACAAGGCTATCAATATATTTTTGAAATGGATGCTGATTTTTCGCATAATCCTAAAGATTTAGTACGATTGTATAAAGCTTGTGCAACGGATGGAGCAGATGTGTCTATTGGATCACGTTATATAAAAGGAGTGAATGTGGTTAATTGGCCTTTAGGTAGAGTCATCTTATCATACATGGCTTCTATTTATGTAAGATTAATAACTGGAATGAAAATTCGAGATACAACGGCAGGATTTGTATGTTATAAGCGTAAAGTGCTTGAAACTATAGATTTAGATAACGTGAAATTTGTAGGTTATGCATTTCAAATAGAAATGAAGTTTAAAGCTTATTTAAAGCGTTTCACAATAATTGAAATTCCGGTAATTTTTACAGATAGAATAAAAGGAGAATCAAAATTGAGCGGAAGTATTATTTCTGAAGCTATTTTTGGAGTTATTAGTATGAAATTTAAAAGTTTATTTTCTAAACGATAATATGCAAAACAAGACAATACTTATAAAAAATGCCAGAATTGTTAATGAAGGCAAAATATTTAATGGCGATATTCTTATTGAAAACGAATATATAAAAGAAGTTGCCTCTTCTATTAGTGCAAAATCTTCAGATGTTCATGTATTTGATGCTGAAGATAATTTTGTACTTCCAGGTGTTATTGATGACCAAGTGCATTTTAGAGAGCCTGGACTAACGCATAAAGCGACCATAGAATCTGAATCCAGGGCTGCAGTTGCTGGAGGTATTACCTCTTTTATTGAAATGCCTAATACGAATCCGCAGACCACAACTATTGAAAAACTTGAAGAGAAATTTGAAATAGCTTCAAAAACATCCTGGGCAAACTACTCCTTTATGTTTGGAGGTACCAATGATAATCTAGAAGAAATTCTTAAAGTTGATGCAAAAAACGTGGCAGCATTGAAGTTGTTTTTAGGATCTTCAACTGGAAATATGTTAGTGGATAATCCTCAGGTTTTAGAAAAAATATTC
>Ga0208544_10002018_pt1 | contig 13574 bp, 14 predicted proteins | sample DEB08_DNA_9_FD_184526 | JGI IMG/M metagenome (GOLD analysis project Ga0208544, IMG submission 184526) | Aqueous microbial communities from the Delaware River and Bay under freshwater to marine salinity gradient to study organic matter... | ecosystem: Environmental > Aquatic > Marine > Coastal ...
TGTTTAAAATGCCGCCAAAAACTTTTGGGTGTAATGTTTTTACACGCCCACCAAGAATTGAAGGATAGGAGGTTACATCTTCAACAGGAACAACTTTAATGCCTAAATCATTAATAAATTTTTCTGTACCACCAGTAGAATAAATAGTTACACCTTGTTTGTCTAACTCTTTTACAATAGGCTCTAAACCGTTTTTACTAAATACAGAGATTAATGCTGATTTAATACTTTTTTCGTTGCTCATTGGTGCTTTTTTAAAGTTTTGGAATGAAATTGTTGATGTTTCTCAGGTTTTATTCTAAATATTCGCAAAAGTACTTATTTCATCTAATAAAATAAGCGCAGAATTATTGAAAAAGGTTCCAATTTTTTAACGAAAACGAGAAGTTGTTAACAACTATAAAATTTTAGCAATTTTTTCACAAATAAACTCTAAAAACTGTTCGTCTGCTTTGGTAAAAGGATCAGGAGTATTAGAGTCTATATCAATCTGACCAATATTTTCGCCATTAATAAAAATGGGAACTACAATTTCAGCTTTTACAGTAATACTACAGGCAATATAATTTTCTTGTGCAGATACATCTGGTACTACAAAGTTTTCATTACTTAGTGCTACTTGTCCGCAAATACCCTTTCCAAATGGGATGACCGTATGGTCTGTAGGTTCGCCAACATATGGGCCTAAAAGCAATTCTTCTTTATTACCATTTCTAAAATAAAAACCAACCCAATTGTAGTATTCAATATGGGTTTCAAGTAATTCACAAAGACTGAAAAGACGTTCGTCAATAGTATTATCTGTGTTAGAAATAATCGTTTCTACTTGTGGTTTTAATTTTTCAAAAATCATAAATTCAAAAGTTTTGGTAAAAGTATCTAAAAAGGTGTAAATTCGATATCCAGATGTCATAAAATTAATCTCAATATTTGAAATCACTTTTTATAAAATACAAGTCGGTAATAAAATTCATCCATACGTTTTTGTTGGTATATATATTGTTGTCTGTGGTTTATAAATTATATCTACAATATTCTGATGGCTCAAAGTTTTACCCAGATTATATGACTAATTTGGTTTCTTTACAAAGTGAAACGTTACTGAATTCTTTTGGTTATCAAACGCAAGTCGTGCCTCACCCGGATGAACCATCAATGAAATTGATTCTAAATGGCGAATATTTAGCACGAATCATAGAAGGCTGTAACTCTATAAGTGTTGTTATTTTATTTCTTTCGTTTATAGTTGCCTTTTCAGGAAAATTAAAAACTACTTTTTTCTATATTCTTTCGGGAAGTGTTTTGATTTACACAGTAAACCTATTGCGAATAGTTATTTTAACCTTAGGGTTGTATCACTACCCAGAATATAGTGATGTTTTACATGCCGTTATTTTCCCTGGTATTATCTATGGAGTAGTATTTTTACTTTGGATATTTTGGGTAAATAGATTTTCAAAATTGAATAAGAATAATGCATAAAGCCACTAAATATATATTGCTAACAATATTAGGATTGATCCTTATTTTGATTCGTTTTTTTGAAGACATTTTGTTTTACGACCCTTATCTTGAGTTCTTTCAAAATGATTATTTATACATGGATAGCCCTAGGCGTGAAGTAGCAAAAGTACTTGGTTTTACAACGTTACGTTTTGTTTTAAACACGCTTATTTCATTGGCTATTTTATTTGTGGTTTTTAAAGATAAAAGCATTATTAAATTTTCGGTATTCATTTATGCTATTGCTTTTGTTGTTCTCATGGTTTTCTACTTATATTTTGTAGTTAACCCTAATCAAGAAGATTATTATTTGTTTTTTAATGTTCGACGTTTTTTAATTCAGCCTATATTTTTAATTCTGCTATTACCCGCGTTTTACTACCATAAGCTTAAAAACTGAAAACGTTCAATGTTAAACATTAGATAAAAATCTTATTAAAGCTTTTGTTTTTTATACTTTTGCATAGTGAATAAACAATTGTTTCATAAAGGTTTTTCTGCTTTAATGGCATTGCTAGTATTGTTTTCAACGGTGTCTTTCACTATTGAAAAGCATTTTTGCGGTGATGTATTGGTAGATGTTTCAATGTTTGTTGAAGCTGATAAATGTGCTATGGAATCTTTAGAAATCCTTCAAAAGAATACGTGTTGTAAAGATGAGATAGCTATTGTCAAAGGTCAGGATGAATTAAAAGTATCAGCATTTGAAGATCTAGATTTTGAGCAACAACAAGTTATAACTGTATTTACTAGTTTATACGTCAATCTTTTTGAGAGTTCACCAAAACAAACGATTCTTCATAAAGATTATTCCCCCCCTAATTTGGTCTCCGATATTCAGGTTTTAGATCAGGTTTTTATCATTTGATATATAGGTTTTTGTTATTCCCTTGATGAAGGGAATCTTATTTTTTTTTCGCTTTCACGGAAATATAAAAAGATTTATTAATTCAAATTAAATTTCAAAATGAAACATACATATACAGTTACAGGTATGACCTGTAATGGATGCAGAATTTCTGTGGAAGACAAATTAAGCGCGCTTCCAGACGTTGAAAATGCTTCAGTTAATTTAGAAACATCCGAAGCTATTATTGAAATGTCAAATCACATTTCAACTGAACAATTACAAATGGCATTATCTGATAAATATTTAATTTCAGAAAAAAATATTTTTAAAACAACTTCAAGTTCTATAGATAGAGAAAAAAGTGATTTACATCAACTATTTCCACTGTTTTTAATATTTGCTTATATCATTATAGGATCTGCTTTACTAAATAAAAACCCTTGGGATATTAATGGATTTATGCTTGATTTTATGGGGCTTTTTTATGTCGTTTTTAGCTTTTTTAAGCTACTAGACTTAAAAGGGTTTCCAGAATCATTCAAAATGTATGATCCAATAGCTAAAGTAATACCCTTATATGGTTGGGTTTATCCTTTTATAGAAGTTGCTCTTGGTGTTATGTTTTTAATGCGAATTGAAATTCCAATAGCACTAATTATAACCTTAATTATTTTAGGAATCACCACTATTGGAGTTACAAAAACATTGCTTGATAAAAAGACAATTCAATGTGCTTGTTTAGGAACGGCCTTAAAACTCCCCATGACTAAAGCAACTTTTTTTGAAAATAGTATTATGATAGTAATGGCTATTGTGATGCTAATTAAAACCTGCAATTAAATGAAACAATTTTTATATATACTATTACTAGTTCCTACTATAGTTTTTTCCCAAGAAAGTATTTCTGGAGTCATATTGGAATCAAACGATAAAAACCAAGAGATAGGATTAGCTGGAGCTAACGTGTATTGGTTGGGTACTGAAGTTGGAACAGTGACCGATATTGATGGTAGCTTCGTACTATCATATAAACCAGAATATAATCGATTGGTGATAAGTTATGTGGGCTTTAAAACGGATACACTAACTATTAACGCTCCTAAGAAAATAAAACACTGGTTGCAATCTACTGATGATTTAGATCCTGTTACTTTAAAGTCAAGGAAACAGACCACTGCAAGATCTTATTTTAAAGCTACAAATGTAATAAATGTGAGTAGTGACGAATTATTAAAAGCAGCCTGTTGTAACCTGTCTGAAAGTTTTGAAACTAATCCGTCTATTGATGTTAATTTTGCCGATGCTATTTCAGGAACCCGTCAAATAAAAATGTTAGGATTAACAAGTCCGTATATTTTAATTGCTACGGAAAATATTCCTTCCATTCGAGGGGCATCACAAGCTTACGGATTAAGTTTTATTCCAGGTACTTGGGTAGAAAGTATTCAGATCACCAAAGGGGCGGGGAGTGTGGTAAATGGTTTTGAGAGTATTGCGGGACAGATAAATGCAGAATTGGTGAAGCCATCAACTGATGATAAGTTGTTTGTGAATTTGTATGGAGCGACAAGTGAGCGTTTAGAACTAAATACACACATTAATACCAAAGTAAATGATAAATGGTATACGGGATTGTATATACACGGAAACACTCACAATAAAGAACACGATGTAAATAATGATGGGTTTTTGGATATGCCAAAATTCAATCAGATTAATTTAATGAACCGTTGGCAATATACAGATACCGAAAAAGGTTTTGTAAGCTTTATTAATTTGAAGTTTTTAAATGATGAAAAACAAACGGGTGAATTAGATTTTAATCCAAATACTGATAAGCTAACAACAAGTGCTTGGGGTAGCGAAATCGATACAAGGCGTTATGAAGTGGCTGCTAAATTCGGTTATGTTAATCCAGAAGTGCCATGGCAAAGTCTCGGTGTTCAAATAGCATTTAGCAGTCATAAACAAGAATCCTATTTTGGTTTGAATGTATATGATATTAAACATAATAGTTTATATGCTAATGCTCTTTATAACTCTATTATTAGCGATTCTAGGCATAAAATAAAAACAGGAGTAAGTTATACCTATGACCATTATGATGAATTAGTCATTACAACAGATTACGAAAGAACAGAAAACTCAGTCGGAGCATTTTTTGAGTATAGTTTCGATAATTTAGAATTGTTGAACCTTACCGCAGGTGTTCGTGTTGACCATCATAATTTGTTAGGGACATTTATAACGCCAAGAGTTCATGCGAGGTATTCACCTTGGGGTAAATCTGCATTTAGAGCATCTTTTGGAAGAGGAAAACGAAGTGCCAATATTTTTACCGAAAATCAGCAAATGTTCTCAACATCAAGACAAATTAATATTTTGAATTCAAGTGGAAATATTTATGGTTTAGACCCGGAAATTGCATGGAATTATGGATTTTCATATCTGCAAGGGTTTAATTTGTTTGGAAGAAAAGCGGATATTACTTTGGATTATTATAAAACCGATTTTAAAAACCAAATTGTAGTGGATTGGGAAAACCCTACTGAGGTTAGTTTTTATAACCTAGAAGGGAAAAGTTTCGCCAATAGTTTTCAGGTAGAATTTAACTATAATCCTTTTCAGTATTTCGATTTGCGAATGGCGTATAAATATTACGATGTAAAAACCGATTATAATTCTGGTAGGTTGGAAAGGCCTTTAACACCTAAGCATCGTTTATTTGCCAATGTTGGTTATAAAACACATCAAGATGAAGGCCAACTTGGGCGTTGGAAATTTGATGCTACATTTAACTGGTTAAGTAACCAACGTTACGCGTCTACATCTAATAACCCTGTTCAATATCAATTACCAGAAAGAACACCAAATGTTGCAACGTTAAGCGCTCAAATAACCAAAGTGTTTTCTCCAAAATTCGAAGTATATTTAGGAGGTGAAAACATCACTAATTTGAGGCAACCCAATCCGATTTTAGGAGCAGATGATCCATTTGGAGGGAATTTTGATAGTACGTTTGTATATGGCCCAATTTTTGGAAGTATGTATTTCGCGGGATTACGATTTAAAATAAAATAGATAAAAATGAAGAAATTATTAATTATAGCTTTAATGCTAACGGGAACTTTAACTTTTGCACAAAATAAAAACGCCAAAGCTTCTATGGAAGTTGACGGTATTTGCGGCATGTGTAAAGCACGAATTGAAAAGGCGTGTTTGAATACTAAAGGTGTGAAATTTGCACAATGGAGTATTGATACACACGAATTAAATTTAATTTTCGATGCACGTAAAACAGATATGGAAACCATTGAAAAACAGGTATTAGCTGCAGGACATGATACTAAAAATGTAAAAGCTACAGATGAAGCTTATGCAACGGTGCATACGTGTTGTAAATATCGGGATGAAGAAGTGAAAGATGATCACAAAGCAATAGAAGAACATAAAAAGAATGATGGACATAATCATTAGATGTCTAATTCTGGATTTTAAAAGCCCAAACAAATTGTTTGGGCTTTTTTAGTTTTTATGAAGCTTGATTTTATGAAAAAATATAACTTTGTTAAAATTCTAACTAAAACATGACCCTTAATACTTAATTAATTCCTTTTTATATTTAATATGGCACATATACTTAAAAATGAAAACCTAGAGCTTCATATTGATACACCCTTTGAAAATTATAATTTTTCAAGATTTGATTGGACTGGTAAGATTGTAAAAGTAAAATTTAAAGATATTCAATTGTCAAGTGTTGAACTCACTGATTGTCAAAATGAAAATTATTTTGGAAAAGGATTTTATAATGAATTCGGAATTGATACAGCGTTAGGTTTTGATGAAGCTGACGTAGGTGGTTGGTTTCATAAAATAGGTGTGGGGCTTTTAAAAAAAGATGATACTCAATACTTGTTCAGTAAAAATTACGAGATTAAACCAGCCGAATTTAAAGTTGTTGCTAAATCTAATAAAATTATAATTAGCTGCAAATCAGATGCTGTTTGCGGTTATTCGTATTTGTTAAAAAAAGAGATTGAAATACATGACAGTAGCTTTACTATTAAATATTATTTAGAAAACACGGGCAAAAAAGATATTATTACAAATGAATACTGTCATAATTTTACAGCAATAAATAAAGATTTGATAGGTAGTGATTACATATTGAAATTCCCATTTCAATTAAAACCTAAGTTCTTCGGGGAGACTGTTAACCTTGAACAAAAAGTTGATATTGGCATAAATGACGTTAAATTTAACGGCTCGCCTAAAGAACCATTTTTTTTTAGTTTCCTTAATGGTAGTGAAAAAGTTGATGCAGAGTGGGAGTTAATAAACCTTAAAAGTAAAATGGGTATTAGTGAAGTTGGAAGTTTCAAAACAGATAAAGTGAATCTTTGGGGTTGGGAACACGTGATTAGTCCAGAGTTGTTTTTTAATATATTTATAAAACCGGGAGAATCAATTGAATGGTCTAGAAATTATAATTTGTTTACTGTAGATTAAAATGTCTACTAGAATTCTATAAGATTAAAAGCAATAGACTTGTTTTTCTTTATTAAAAATCAAATTAAAAAAGATAAATCCTTAGCGAATTTCACAAAAAAAAACGCTTCCAATAATTTGAAAGCGTTTTTAATTATTTATCTATGGCAATGATTCGCCATTACATCATTCCTGGCATACCACCACCGCCCATTGGAGGCATAGCGGGAGTATCTTCTTTAATATCGATTAAAGCACACTCAGTAGTTAGAATCATTCCAGCAACCGATGCTGCATTCTCTAAAGCAATACGAGTTACTTTTTTAGGATCAATAATACCAGCTTTAAGCATATCAACATATTGTTCAGATTTGGCATCATATCCAAAATCCTTTTTACCTTCTAAAACTTTATTGATAACTACAGAGCCCTCACCGCCGGCGTTTTCAACGATAGTACGTAACGGAGATTCAATAGCTTTGTTTACAATTTGTACACCTGTAGTTTCATCTAAATTCTCAGTCGTAATTTTTGCTAAAACTGCTTTAGCTCTAACTAGAGCAACACCACCACCAGCAACAATACCTTCTTCAACTGCAGCTCTTGTAGCATGCAAAGCATCATCAACACGGTCTTTCTTCTCTTTCATTTCAACTTCACTTGCAGCACCTACATAAAGTACAGCAACACCACCAGCTAATTTAGCTAAGCGCTCTTGTAGTTTTTCTTTATCGTAATCTGAAGTTGTCGTTTCAATTTGTGCTTTAATTTGATTAACTCTAGCTTTAATATCTTTGGCATTTCCAGAACCGTTAACAATCGTTGTATTGTCTTTATCAACAGTTACAGTTTCAGCAGAACCTAACATACTTAAATCTGCATTTTCTAAAGTAAAACCTCTTTCTTCAGAAATAACAGTTCCACCTGTTAATATAGCAATATCTTCAAGCATTGCTTTACGTCTATCACCAAAACCTGGCGCTTTAACAGCAGCAATTTTTAATCCACCACGTAATTTATTAACTACTAAAGTAGCTAATGCTTGACCATCAACATCTTCAGCAATTATTAATAATGGTCGACTAGATTGTGCTACCGGTTCTAATATTGGAAGAATTTCCTGTAAGTTAGAAATCTTTTTATCGAACAATAAAATGTATGGATTTTCTAAATCAGCAATCATTTTATCAGCATCAGTTACAAAATAAGGCGATAAGTACCCTCTGTCAAACTGCATACCTTCAACCACGTCAACATAAGTTTCCATGCCTTTAGCTTCTTCAACTGTAATAACCCCTTCTTTACCAACTTTACCAAAAGCGGTAGCAATTAAGTCACCAATAGTATCATCGTTATTTGCAGAAATTGCAGCAACTTGTTTTATCATTTCAGAAGAATTACCAACTTTTTGAGCTTGCTTTTCAAGGTCTTTTACAATAGCTTCAACAGCTTTATCAATACCACGTTTTAAATCCATTGGATTTGCACCAGAAGCTACATTTTTTAAACCTTCTTTGACGATTGCTTGAGCTAAAACGGTCGCAGTAGTTGTACCATCACCAGCTAAGTCGTTAGTTTTAGAAGCAACTTCTTTTACCATTTGAGCTCCCATGTTCTCATGCTCATCAGCTAATTCAATTTCTTTAGCCACAGTTACACCATCTTTAGTTACTTGCGGTGCACCAAAGCTTTTACTGATAATTACGTTACGCCCTTTAGGACCTAATGTTACTTTTACTGCGTTTGCTAATGCATCTACACCACGTTTTAAACCGTCGCGTGCATCAATATCAAATTTTATATCTTTTGCCATTTTTTTTAGTTTTGCTATAGCCTTTTAGCGCTTTGCTATTGGCCAAGTATTAATAATAGTTTTAGTTGAATCTAAAAGCCATTTATATAATAGCTAATATGTCACTTTCACGCATGATTAAATAATCGTTGCCTTCAAGCTTTAATTCTGTTCCTGCGTATTTACCATATAAAACAGTGTCGCCAACCTTAACAGTAATAGGTTCATCTTTTGTGCCAGGTCCGGCAGCTACAACAGTTCCTTTTTGCGGTTTTTCTTTAGCATTGTCTGGAATTATAATTCCTGATGCTGTTTTTGTTTCAGCGGCAGCAGGCTCTATAAGAACTCTATCTGCTAATGGTTTAATGTTTAGTGCCATTGTCTATATGTTTATATTTTAATTTTTATTAACCCTTAAGCTTTGTACTAAAAATGTGCCAATACTTAGTAACTGACAAACTTGCAGAAACAAAAAATGCCAACTTATAAGTTGGCATTTTTTTTATTTTCGTAATTATTACTCTTCGGTTGAAGCATCAACAGGTGTAGCAGTATCATTTGCCGTATCTGCTGGTACTACAGGTAAAGGTTGTGTTGTTTGAGCATCAGGGTCTAATGCTTTTGAATCTAGACTAGCTGTTCCTCTGTCAATAGCAACGTTAGATAATAGTATTAATACTAACAACAAGGTTGCTAATGTCCATGTGCTTTTATCTAAAAAATCGGTTGTCTTTTTTACACCACCTAATTGTTGTGTTCCACCACCACCGAAAGATGATGATAATCCGCCACCTTTAGGGTTTTGCACCATGATTACGACTATTAGTAAAAATGCTACAACGACTATAAGGACTAAAAATATTGTAAACGTACTCATTATTCTTTATTATTTTGTTCTTGTAATTGCTTTACTGCTTTAATTTGGTTTGCAAAGAAACTACTTTTTTCTGGATATTTCAAACTTAAAATTTTATAAGATTGAATGGCGCTTTTGTAGTTTTTCTGTTCGACATAAATACGTGCTAAAGTCTCTGTCATTAAAGCTTCAGGTTGTATCATTTGTGCTTTGGCTAAATTTACTTTTTGCGTATTGGTTTTACTAGGTTTTATTTTGGGATTCTCTGAAATAAATTTATCAATAAGTTCAAACTTTTTCTCTTTATTTAAAGTGTCTGGTGATTTGACTTTATCTTGAGTTTCTTCGTTCTTGGCAATTCTTTCTATCGGTTTAAAACGAGTTAATTTTAACCACTCGTTAAACGAATGTGTTTCTTTTTTATCAAATTGAAGAGGTTTGCCTAATTTCAATATATCCTCAGCCGTAGCTTCTTGAGTTTTGGTTTTTTGAGTTACTTTCTCAATAGCTTCAGATTCATCTAATACAAAACTCGAAATCTTTTTAGGACGTACTTCTTTAGGTTGAAACAAAGCGGGGTCTAATACACCATCGGTATCTTTTATTTGTTGCTTTAGAGCATCATCAATGGTAACACTCTTTTTAACTGATACATCTTCAATGTCTATATGGATACCTTTTAAGTTTTCAGTATTTTTTTTGATGAATTTTGAAATTTCATTTTGAATAAAAGCTTCTGAAGTTATAAAATCAAATAAAATACTTCTATCAGTTGTGTAAGCGGCAGTAGTTTTAAGTTCCTGGTTGTAGGTAATGCTACTCTGGTCTTTTAGTCCTTTTAAATAGATGGCACGTGCTGGTTGGAAATATGGAAATTCATCAATAATAGATTTTACGCCCTCGGTTTGCTCGTGCGATATAGCTTGAGGGTTTTGTAATATGGATGTAAAATCTGTTTGATTCATATGATAAGTCAAATTTAATACTTTAAATCTTTATCTACCATTTTGCTAACGTCGCGTTAAAAATATCTTGAGTAATACGTTCAAAAATTTCTTCGTGTGCTATCGTTTTTTGTGATCCTACAAGTTGTGCGCTTCCTGGGTAATCATAAAAAAAAGAAAAACTTTGTTCTAAATCATCCTCTTCTTTTTTTCTGTTAAAAAAGCGAAGTTTAATACTTATGGTTAATCTGTTTTGTGCAGCTCTATTATCTGAAGTTGCTGTAGTTGGAGAAATTCTATAATTGGTTATTTCGCCTTCGTAAACTAAATCACCTTTAGACGGAACTAAATTTAAATTGGTTTGATTTTGAATGAGGTCTTCAAGCGCTAGTTTGAAATCTCTTTCTAAACCTGGCTCTATTAATAAAGACGTGTTTTCAAAACGATTAACTTGATAGGTTTCTGTTCCTGCGGGTATTGAGGCCCCAGTGAAAGAGTATGCGCCACAACCTAAAAGTGTCAAGCTTAACCCTAAAAGTAAAAAGTAAAAAAAATAGTTTTTCATATAATATTTAAAAACACTTCGACGACGCGCAGTGTGACATTTAGTTGATGATTGTATAACGAATAGTTCCTATGTCTTGTTGTTTAATAACTGCTTTTTAAAGATCGTATTGTTTAATCTTTCTGTATAATGTGCGTTCGCTAATTCCTAATTCTGCAGCTGCTAATTTACGTTTTCCGCTATGACGTTCAAGGGATTTTTTAATTAATTCTAATTCTTTGTCATGCAGAGATAAGGTTTCTTCTTCTTCTTCAATTTCTTCTGCGTAATATTTGTCTTGAGTTGGTGTTGCTTCCTCTTCAGTAGGTGTGTGCTCAGGAATTGCTAAAATGTCATTGTCTTCTATCGCCTCTTCATCATCGCTTCCGTAAATTTTTTCAATTAGGCTTTCATTGTTTTTTTCAACATCTTTAACATTGCCATTTTTCATTAACTCCATGGTCAACTTTTTCAAGTCGTTTAAGTCGGCCTTCATGTCAAAAAGGACTTTATACAGAATTTCACGTTCGCTACTAAAATCGCTTTTAGATTTTGAAGTCCGAATCACTGCCGGTAAATTAGTTCTGGCAGTTGCTGGTAAATAACTTCTTAAAACTTCTGCTGAAATGATTCTGTTTTGTTCTAAAACAGAAAGCTGTTCAGCTATATTCCGTAATTGACGAATATTTCCGCCCCAGCGATGTTTTAGTAAAATTTGAATAGCATTATCAGTTAGTTTTATTGTTGGCATTTTATACTTTAAAGCAAAATCGCTAGCAAATTTTCTAAACAATAAATGAATATCTTCTTGACGCTCTCTAAGTGGTGGTAAATTGATGTCTACTGTACTTAATCTATAATATAAATCTTCACGAAATTTTTCTTTTTCGATAGCTTCAAACATATTTACGTTTGTTGCTGCTACAATACGCACATCGGTTTTTTGTACTTTACTGGAACCCACTTTTAAAAACTCACCATTTTCTAAAACACGCAATAAACGCACTTGAGTAGTAAGTGGCAACTCGCCAACTTCATCTAGAAAAATGGTTCCGCCATCGGCCACTTCAAAATAACCGGCACGGGTTTGTGTTGCGCCAGTAAATGCGCCTTTTTCGTGCCCAAACAATTCACTGTCAATAGTGCCTTCAGGAATGGCCCCACAGTTAACCGCAATGTATTTATTGTGTTTTCTGTGAGATAGTTGATGTATAATTTTAGGAATACTTTCTTTACCAACACCACTTTCTCCAGTTACTAAAACTGAAATATCAGTAGGTGAGACTTGTATAGCCTTTTCGATAGCACGATTTAGTGATTGACTATTACCAATAATTCCAAAACGTTGTTTTATAGCTTGAACTGATTCCATGTTCTTAATTGTTCATTGATAATTCTATTGCTTCTCCAATTAACGTAGCACTCGTGCAATCTGTAATTTTTACGTTAACAAACTCGCCAACTTTGTAATGTGCTTTAGGAAATACACAAACAATGCTTTGGGGTGTCCGACCAGACCATTGTTTATCTGATTTTTTTGATTGTTTTTCAATTAATACTTCTACAGTTTTGTTAAGCCATTCTTTGGTTTTAATTTCACTGTGAATTCTCTGTAAGTCTACTATGTCTTGTAATCTTCGTTTTTTTATTTCTTCAGGGACATCATCTTCCATATTTCGTCCAGCCATAGTTCCTGGGCGCTCAGAATATTTATACATATAGCCAAAGTTATATTTTACATATTCCATTAGGGATACGGTATCTTGGAAATCGGCTTCTGTTTCCGTTGGAAAACCGACTATCATATCTTGACTAATAGCACAATTTGGAATTGTTTTTCTAATTTTATCAATTAATGCTTTGTATTCTTCACGAGTGTGTAAGCGATTCATTTCTTTTAAAATACGATTGCTTCCACTTTGTACAGGTAAATGAATGTGACTACAGATATTTTGATATTTAGACATGGTTTCCACAACATCCATAGTTAAATCTTGTGGGTTTGATGTTGAAAAACGAACACGCATTTTTGGTTGTGCTTTGGCGCAAATTTCTAGTAATTTAGAGAAATTAACTGAAGTTGCTTTTTGCATAGCGCTGGCTTTTTCAAAACCTTTTTTAAGGCCTCCACCATACCATAAATAACTATCTACATTTTGACCAAGCAACGTAATATCCTTATAGCCTTTACTCCATAAGTCATTCACTTCTTCTATAATGCTTTGTGGGTCTCTACTACGTTCACGTCCACGAGTAAAAGGCACCACACAGAATGTACACATATTATCGCAACCACGTGTTATTGAAACAAAAGCAGTAACGCCGTTTGTGTTTAAACGCACTGGTGAAATATCACCATAAGTTTCATCTTTTGAGAGGATAACGTTTATAGCGTCTCTACCTTCATCAACCTCGGCTAAAAGATTTGGTAAATCTTTGTATGCATCTGGTCCAACAACTAAATCGACAATTTTTTCTTCTTCAAGAAATTTGGTTTTTAAGCGTTCTGCCATGCAGCCTAAAACACCAACTTTCATTTTTGGATTATGGTCCCGTTTTACAGCATTATACTTTTCAAGGCGTTTGCGCACCGT
>Ga0208544_10002022_pt1 | contig 13556 bp, 17 predicted proteins | sample DEB08_DNA_9_FD_184526 | JGI IMG/M metagenome (GOLD analysis project Ga0208544, IMG submission 184526) | Aqueous microbial communities from the Delaware River and Bay under freshwater to marine salinity gradient to study organic matter... | ecosystem: Environmental > Aquatic > Marine > Coastal ...
CCGTGGGGTTAAAATAAAGGGTTTAGTTTAAAGTGCTGGTTATCAGAATGTTATGTATAACCCATTACTTCAGTATATCTTACAACAATAATTACGAAAAAGTGTGACATTAGGGTGTTAGTATATATAATGTAGGGGGCTATCGTCGCACTTTTAACATTTGTATTTTATTTGTAATTATACATGTATGAAAAGTAAACAAAAATTATCTAGTAGGGCTTCGGCTGCGAAGAAGATTCGGGATTTGGCTTATGCGATGACGCCTCGTAGGAGGAAGATGAAAGCTGAGAACCAGAGAAAGCGCAGGGCGGCTTTAAAGAGTGGTGTGGATTTATCGGATAAGGATTATGATCACACTAAGAAAAAGTTTGTGTCTGTTAGAGCTAACCGCTCGGGGCATGGAAAAGGAACCAAGAAAAACAATACTAAGTAAACAACCAATTAACAATTAACCAAAACAAAAAACCAATGACGTATTATTATTACAAGACCAACACATGGACCAACGAAGAACCTAAAGTTTCTGAAGAGGCTAAAAACCAGTGGAAGATGTTATCTAAAAAGAAAAACTGGAGGATTACACAATTGCCTAACGGCTTTTATCAAACAGAGTTTAACATAGAAGATAACAATTGGACAAGCGTTACAAGACGCGAAACTATAGATGGTGCAGAGCAAGCGATTGATTCTTCTGTAGATCACTACAAGAAGAGATTAAAAGCATTGGAAGGACCAACTGTAGTTAAAACATTTAAATAGAACCACTTTTATAAATTAAATTTAATGGAATACAATAACCCAAGTGAGATTGTTAAGAATCTTGACTTTGGCAATGATGCTAAGTCTAAGATTGTAAACGGAATAAACAAGTTAACTAGTGCTGTAAGCTCCACGTTAGGTGCATCAGGTATGTGCGTAATATACGAAGATGCTACAGGTAAACCTATAGTAACAAAAGATGGAGTAACCGTAGCTAACAGTGTAGTGCTTTTCGACCCTGTAGAAAACATAGGGGCAACACTTATAAAAGAAGCGGCTCAAAAAACGGTTAAAGAAGCAGGGGATGGTACTACAACTAGTACTGTCCTTGCTCACTCTATATTAACAGAATGCTTAGAAGCATCAGGCAAGATAAACCTAAGGGATATTAAAGCTGGTGTAGAAAGGGCAAAAGAAAAGGTAATAAAGTACCTCGACGATTCTAAAGTTAAAGTAAGTAATAAAATGCTGGAATCAGTTGCATCAATATCGGTGAATAATGATAATGAGCTGGGCGGTATTATTGCTAAAGCATATAAAAAAGTAGGTAAAGACGGTATAGTCCTTATGGAAGAATCTGAAACAGACGAAACACATGTTAATATAATAGACGGTGTGGAATTTGATTCAGGGCTTAAATCACAGCATCTAGTAACAGATGTAGAGAAAAACAAAGTAGAGCTAGAAAATCCAGCCGTACTTATTGTTGCCAGCCCGATAAGTAATATTCGTAAAATACAGAATGTGTTAGAGCATGTTGTTAAAAACAAACTAAGTCTACTAGTTGTAGCTAATTTAGACCAGCAACCACTCTCTGCATTAATAATGAATAAAGTAAAGGGTAATATAAAAGTCAATATAATAGATCCGCCTGGCTTTGGAGCAACAAAGCAAGACACACTAGAAGATTTAGCTGTAATTACCGGAGCAACCGTTATTTCAGAAGAATTAGGTGATGATTTAGACCTTATAGACCCAAGTTGTTTAGGTACAGCCTTAAAAGCAGTTACTGATCACAACAATACTATAGTAACTGTAGAAAAAATGCCTGAAGATGTTTCAGAGCGAATTTCTATAGTTAAAAAGAAAATAAAATCTGAAAGCAACGGTTTTATTAAAACAAAGCTTGAACAACGCTTGGCTATGCTCTCTGGAGCTGTCGGTGTGATCAAAGTAGGTGCAAATAGTAAGGTAGAGCTAAAAGAAAAAAAGGATCGAGTAGAGGACGCCATACACGCCGTTAAAGCAGCACTTAGAGAAGGTATTGTTCCAGGAGCGGGTGTCGCATTACATAATGCGGCTGACGAACTAAAAGGTGACATTGCTGAGAACATTCTTTATAATGCTATAAAAGCACCTTATAAAAAAATACTAGAGAACGCGGGTATCGCTTACCCTCATTATTTCGACAAGGGTAAAGGAATAAACGTTGTTACTGGAGAAACATGCGACCTTGTTAAGGAAGGTATTATAGATCCAGTACTAGTTACTAAAACCGCTCTTATTAATGCAGTTTCCGTTGCATTAACTATAATTTCAGCAGATTGTATAATTTCAAACATTAGAATAAATGAAAGCAGTAAATAATTATATAATCATAACTAAGATTAAAGAAGAGCTTAAAACAGATTACGGATTCATTATTCAAGACAATAAGAATGAAATTCGTTATTTAAAAGGAAAAGTGGTTAACTGCGGTGAAAAAACCGAGTGCATAAATCCAGAAGACGTTATATATTATGATAGACGCGCAGGGCACGACATAGTGCTAGAGGGTAAAAGCTACACAGTTATCAAGCAGCAGGATGTAATAATTGTCGAATGAGACTAGATGCATCTGAATTAAGAGAAATGCAACTTTTCCGATATTATAGGTTAACCAGAAAGTGGGCTTGTAAAACATATGAGCTCACTGATGGTGACCTTGAATTATTAATTTATTTAGATTGCGTTGGTAGATTTACGCGTAATGATTATAAAAACGGTACATACCTAATGAGTTGGGACAAACACCGCTGGGAAAAGCTCAGAAAATTAGATTGGATAAAAGTATGGAGGCCTAGAAACCATACAACCCAAAAGTATAACATATACGAAACATCTTCAAAAGCAAAAAGATTAATAACAAGGATATACAATATATTGTTAGGCAAAGAAGACATTCCTTTTAAACGTACTAATGTATTTTATAATAATAAAACATATACAGATAAAGTATTTAATAAAGCTATAGATGATATGTTAAAAGATAAAGAACGATAAAAATTAATATTATGCCCTATTCTAAAAAAAAGACTTCAACTAAAAAAAAATGCAGCAAGTGCGGTAAAATGTATACAGGATCTAAATGTAGCTGCAAAAAATAATGGCAACTAAAAACGCACCTTCAAGAAAAAAATCCCTTGGCTATTATGCTAAAGTAAATAAAAAAGGTGGTACTGGCTCCAAAGCAGGTGGTGGTATGACAGCCAAAGGTGTTGCTAAATACAGAAAGGATAATCCTGGAAGTAAATTAAAAACAGCAGTTACTACTCCTCCATCTGAATTAAAGAAAGGAAGTAAGGCTTGGAAGCGCAGAAAAGCATTCTGTGCTAGATCCAAAAGCTGGACTTCTGAAAGAGGTAAAGCTGCAAGACGTAAATGGAACTGTTAATATTATGAAAAAATTATCACCAAAACAGATGCGCATTGCTAAGATGGCAAAGCCTTATAATAAAATCACAGGAGCTGATTTTAAAACAATAAAAAACAAAAAAAGAAAGTAATGCCAAAAGACGCATGTTATACTAAAGTAAAAAAACGATATAAAGTTTTTCCATCTGCATATGCAAGCGGTGCTATTGCTAAATGCCGTAAAGTAGGTGCAAAAAATTGGGGCAATGGCAGTAAGAAAAAGTAAAAAAGGGGCAAGCCTAAAAAGATGGTTTAAAGAAGAATGGATTGATGTCCGCACTGGAGAGCCTTGTGGTAGAACTAAAGGTGAAAAAAGAGGTGTACCATATTGCCGCCCTAAAAAAAGAGTTTCATCGGAAACACCAAAAACAGCATCTGAAATGACCTCTTCCGAAAAGAAAAAGAAAATTGCGGAAAAAAAACGGCTAGGCCAACCAGCAGGTAAGCCAAGAAGGGTTAAATCTTTAAAAAGAAAAAAATGAAATCAAAAGGGTTAGGAGATTCTATTGAAAAAATAACTAAAGCAACAGGTATAAAGACTATTACAGAAAGAATATCTAATGGAATAAATGTTCCGTGTGGTTGTAAAGAAAGAAAAGAAAAATTAAATAATTTATTTCCATATAAAAAATAACTATTATGATACCAAGTATTATTATAAATGTCATACTATTAATAGCTATAGTGTATTTAGTGTTTGTACATATTGGTGCTATTAAGGATGAAGATAAAAATTTTATTCCAGACAGTTTAGAAGATAAAGTAAAAGGAATAAAACAAGATATTTCAGAAATAAAATCAAGACTAGGCGAAGAGATTGGTGATGTTAAAGATGCTGTTAAAGAGGTTGGGGATCAACTGGGAGATATTCCGGATGCATTGAAAACAAAAAGAAAAGGCAGAAAGAAAAATGTCTAAAAATAAAAAATCTTTTTCCGAAACAGGTCTTGGCAAAATATTAACTGGTGTTTTACCTCAAGTAATAAAAGGTGCTTCAAAAGTATTACCAGATAATGGCGTTCTGGGTATAATAAAAAATATTATTGATACTGACCCTGACATGTCTACCGAAGAAAAAGAAGCCGCTCACGATCAATTATTAGAACTTTATAGACTAGAAGTAGAGGATAGAGACTCTGCTAGGAGCAGGGAAGCTAGAATAAAAGAAGCAGGCGGTAATGACTGGATGATGTCCTTAACTGGAATAGTCGGGTTATCTGCTTTTGCTTTTTTAGTATATACTGTAGTAACAACAAACGTTCCAGAAAGTAATAAAGAAATATTCATTCATATGATTGGTATTGTAGAGGGTGTTGCATTAAGCATCTTCGGTTATTATTTTGGATCAGCTGTAAAAAAAGAAAATAAAAATGGCTAAAATAAGTAGTTACGCTAGAGACCTTATAATACAAGACACTGACAAATGGATTGGGACTGACGGGCCAACTGGAATAACAAAAAACTTTACCGCACAAGGAATTGCAGACAATTTTAATACTACCGGCAAAATATCAGCAGGTGGACAGCAAACATATAAATTTTATTCAGGGAGTGTTTCAGGTAGAGAAACCGGAAGTATTTCTTTGCCAGACAGTACTGGGGGCACTATACCTTTTTCAACGATAACGGATCTTGTATTTAGTAAAATAAATTTAGCGGGTAAAACTATAACTAATTACTTAGAATATTTAGAAGGAAAATATATATTTATATTTGAAACTTCAAATATAAATAATTTTGCAAAATATCGTTTAACTGACATAACAAATAGATTTTCCCAGGTAGCTTTTTTAGATATAGAAGTAGAATTTGTAGAAGGACAAGGTTCGTTCGAGCCAGGCAAACTTTATAGCTTTATTGAAAAAGTAATATTAGTGCCACCTCCTCCTGGAGACAAAAGTTTTCTTTACATACAAGAATCGGCATCTGATACTTGGGTAATAACGCATAATTTAGATAAAAGACCGTCTGTTACTGTTGTAGATTCAGGAAGCAGTGTAGTTTATGGAAATACAACCTATAATGGGGCGAATCAGATAACTATTAATTTCAGCGCACCTTTCAGTGGTGTAGCATACCTAAATTGAAAAAAAAATAAAAATTATTTAAAATAAAAAAAAATGTCTATAAATTACTTAAACAACATTAACCTTAATAAGAATGAATTACAGAATGCTGTTATTCAACCTTTAGCTACAGCCCCTAGTTCTCCTGTTGAAGGGCAGATATATTATAATTCAGGAGATGATAAAATATATGTTTATGATGGTACGGATTGGCAGCCTGTTGGTGATTTACACACAATAGAAGGTAACTCTATAAACATAAATGGTGCGGTATCAGCATCAACGCCAGGTGCATCAACTAATCCTCCACTTGTTGAGGTTAATGAATCTGATACAGGGACTAATACAGGGGGTAATGGCAGTCATGATCATGGGACTGTAGATCTTAGGGTTTTAGAAACTGATGGTATATATGAGGATATAATAGCTAATGGCGATAAAGGCGAATTTCTTGTACGTAGTAAGCATATTTTTGAATACTTAAAAGAATTTGTTACTATTTCAGGTACTTCAAATGAAATTGACGTGTTCTCAGATGATACTGATGTTTATGGAACGCCAGCGGCACAATTAAATCCTGGTATTACAGAGGGTGCAGTAATTAAAATAGGTTTACCTTCAGACGTTGTAATTCAAAACGATGCTTCAGTAAATCCCCCTTCGGGTGAAACAGGTACAGCTGGTGATGCTAGTTTAACAGTTAAAGGTACTACTGAATTAGGCAGAGACGGTTTTGCTGGCACAGATACAGTAACTATATATGGTGACACAACGCTTGGTACATCTGGTAACAATGCTGATTTAACTATAAATGGTAACTTTATAACTGGCGTTGCTGGTGCAGCCAATACAGTGCAGTTAAACGGTAATACAATTATTGGTGATGCTAGTAATGCAAAAAATTTAACCGTATGGGGTGATTTAATAGTAGAAGGAACTACGACTACAGTAAAATCAGAAACACTTACAATAGCGGATAACATTATATTACTTAATAGTAATGTAACATCAGTTGCCCCTAGCGAAAATGGTGGCATTGAAATCCAAAGAGGTACTTCTGACAATGTTCAACTAAGATGGGAAGAATCAACGGATAAATGGCAAGTTACAGAAAATGGGACTGATTATTATAACATAATCACATCTAATGATAGCTATAAAACTTCTATTGGGGATACAACCACAACATCATTTGTTATAACACACTCTTTAAATACAAAAGATGTTATAGTACAATTATTTGACACTTCTACTTTTGACACAGTATACGCAGACGTTATTAGAAATTCTGTTAATCAAGTCACTATAAATTTCACATCAGCACCAGCAACAAACGATATAAGAGTGCTAATCCAAAAGATATAATCTAAATTATGGCTAACCGTTTTTTAAGTAATTTAAGAATAAACGACGCTTATACTTTTCCTGATAATGATGGATCTGTAGGGCAGGCAATGGTTACCGATGGGGCAGGAAACCTAACATTTGGAACTGTTGCTACTGGGACAGCTGATTCTGCCCTTAAAATAACATTAACAGTTAAAAACGTATCAGGAGGAACTTTAAGCGCAGGTACTCTTGTTAGAGTTGCTACTACAGCAAATCCACCATCAGGAAATGTATTAGAAGTAGACGTTGCGGATAATAGTTCTTCTTCAACAATGCCTGCTGTTGGAATTTTAATAGCTCCTATATTAGATGAAGCTGAAGGAGATGCAGTTGCATTTGGTAGAGCAAATGGTTTTTCTACATCAGGATATACTGAAGGAGACCCGATATGGGTTGGGTCAAATGGAGCGTTTGTAGGAACAAAGCCTACGGGATCTGATCTAATTCAAAAGGTTGGACAAATAATTAAAGTACATCCTTCAAATGGGAGCATAGAGGTATTTGGTGCAGGAAGAACAAATGATGTTCCTAATTTATCAGTTGGAAAAATATGGGTTGGTACTACAACTAATACAGCAGAGTCTACTGTTGTTCATTTAGATGAATTAAACGGTAGAGTTGGGATAGGGACTGGTTCAAGTCCGAGTGCTAATCTTGATGTAGTAGGGACTGCAAAAATAGGTCCAAATAGGCAAGCTATATTTTCCGAAAGTAATGGAAATAATTCTTCTTTTATTTTTTCCTCTTCTGGGAATATGGAATTTAGGGGGACTGAAACTGATTACAATCAATTATTTTTAAAATCTGGCGGCAAAGTAGGAATAGGTACTACTAGTCCTAGTACTAAATTAACGATAACTGAAAGCGGAACAAGTACAGGTTCTACACTTTCATTAATTGGAACTAATACAGGTGGTAGTGCATCTCAAGTTTCTCAAATATCTTCATACCAACCTTCTGGGGGTGGAGCTCAAGATGCAGCATTAGATTTTAAAGTTAGGGCTAATGTAGACCCTTTTGCTAGTCCTTCTACTATTATGACATTATTAGGTTCTGGCAACGTAGGAATAGGGACTACTAGTCCTTCTAATGATGTTTCAGGATTACATATTGCAGTAGCTTCAAGTACTGACCAATTATATTTAGAAAGAACAGGTAGTGCAACTGGTAAATGGTGGTTAGGAACAGCTAATAATAGTTTATATTTTTTTGACACTGTTGCTAATGATTTTAGAATGATTATTAATTCCAGTGGCAACGTAGGTATAGGGACTACAAGTCCAACAAATAAACTTACGGTAAGTCAAAATTATGCTTACGAAACATCTACAACTGTTCATAACAATGCACATATAAAGCTACAAGAAGATACTGCTTCCACATATATAACAAATATTAATGGTATTACATATTTGAGTACTGCCCCACAAAAAGGTGCAGATAGGGGTGCTTTAATTGATGGTAATACAAAATCAGCTACAATTAAAATATCAGGCAGGAGTGTTGGAACAATTCAGTTTAAAACAGGTAGCGGTACTACTGGAACAATAATTAGCGAAAACACTCGGATGATAATTTCGAATGATGGCAACGTTGGGATAGGAACTACTTCACCAACAGCGGCTAAATTAGATGTAGCGGGTGCTGTAAACGTTACTGGAGGAACTATTATTTCTGGAGTTGATGTTAACGCAAATGTTGGGGTTGCTATAAATAGAGGAAAAGGTTTATATTCAAATGATGGAAGTTATCTTAGAAAAATTATTGAGCATACCTCTGGCAATGACATTGCTATAGGGCAAGGTGGCACTAGTTTAATAGGAAATATAACATTTCAACCTGGAAGTTCAGGGGATATTAAATTTTACCCTAGTGGAGGTCAAGATGTTACTTTTGCTTCTAGCGGCAACGTGGGGATAGGGACTACTAGTCCTAATGCTAAGTTACACGTTTACAACTCTAGCGGAGGTGATGCTACAAGTAAAGCATCAATGCTATCAGAAGCTGTTTTAAAATTACAGCCACATGCTACTAACTCTACAAATTTACTATTTGCACAGGTAAACGGAGGTAATGGGATAGGACTACAGGTTACTAATGGCTCAGCAACAGCTAACTGGGACTTAGCTTTAAGTCCTTTTGGAGGCAACGTAGGGATAGGGACTACGAGTCCACAATCACAAACACACATATATACAGCAGGTACAGCAGGTAACAACTACTATGAAGGAGATTTACAGGTGGGTGGTGTTTCGTCTTTAGTAGGTGCGAAATTAAATTATGCTTCCCAAAACTCCGGTAGAGTATCTTTAGTTAACCTTAATAACAGTGGAGGTTCTGCATCAACTATAGATTTAGGATTTGGTGCGATAAGTACCGATGGTAGACCTACTAACAAAGCTGTTACCATAACTCAAGGTGGCAACGTAGGAATAGGGACTGTTAGTCCTTCTTCTAAGTTGCATATAATTGGCAATGCATCAATAGGCACGACAGGTGCTGCTTCAAGTAGCGGATTATTGGTTGGAGGTAAAGGAGCTTTTGGTAATTACGTTGGAAGTGGAGATTTTGGCGCAGCATACAATATATCACTTGCGGCAGGTATAACTGCTAAAGGGATTAATATGGGTTACAATGCTACAGCGGACGCTGGATTTATTGGCGTTGTACATAACGGCACTGGTTGGAAAAACTTATTATTACAACCGATTGCAGGCAACGTTGGAATAGGGGCTACTAGTGCTAGTACTAAATTAGAAGTTAGTTCTACTGCACCAAGTGGAGATAGAACACTACCTCATAATGTTCTAACTCTAACAGCTGAAAGCAGTGGTCTTCCTTATAATGGTTTTGGTGGAGCTATAAATTTTAAAAACAGAAGCTACACTTATGGAATACTTAATTCAGCTAGAATACGTAGCGTTATTGATTCAGATTCCGGTTCCAATCGAGGTGCGGGTCTTGCGTTTGATGTAACTAACTCATCGCAAGTATACAACACTTCTTTATTTTTAAAGTACGACGGCAACGTTGGGATAGGGGCTACGAGTCCTAATGCTAAACTTAAAATTGAAGGTAGCGGCTTTACAAATGGGTTATCTATAAAATCTGCTGGAAATTCAGGAACATATCCTTTTATGGTTACTTATGCATCAGGTACTGAAGGAGATGCTTTTTGTATTGATGATAATTTAAACGTTGGAATAGGGACTACTACTCCTTCTACTGAATTGCACGTCAAAGCTCAAAGTGGATATGCTGAATTAAGGTTACAAGGCGCATCTGGAAGTGGTAGCACAGTTGAGTTTTATAATGACGCTACAAAACTTGGAGATATATATATTGACCCATCCAAAAATATAGTGTTTAGGAATGCTTCAGAACGAATGCGCATAACGAGTGGGGGTTCTGTCACTGCTAATGTTGACATGAGGGCCCCTATCTTCTACGATTCTAATGATACTGGGTATTATTTAAATCCCGCGAGTACAAGTAATTTGAATGCTGTAAAAGCAAATTCATTATACTTAGATAGACAGGAAGCAGCTTCAAGGGGGATAAGTTGGTATAGTGCTTCATACAATGCTTGGAGTGAGTATATGTCCCCGTCAGGAACTAGTGGCTGCGGACCAACAGCAAATATTACAGCTCCTTCTGGAGCAATTGTAACTAGTTGGGCTCAAAGAACTTTTATAGAAAATGCTGGAAATTATGGTTGGACTTGGGAATCGGGAACATTTACTGGGCAGCCATCTGTTGTCGCTGAGATAAGATCTTCTGATGGTTTAGCACAATTTAACGGGGGGGTTAGAGCCCCAATCTTCTACGATTCTAATGATACTAATTATTTTTTAGATCCAGCTGGTAATGTTAGTCCTATAAAAGGTATAGACAGAGGATTGTCTAAAGTGTCTGGATGGGTTCCGGCTTATGGGGGTGCAGATGAAATTAATGTATCTTGGTCCCAATCTGAAGATGCAGTTAAATTACAGAGTTCTACCGATTCTACTTCTGGTATGGCTTTTAAAGCAAGAAGAATAGAGGCTGGCCAAACAGTAAGATTTTCACTAACACTAAAAGCTAACGTTAGCGCATCTAGCGGGGTGTATATAAGGTTATACGTATATAATGGAGATCTCCCAGATGGTAAGACGCACACCAGCGTTAACGCATCCAGTAGTTCGCCTTTTGTACAAGAAGCCTCAGCGGGAGTAACTAATTGGAGGGAAAACGTGGGGATTAATACCTCATGGACAACAGAATATTATTCATATACAGCCACTGCAGACTGCTATGTTAGTATGGTAGTATTAAACTGGACAGGGCTTGGAACAAATGCTATTTATGTAAAAAACCCTGATATACAAATTATAGATATAAAACAAAGTAGATATTATGACCTCGATAATACTGGTTATTATTTAGATCCTAGTTCCGTTAGTAATTTAAATCAAGCTAAGTTTTATGCCGGTATTTCTGTTAATTCAGCAGCTTCATCTACCTCCAAACACGGTATATCTCTTTACAATACTCAAACAGCCGGTATGCCAGCATACGGCTTAGCTTTCACCGGAACTGCTGGAGAAGGAACACACGGCTCTGTAACAAGTGATTGGGCTACTTATTTCACTATGACCGGGTCTACATCTAGGGGTTGGATATTTAAGGATATGACTGGAGGTGTAGGCGTTGCTTCAATAAGTAGCGCTGGTACCGCTCATTTTAATGGGGATGTAGTTGCTTCTTGCTCTTCAGACGAAAGGCTTAAAGACAATAAGAAAAATATTGAAAATGCTCTTGAAAAAGTAGAATCATTAAATGGTGTTGAGTTTGATTGGAATGACAAGCAAGATATTTATGAAGGTCATGATATTGGAGTAATTGCACAAGAAGTTGAAAAAATTGCACCTGAAATAGTAAACACAAGAGATAATGGATATAAGGCTGTTAAATATGAAAAATTAGTACCTTTGCTTATTGAAGCAATCAAAGAATTATCAAACGAAATTAAAGAATTAAAAAATAAATAATTATGTCAGTAAGTTTATGTAACTTAGGAAGCGCGAGTGGTGGTGGTGGCGGATTAACTAATTTTAGAAAATATTCTACAACAAGGGCTACAAGTGATTGTACCCATAAAACCGCAGGAACCTACACGGTTAACCCATCAACTGATTTAGGGTTAGCTGATGGCGAAAAATTATATTACTTTATGGTTGGGGGTGGAGATTGCGCTTCAAATTTCCAAGGAATCAATGGTGATTCAGGTAAGATTATTTATGGATTTGCTACAATAACAACAGCTTCAACAAATTTATCATTAACTATAGGAGTTGGAAATAACACAGGTGCTGCAGGAACAGAATCTACTATATCAGGAGGATTAACACTTACTACTGCAAATGGTACAAATATATATGGGTATAAGGATGGTCAAGGTGTTTCAGGAAATGCCTCAGGTAATTTAGGATTAATGGGAGGATATGGTGCCTCTTCAGGATTTTATTCAGGAAACAATTTTTATGCAGGTATAAAAGGAGGCAATTATCATTCTTTTGGAATTGGAGGAGGTAGAAACACTACTAATTACGCTTATTTCTCATCTGGAGATGGTTGTATAATTTTTATGTATTAATTATGAAGTATTACAAAATAGAAAATGGAATAGCAGTTTATTGTCAAGAAGACATTAACGGTTTTGATGGATTATGGATACAAGCTTTAGAAGGTTTTGATGTCGGTGATTTGTATGACAAAATAAATGGATGGAGTCACCCTGTTAAAACAACGCAAGAACTTGAAAACGAAGCGAGGGATTGGAGAAATTTAGAATTAAGTGCAACAGATTTTATAGTACCCACTACAGATTATCCAAATCATGCGGCATGGATAACATACAGACAAGAATTAAGGGATTGGACAGATACTGATGATTTTCCTGGAACGAAACCAAATGCGCCAACTGAATTATAAAAAATAGAAGACTAAACTTTAAATAAATATTATGAATATTACATACGATTGGAAGATAACAGCTATGAAGAAAGCACCAGTGCTTGAGGGGTTGTCAGATGTTATCACACATATTAGATTTGATTATACGGGTACAGATGCAGATTCTGGGGAAACACACGTTTTTCCTGGAGCTTGCCCTATTGGCTTGCCTGATACGGAAAACTTTACAGAGTTAGCTTCTTTAACAGAAGCAGATGTTATTGAGTGGGTAAAAGCAAATCATCCTACAGATCACATGAATGAGGTTATCACAAAAGCAATTACCCAAAAAGTATCTCCAACTAACGTAGAGGCAGATATGCCATGGGCACCCGCAGAACAAATACCTGAATGAAATAAATAAATAAATAAATAATGACTTACGCTTGGAATAACAAAACAGTAGATACTTACCCTACACTAGAGGGTAATAACGACGTAATCTTTAATGTTCATTGGAGACTTACAGGAGAAGACGAAAATGGAAACGTAGGTAGCACTTACGGAACCCAATCTTTAGAAACTTCAGACCTTTCTAATTTTACAGCATTTGTTGATATTACAGAAGAAGATATTAATGGATGGGTTGAAACAGCATTAGGAGAAGAAAGAGTTGCTGAATTAAAAACTAGTATAGATGCTCAAATTGCAGAACAAGTAACACCTACGGTAGTG
>Ga0208544_10002024_pt1 | contig 13554 bp, 15 predicted proteins | sample DEB08_DNA_9_FD_184526 | JGI IMG/M metagenome (GOLD analysis project Ga0208544, IMG submission 184526) | Aqueous microbial communities from the Delaware River and Bay under freshwater to marine salinity gradient to study organic matter... | ecosystem: Environmental > Aquatic > Marine > Coastal ...
CCCCAAAACCCCAAAACCCCAGACGAGGCGAGCTGTAATTTGAAGTATAGTGAGGGTTTGATTGTAATAAAAGGGGTTGGATTTATGGGCTAAACTTTTTTGTTATTAAAGTTTTAAACAGAAGGACTATCAGGTTGTTTGCAAGCCTTGGGACAGTGGAACTAAGTGCAGCCGAAGCTTATAAGTGATGCTTTAATATGGGTGTCTTTATTTATGTGTGTTGTCTATTATAGCTTGGGAGAGCGACAATTCGTTCGTTGACTGAAGCAGAGGCCCTACGCGGCTGGGGCGTGATTGGCGCCACAGGCAGTCTGCGATTCTCGGTCCTTGCGAGCAGTGAACACAAGATCTTCTTCTTTCTTTCTCGATCTTATCTCCTAAGTGAAAAGTCTAGCTGTCATCGCCAAGCACGCGGTTCTCAGTTGAGGTGTGTTAATTATTGGCTGTCTCAGCCCACGGCCCTCAGCTGCATCACCAACAGTCGTCTTCTAATTTATACGGGGGGTTCATAGGTTATAGTAGTCAGGGGTGTAGTACGGTCACGGCTTCTTCGTTGGTGTCGAAGTAGCAAGATTGCTCAATATCTGAGCGAGAGGAAGGCGGCCACACCGGCACGAATCCAGATCTCCTCCACTTCTCTCGAGGGCAACTCGAGTTCGAGCACGTAGTTGGTCGAGTGACCCGTGGTCGAGAGGGCACCGGCGCGGGAGAGCACCTTGTAGACGGGGCACCCGTAGATTCCGGTCTCGGGCTTCTTTCTGTTCTTCTTGGGCAAGAACCAGACAAGAGGCACTTCCGTGTACAGCTGCTTGGGCTTGGACTCGTCTAAGTAATGAGTTGTGCTGTTCCAACGGGCTCCCTCAAGGTACATGCCGAAGCAGAAGCAACCATCTTCTGGTTTCTCTGTTACTTCAGTCGCTAAAATCTCATCGTACATCTTGAACTCGAAGTCAAGCTCATCAATAGCGATGTAGTGCTTTCTGGCATAGTTCTGGAGCGTGCCAGTGAAGAAAGCCTGAGGGAAGAAGAATCCGGAGATCCAGTACGTCGCGGGAGGACCTCCCTTGATCCACTTGTTAAGGAAGTCAACTCTGTCGTTGAGATCGATGATCCAACTTGCGAGAGGTTTCAAGGAGAGGAAACCAAACTCTGCCCACGCACTTGGCACCTGGTTATCGAACAAGGCGACGGACATCTTCTCGAGCTCTTCACTCATGACGACCTCTCCGACGAGCGCCTTCTGCACGTTCTTGAGCATCTCTCCCATCATGACGAGCAGGGTGTTGTATCTGATGAGCTCCTGGGTCAGCACGGTGTTCATCGACTCATTGTAGTCAGTGGGGTAGATCTCGGCGACAGCGTCGTAGTCGAAAGGAGGAGGAGTCTTAGACTCGATGCCCTAACTAATTTCTCCGATGATCTGCTCACGGGTCTTGCCACCACCAGATGAGGAGCGGGGCTGGATCGAGATGACGTTCTCGAGGAGGAGACGAGTCTCGTTCTGGTTGGTCGTGATCTCAGCATTCTCGTGAAGACCGAAGGCCTCAGGATTAGGGTTAATAGGAAGGGCATCGATGTACGCGATGTAGTCCTCCTTGGAGCCAGCCTGGATACTTCTGTAGATGCCGGAGTCGGACAAGCCAAAGCCTTCTTCGAGGATGCCGGGTTGGATGAATCTCAACAAGATGCTGTTGATCAGGCGGATGTCTTTGCTGTCAGTCACACGGCCTCCGTAGTTAATCTCAGCTCCGAGGAAGTTCAGAACCTTGAAAGGAATCTCTTCATATTCGTTAAGGAAAATCTTGAGCTGCTTGCAGCACACATCAAAGTCTTCATAAGTGAAGGCGTATGGGATGTTCCAGCCAATAGCGCCGAACTTTCTGCGATCTTGCACGATAGCGTGGAAGAAGGAGAACGCGAAGAGGAGTTTCTTGTACTCGTTAGGCTTCTTGCAGTCGTTGAGCTGTGCGTTGGTAAAGGCGTCGTAGGTCTGGAGCAAGTTCGAGCGGAGACCAGTGGGGGGCTCCATGGTCATCTTGACCGAGTTCTGGAGGATGGACACTGGGAACTTGGGAGTGGGCGACGATGTCATCCAGAGTCTGAAGTCGGGATGGTCTTGGTCGTTGAAGCTCTCAACGACAGCCTCGAGGTCGTCCATCCACGAGATGGAAAGATGGCAGTTCTGGAGTAGTACCCACCAGCCTCTCTATCTAGCCTCATTGATCATCTTCTCAGCTTTCTTAGCCTGACCCTGACCGAGCGAGATCATGTCTTTTCTGCTGCCCATCTCCATTTCGTTGACGAAATTCATGAAGGAGGTGACGGGGTCAGAACCCTGCGAGAGCACGAACACGAGGGGTGTCTCGGCTGCCGAGTCCTTGAAGCAGTTGTCCAATCTGAAGGTAGGTGGCTTGACGTACTTTTCGCCGATCTTCTCGATGATGTAGTTCTGGACGGCCATTGTGACCTTATCAGGACGGATGGCCTTGAGAAGGATCATTTTCTGGAACGAGTTGAGCTTGTTGTTCCATTCACCAGGCATGGGCTCCTCGTGGGCCTCGGGAGAATCGAAGATCTTCTTGAACTTCTTGTTGAAGTTGATGAAGTAGTCCGTGATGCCCTTGAACACTGGTAGAGTAGAGTCCATGACGAACAGCTACTTGTAGGTCTGTTGCCATTCGAGGTCATCGAGCCAGTCGGTAGGGTTGGTCTTTTCATCAATTTGACCAGAGGGGCCGGCGAGGAAGAATCTCCACTCAGCCATGTCAATCTCGTTCTATCCGAAGAGGATCTTGGTGGTGAGCAAGAACGAGAAGAGAAGCTTATGTCTTTCGAAGAGGGATCGGCAGACATTCTGGTAGAGCGACATCGTGAAGTAGTCGTTCAAGATGGTGATACGCTTCTCGACGTCTTCCTCTGGCTGCGATAGCTGCACAGATGAAGCAAAGAGTTTCTGGAACCACTGTAGCGAGTACTGGTACATAGGGTCGATCAAGTTCAGGTCAACGATACAGAAGAAGAGGAGGGAGGAGCGGAAGGCCACGGGACGGAAAGCTTCGCGCTTGACATCGATTTCCTTCTCAGTCTACGCAGACTCAGCCTGGCGAACCTTAATCTCGTCGGAGGTCTTCTTGGACTCGGCCAACACGTTGATCAAATCGTCTGTGCTCAGCAACTCCATGACAGTGTTCTCATCGAGAGCAGCAAGAATCTTGTTCTCACCATCGTAGAGAATTCTGCTCGACTTGGCGTTCTCCTCAATGATCTGGTTCTTCTTCTCCTGGAGTTCAGGCATCTCGAGGAGCACGAGCAAGTTGAGCATCTGCTCTTCGAGACCAACGGGCGTGATAGCGAAGTTGAGCAGAGTTACCTTCACTGATGTCTCAGGCGAGTAATGAGGGTTAGGGAGAGTGGTGGTCATGAAGAACTTGAAAGAGAAGTTGTAGGTGATGGCACGCTCTCCAAGCTTGATCATGTAGTTGGAGCCCTGCTTCGTCAGCTGCTGCAAGAGGATGGGCTCGAGGGTAGGCTCGAGCACTTCGTTGATGTTCTCGAGGAGCACCCACTTTCCGAAGGTGATAGCCATCTCGAGGCCTCTGATCAGGTTGTTCTCACTCAGCTTGAACACGTCCAGACCTTCGGGAAGATCTTTGCCCATGTTCTTGATGAACTTGTTTGCCTGAGTCTGAGGATCGATCATGAGAGGCCATCTGCGAGAGCCGAACATGATGATACCGTTCTCAATGGAAAGGTTATCACTAGGAAGTCCTGCGACAGCCCACTCTCTGAAGGTGACATCGTTACCGAGCACCTTTTTCATGGTGATGCCAGGCTGGATCTTGACGCCGAGCTCGGTCAGTTTGTCTCTCCACATTCCTTCGAGTTCTTCACGGAATGAAGCGACGAAGGGGCCAGCGTATGAGATCATACCGGCAGCGATCATGCAGTTACCGACGAGAAGTGTTTCTTCTTCGGTCAGCGTGGAGACAGTCTCCGTCCAACGCACCTTCTCACCACCAAGTCCACTGATCATCTTCTCAGCACGGTGGAGCTTCTTCTGGCAGTCTTCAAGCTCTTCAGCAAGTGCCTGCGCTTTGGCAATAAGAGCGGACTTCTCAGCGTTAAGCTTGGCGAGCTTGTCGTTGATCTCCTTAACCTGTGCCTGCTTTGCAGCGAGGGCGGATTGCACAATGGAGAGCTTTTCGCCCATCTACCTTGCTATCTCCTTCATCGGATTTACTATTTTGAGCACTGTATGATACTTTAGCATGGCAACAATCCAACCTCGCACCGGTACCAGGGCCTTGGTTGCCTTCATCACATTTTCCTCACTCATTGCCTCTTGCTCCATGAGGGGTGAGACTTTCTGGACGAGTTCTTCTGAGATTTCATCTCTTTTGAAGTCAATAAGCTAATTCTTGAATCTCTTGGGGTCGTTCAACAACTCTCTCTGCGAGAGGAGCCAGAAACCTTCGGGATCGTACTCTTGCTTCTTTTCTTCTTGCGGCTTTTTGGGCTTGACGTTGATGTTGATCAAGAAGTAGCACACGATCTTGAAGCACGCAATCATACTGCGACCAGGAGTGAAAACTTTTTGCAAATCGTAGAAGGCCTTTACATCAATCAGCTTAACCGACTTGACAGCGGCTTCGAGAGCTGGTAGAGCCTCGCCGAGTTTCTCGTCAGCGTCGTCCTTGACAGCTCTTACTTCAGCTTCTTGCTTGGCAGCCTCTTCTTCTTCAACAACCACGACAGCTTTGACATCTTCAGCTTTCTTGGTCTCGACAGCGATCGTCACCTTCGTCTCTTCGACTTCCTTTTGGGTTTACTGAAGAATGGGTCTTTGCGCAGTCATAGTAGTCTGAAGCTAGTCAACCTCAGTGGCGGCCTCATCAAGCACTTCGAGACCACGAACGAGACGGCGGCGAGCTTTGCCGACTTCGTTTCTCTTGTCGGACAAGATCTTCTTGTACATAGCGAGAAGCTCGAGGAAAGAGGTAGGCGTCACGTAGTTGATCCTACGCAGCTGATCCTTGAACTCTTCGGACTTGGCCTCGACGGACTGATGGATCACACGGAAAGTTTCAATGCAAGCATCTTCATCAACGCCCAAGTTGAGGTCCGCATCCAGGAGAGATCCCTTACCGACATTGATGAGGGCCTCAGAAGGCCAGTTTGTGAACCAATCGATGGTGCAACAGTTCACGAGGGAGGGGAACTTCACGAGACGGGCGCGGAAGACGTCACTGAGAGGAGACATGGCGAGAACCAGATGGATGTTGGACTTGACTCTGTTCAGGTAAGCCTGGAACATGTTCATCTTGTTCAGAGTGATGTTTCTTCTCGTGCACTCATTCTTTCCAACAAGTGTGATGGCTTCCATGTCTTCAACCTTATAAAGAGCGGGCACGTCACCGGAATTGAGGACGTTGTTAATATCTTCAAGCATTTGCTCGTTGATGATCTGGGTGTCGACGAAGAGGAAAGCGGTGGGCTTGCCATCGACACCAGCCTGCATGAGCACGGTCTTCAGGTTGTCCTTCCAGTCTCTCATCTGGTAGCCCTTGATCACTTCGATCTGGTACAGCTTGTAGCTGTTCATGTAGGTCGAGAGCTTGCTCAGACTCTGGCGACCAGATCCTCCCACACCGAGCAGCAGGGCGTTACCTTGAGGCTGTCTCAGCACTCTGCAAATTCTCGCAACATGATCACAAGCGTCCAAGAACATCACAAGCTTCATCTGATGCTTGCTTCCCGAGTTGTAGTCATCAAGGTACTCCTCGATTTTCTTGACCATCTTCGTCAAATCAGTGATGTTTTGGTAGGGTCTGTTTTCGGCGTCGATTCCATAGAAGAAATCACCGAAGATAATTCTTTCGTTCTCAAAGATCTCGTCTTTCGAGAGGCTGAAGTTCTGCTCGCACTGAGTCAAGACCAACTGGAGGAGGGTGTCCTTGTCGGAATCAGAGATCATACGGTCACCGAAGACACGCTGGTTCTCGTGGACCCAGAGGCGGAGCAAGTCAACTTTCGTGGTCACTGTCTTGTTGTGGGCAGCGCAGACTCCCTGGAAGATTTTACTCATATCTCTCAGGTTGAAAGTGTAATGACTCTTGTTAGGGGTAGGACGAAGGGCAGTCTGGACACCCTGGTAAACGATCTGAGTGGAATCGACCAACTTCTGAACGCTGGCAGACACTTCTTCCTGGAAGGAGCCGAGGAACTTGTTGACGATCTTGCTGAAGATCATCTCAATGGAGTCCCTGCCCAGGTTGGTGTAGGTGATGATGTTGAAGTGTCTCTGGAGACGTTGGGTGATGGTAGCTCTGCCACCGCCGGGTGGGCCCATGGCGGAGATGAACACGAGGTCTTCCTTCTTGATGAACGTCTTCTCCTTCGTGTGGAGGTCGTACCATCCCACGTGGTCCATCCATTGACGGATCAGCTCGAGAGGAGGCTGAGCGCCGTACTCTTCCTTCTTAGGCATGTTCAAATCATCCACGAAGACGATGTACTTTTTGCCAGGAGGAGGACCGGCGACACCCTTTCTACGTTTCTCAAGCTTTCCATCCAAAGCTTCTTGCGTGCCTCTGGCGGAAGTCTGGGCGGAGAAAGTAATAGGAATGGTCTGGAAGTCTTCAGACATCTGCGAGTTGAGCATGTTGAAGATGTTGATGGTCTTGCCGGTACCAGTGGGTCCGGGCGCCAAAATGTGCTTGTTGTTCGAGATCAAGAGCTTCTTGATGAACTACATTCTGATGGAATCGAAGGTGGGAACGATAATTTCAGAGTAGGATGTCTTCATGTCAATGGAGAAGGTAGCGATGGTTTGTGTCCAGTTGACCCACACCTTCTCTTCACGGTCGTATTAGTAATCGTAGACGGTTCCTTGGGCTGGGAACTTGTGCTTGTTTTCCTTGCCCATCAGCTCTCTGAGCTTGTTGGAGAACTTGGTTCTGCCTTCGATGGTGGTGGTGCAACCGACGGACCAGACAAGCGAGAAGACAATCAGAGGCTCCATCATGTGCTCGAGATTTTCGATTTCGTCAGGCGTGACCGTCTTCAGCTCCGTGTCTTTGTAATTGTTGAAGTAGCAGTCGAGCACGCGCATGAACGACTGGCACAAGTTGTTGTTCACAGTGATCACAGGCTCAGGGCAGTGCTTTCTGGTGAAGCTGATGAGAACTTCGAGGTACTTGGCGATGAGCTTGTCAATTAAGGGGACGGTGTGCTTGGGGCGAAGGAGGCGAATAGGGTCGGGGAGCATCTCACGGTAAGTCTTGATGAGAGGAGTCAGGCCGAGGGCGCCGGGCTCCATGTAGACCATACCACAGCGGGAGACCGTTGCGGGAGAGGCAGCTTGCAGATCTTCGACCTCGAACATCATGGTCATGTGGTCGGAGAGGGGAATGATCTGACCAGAGTTCAGGCACAACTTCTTGTTATCGTCCAGCACGGTGTTCATCGACTCGATCCAGATAGCGTCGACGGGTCCGTCGAACATAACCCAGTGCTTCTCTGTAGTGGGGTCAGCAGCACTGTCAGCGACAATCTTGGCAGCGACACCATCGTTCCACTCCTGAGTGGCAGTGTCGAGCTCACCATAGAGTTGGCCCATAGTGATCGACTTGGGGTTCAAGATGTGGTAGTTCACCTTCTTGAAGTCTCCCTGACCAGCAAGCGCGGACAAAGCTCTTGCCAGGGTCTTGTAGTTGGCGGTCTTACCACCACCACTGGGTCCAACGAGCATGAGACCGTGACGCACCTGGCAGGTATCGTACAGCTGCATGATCTTCTCAATGAAGACATCGACTGGCTGGATCACGTAGTGCTTGCAAGAGTTCTTAATCTCGACCAGGAGTTCACCGTAGTCGATCGCGGGCTGCTCTACTCTGGGGAACAAATCCTTGATAATGTTGTTGAACAGAGGGATATCATCCTTCAAGAACTTGGGCACGTTGACGTCCTTCAAGGCTCTCAGCAAAAGCTGGTCCTCGTCCATGTCAGGGGAGGCTCTTTTCAGGATACCAGCGGCATTGATAACGGAACGCACGGCTCTCATACCGTAATCGTAATGGAACTGACTGGAGAGCTGCTCAGACGAAAGCTTGAAAGTCTGCGCCATCTTGTTGGCGAGCGTGACGGCTTGGTTGAAACCGAAGGAGTAGAGCATGATTCTGCCGATGAGACCGTAGTCGGGCACCATCATAGCCACGGGGCGGAACAGGGCCTTCAAGTTGTCGGGTAGTTCGGTACGGCCGGCGTAACCGGGGTTCATGGTAATGAAGACACAGAAAGTGGGCTTAAGCTGGATAATGGAGTCTTCGAACTCCATTTCAGGAATTCTTTCTCCCTTGGCAGCGAAGAGCTTCTGGAGGGCCTGGGCAATGACGGACAGCACCTCGATGTTAATTCTGTTGAACTCATCGAAGCAGCACCAGGCGCCAGAGGCCGCGAGACCCTTGAAGAATCTACCGAGCAGACTGTACTCCATATCACTGGAGCAATTGAAGACAACGCACTGTTTGGCGAGGGCCTTAGCGAGATCCTTGGTGGACTCGGTCTTACCAGTACCGGCGGGGCCAGCGGGAGCACCTCCGAGGTTCAGTTTGAGCGCACCCATCAGGGTCATGTAACACTTGTCCGTGAGAGGGGTGATGACAAGTCTCTGAGTGTTTCCGAGATACTCATAACCGTAAGGGAAGTCGGTCTGGATACACTTGACGCGGCAGTCATCTTCTTCCCAGTAGTAACGCATCTGCTTGATCCACTCGAATTCGTTAATGCTGCTAATCTTTTGATCACGCAGGGCTTGAACAACATCCTTTCCATGGACATCGATAACGATCAAAGCTCCAAGAGTGATGCTCTGAAGCTTGTTCAGGCGTTGTCTCACAAGCTTGACGGTCTCCAGGATTTGGGTTTCGAGAAGCTTGTAGTACTCGGCCACGGTGTTCTTCTCGATAGCCTCTTCGATCTCGGAGGTCCAGTGCACTTGGGAACCGTTGAGGACGCACTGGCCGGGGTGCTCCAAGATCCACTCGTTTCTGTCTTTTTTGGTGTAATCCGTGATGGAGTGCTTGAGCACAGAGCGCACAGACGTGAACATCATTTGCTCGACTTCACCCATCCAGAACTCAACCGGCTTGTCCTTGGGGTCGACGAGGCTGTCGAACTCGATACGTTCTCCTTCGCCAGACATCATAGCCGTGATAGTCTTGTCGAGCTGGAAGTTCAGGTCGGCCATGTTCTCGAAGACCTTCTTCAAGTGACCCCTAACGTTCTCGACTTCCTTGGTCTGAGACAAGATCTAGAGCAGATCACCGTCAGCGAGGAAGTAGAAACGGGAGAAGTTGGAACGCTTCTTCTCGAGGTACTCGGTCAAACCATGCTGCACCTTGTCGAGCTCGTTGTTGCATTTGACGAATCGCTCGTGGAGAGTGAGGTTGTCACGGGTGCAAGTCTTCAGCACGTTAGGGTTTTGCTTGGTTCCATTGATGATGTCTTTCCACTGCTTGTCGACACCCTTGAAACGCTTGCTCTCTCCGGGGAGCTGCTTCATGATGTCAGGGGAGTCGAAGATGGGCTGCAAGTACATCCAGGCTTGCTGGCATCTCAGCCACTCTTCGATAACGTTCGACACGTACAACAGCTAGTTGTTCCACTCGTCGATGTCCTCCAGGAAGGGACCCTTGAAGGGGGAGAACTGCATCGTCTGGGTCAGGATCGAATGGTCGTCGAGGACTTGCTGAGCATCATCGAAGCCAATGACAGTGTAAGTTCCGGAAGTCTTGAAAGGCTTCAGCGTGAAGAAGACCTGCTCCCAGGCTGCCTTCATCTTGACCATGTTGCACTCGATGGTGTACTCCTTGCCGGCGCGGTCACCGATGTCCTGGATTTCCTCGGTGAACTTGTAGAGGTCCATGTCGAGGATGTGTTGGAAGGTGAAGCCTTCGTAGGGCTTGACCTGGAAGCCAACCTTGTTGGAGATGGCCTCCCAATGACGATCCTTCATTCCCTCAGTGCGCATGGCCACAGCCATTGGCACGTAAGGTTTGAAATCAGTGACCTCTTCCTTGATGATCTCGGCGATCTTCAAAATTTGAGGAAGCTCCTTGTCTCTGAACAATCTGAAGACCTTGCCGAGGGTCTTGTCGGCAGTCTCGACGGTCTCTTCCAAGAACAAGGCGTCCATCTTCTCGAAGTCGTCGTGCAACCACGACTTGTGGGAGTTGCGCCACAGTTCAGTCGTTGTCCACAGCTCGTAGAAGGGTTAGAACTCTTTCGCCAGGGCGTTGATGTTATCGTAGGCCGTCTCTTCCTGGCCCGTCAGCAACTCACGGTTGTTGAAAACCTTAGCCTGCTCGATGGCATCCTGGAGTCTGGTGAAGATTCCCTTGGCAGCAGTCGACACTTCCTCGAAGTTGTTGATGTCGGAGTACTGGGAGAAGCTGGTGACCAAGTTGCTGATCTCGTTGAATTTGGTGTCGAACTCAGCCTGGTCGGTCTTCATGTGGGAGACAAACTTCTCCTTCTCCTTCTCGAGGTAGTTTCCTTGCTTCGAGATCTTGGAGACAGTCTCGAGGGGCGATCCGTACAATCTCCACTGCTTATCGTAGTCTTCCTCGTCGGCGAACTTGTACTGGAACTCGTTCAGGATGGAGTAAACGCTGACGTTGACCTTGATCTCGCGCTCGAGCTTCTCGATTTCGTTAGGCACGTTCTCCATGAATTCTTTGATCGTGCTGAGCTCCTCAATGTCTTTGGGGGTGCTCTCGATCTTGAGGTTGATCTTGTCAAAGTCTTCCATGGTCTGGTTTGACATGCGCTTCGCCATCTTGGCGATCAGCTCGATCTGTTCGGCAGCGATGGAGGCGTGCTTGTTCGCGAGAGTGTTTCTGATCTCCTTGCAGTTGATCTTGAAGTAGGAGACTTCGATGAACTCGGGGATCTCTTTGCGGAGGCGCTCTTCCTCTTGCTTGTGCTTGATCACCTCTTTGCGGAGCTGTTCAGGTTCGGGAGGGTCATTCTCATCGTCGAAAAGAGAGATCTCCTTGGCGGTGTCAAGGTTGTACTCCTTCTCGTACTTGTCGAAAGTCTTCAGGTACTCAAGCACGGGCGCGACAGTCTCTTGGATCTTTTTCTCGAGACGTTCATACTCTTCGAAGACCCAGGTGTTCTCATCGGGGAGCTGCTTCAGGTTGCCAAGCTCTGGCTTTTCTGGCAAGAACTCGGGCTTCACTGGCACCTTCAGGAACATCTTTTGGTTAGACTTGAACAGGTTGGGGAGGAGCTTCTGTTCGAGCTGGGAGATTTCCTGAAGCGCACGGAGGCCGTTGTCGAATGTCTTGAGGATGGAGGAGACGACTTCCTGAGGAGTGTGGGAGAACTCAGGCTGGTTAGTCTCCTTGTTGAGCGAGATTTCGAGGTGGAAAAGGGAGAACTTGGGCTTGGGGGCACCCATGGCCTTGATCTCGTCTGCTGTGAAGTAGGTGTTGGTGACATTGTTAGTGTCAACGACCTTGACACCGATGGGGAGGAAGGAGAGGATGGAGTCGACGTACCTCTTGACAGACTTCTGGGTCATCTAGAGCAGAGTGTCCTGCATGATGAACTTGGTCTGCGTGAGGAACTTCTTCAGTTTTCCGACTTCGTAGGCCTCTTTGTTGGTCTCGGCGAGGTTGAACCAGGACTTGGCGCCTTGGTCAGGGGACTCCTAGAAGTTCGCCTTGATGATCTCCTTGATCTTGTTGACCCAAGTCTCCTTCAGGTAGTAGGAGTTTTGGGAGATGGAAGAAGCCTGGATCTGCTTGAACTCGTCAACCTTGGTGGTCTTAGGGATGTTGGGGTTGTAGATGTCCTTGGCAGCCACATCGTTGCACTCCTTGCGGATCTCCTGCTGCGCGCGAATGACTTCGTCCTTGATCTGGAGGGTGCGGAAGCAGAACTTGGAGAAGTTCTTGGGGAAGTTGTGAGGAGGGATGAGGCACATGGCGAAGTAGGGAGTCTCACCCTTCTCTTCCTTATCGGGCAGGCTCAGAGGACCAGTGATGAGGTCTCTGCCCTTCTCGTTCAAGTGCTTGTCGAAGATGATGTTGTTCATCGTCTTGGCAAACTCCTTGTTGACCTCGTTGAGGAGAGTGGTGGTGTCAGCGGAGGACTTTCCACGGAGACTTTTCGTGTTCTGGGTCATTGAGAGGATACGGTTGACCTGCATGTTGTCGACCTCGGGGATCTAGTGCTTGGGCATGTTCTCGATATAGTAGTTGTACTTGATGAGCGCGTCGGCGTGGAGACGGTTCGAGTACGCCTGCTTGAAGCGACGAGCGAAGATACGGGGGTCCTCGTCGTCGAACAAGATATATATGCGAGACAGACGGCACTTCTCCTTGGTGTTCTCCCAATACCCTTCAAAGCGGTCAGACTTGGGCAGGTACTTGAGTAACCGGAGCTTGCGCCAGTAGCACAGGCCGTCCTTGTCTTTCCAGAGGCCTTGTGCACCGACACCGTCACGAGGCGCGCCACCGTCTTTCTTCAGCCAGTTGACTGGCAGACGAGTGTCGTACTCACGGTCATCATAAGCCTCGAGAGGCAACCAGCCACCCTGCACTTTCTCAGGGTTTCTGAATTCAACTCCCTATAAAAAAATACATTCGTGGTTAAAAATGGCCGCTTTTAATTCAAATGCGAGAGAAGGAAAGATGCACTTACGTTGGTCAAGAGAAGCTCCTCGATGTTGAACTTCATGAAGTCGACTTTCTCCTCTTCGCGAACTGTCTTCGCTTTGCCGAATTGGCGCTACAGGAACAAAGCATGGTTAAACAACGATGTTTAAGGAGAGGGAGAAGAGAGCGGAAGACAGCGAGTGCTGCAGACTTTGAGACATTAGATTCAAATTTTATGATAAGTGTAGAATCGGAAGATAGAGGATCGGCGCGCCACGACAAGCAATTTGAATTATCGTTGTCGAGACGGCGAGCACGAAGAGCACAATGAGTGAGGGGGCTTACCTTGATTGGAGAGTACGCGTTGGGCCTATCGGGCACGCGCAGCTTGGGAGGGCTCTGGTTACCGTGGGGGTTGTAACGAGGCACCTAGGATGAGGGCAGTTGCTTCTGGAGCACGATCCCTACAAGAGAAGAAAAAGTTGTTAGTCAACTGGAAAACGTGAACGGCTGCTAGTAACGGACAAGACGGTCGCCCATGGAGACATCAAACGAGACGACTGGCGGCCAGCTTGGTCCAAACTACTCTCTGCCGGAGTCATGCCAACGAAGTGTGCCCAGCAGGCAGCGCGAGTAGAGTGAGGGGCAGAGGGGCGTGGTTACTTACCATCAGGTCCCACATTGCTTCCATTGGCTTGGCCATTACTTCTTTTCTAACTGTAGCTAGTCATTTGATTTGATTGATTCAAACAATTCACACAATTTATAATTATAAACATCCCCAACTAACCCACCCTTTTATACTTTAATCTCACTGGACTCAATTCACAACCAAGAGCAGGCATGGGGTTTTGGGGTTTTGGGGTTTTGGGGTTTTGGGGTTTTGGGG
>Ga0208544_10002025_pt1 | contig 13553 bp, 10 predicted proteins | sample DEB08_DNA_9_FD_184526 | JGI IMG/M metagenome (GOLD analysis project Ga0208544, IMG submission 184526) | Aqueous microbial communities from the Delaware River and Bay under freshwater to marine salinity gradient to study organic matter... | ecosystem: Environmental > Aquatic > Marine > Coastal ...
TTTTTGATGTCACCATCAAAGGCATCAAGGAACAAAAGCTTCCCGAGATCAACGACGCCTTTGTCGCGGAGACACTTCAATTCGGCGAGGGCAAGACACTACAAGACCTCAAAGAGCTCATCTCTGAGCAAATCGCTCAACAGAAGAAGCAGCAGGCTGAAGAATCCAAGGTAAATCAAATTGTTGAAAACTTGCTCGCTAAGATTGATTTCGCTCTTCCTGAGGAAATGGTGGCAGCCGAAGCTCAAGGTAGCGCAGACGACATGGTCGCGCGCGGTGCCCAAGCTGGCATGAGTGACGAAGACATCGCCACCCAGCAAGCAGAAATCATTGCCGCAGCTCAAGTCCAAGCCCGCAACAACTTAAAAACAAACTTCATCCTTCAAGAAGTTGCTCGTGCAGAGAACATCGAAGTGAATGACGCCGAGGTTTTCCAGCGTGTTAATGCGATGGCTAAGCAGCAGAAAAAGTCTCCAAAGGCCCTCGCGAAGGAAATGCAGCGTTCTGGGCGTATCTCTAGCTTGAGAAGCTCCATCCTCATCGGCAAGGCCATTGACTTCCTCATCGAGAACGCGAAGATTGAAGAAGCAGAGGTCGAAGCTGAAGCGGCTAAGGCATAAGAAGACATCACCACCAGCATGCACAAAACAATCAATCCAACATCTCAACTCGCCATGGAATCTACACCTGTAAAAAACTACTACATCCCCACCGTTATTGAATCTGACGGGCGCGGCGAACGTGCGTTCGATATCTACTCCCGTCTACTCAAGGATCGTATTATTTTCATTGGCACCGGCATTGATGATGGCGTGGCGAACTCTGTCATCGCTCAGATGCTGTTTTTGCAAATGCAGGACCCTAAAAAGGATATCCATATTTACATCAACTCACCTGGTGGCTCCGTCACCGCTGGCCTTGCCATTTATGATACCATGCAGTTTTTGACATGTGATGTGAACACCTACTGCATCGGCATCGCCGCCTCCATGGGCGCTGTTCTGCTTACAGCTGGAACTAAAGGTAAGCGCTTCTGTCTGCCTAACTCACACGTCATGATCCACCAGGTCTCCGGTGGCGCTCAAGGCACGGCAGCTGATGTCGAAAGGACAATCGGCTTCATGTTCAATTTGAAAAAGAAACTCAACGACATCTTGTCCAAGCACACTGGCAAGACGGTCAAACAAGTGGAAAAAGATGCTGACCGTGATAATTACATGTCTGCTGAGGAATCTGCTGAATACGGTTTGGTGGACAAGGTTCTCCAAAGCCGCAAGGAACTCCCTGCTGATGATGACGCAGATGACGCAAAAAAATGAGACATTAGGATCATTCTAGGTTAAGATACGGGCGTGTTATTGGTGTTGCTCACCATGCACGCCTTTTCTTTTGCAAAGATCAGACAACCCAACAAACGAGGCTCAAGCGTCTCATTAAAATCCTCTTATGGCCCGATCATCTAATATTACCATGTGTTCCTTCTGTGGCAAAAGTCACTCAGAAGTCAAAAAACTCATCGCAGGCCCCGCTGTTTATATATGTGATGAATGCATTCAAGTTTGCTCATCCATTTTGGAAAAAGAGCTCGGCGAAAACAAAAGCACTGTTGCTGAAACTCATATACCCAAGGGTGAAGTGCCTACTCCCGAGGAACTATCTGAGAAACTCAATGAGTTTGTTGTAGGTCAGGAGCGCGCCAAGAAAGTCCTCTCCGTCGCTGTCTACAATCACTACATGCGCCTGCGTCAAAACAACGGCGACACCTCCGCTGAGTTTGCCGACGTAGATATAGAAAAATCCAACATCCTCATGTTGGGGCCAACGGGATCCGGTAAGACTTTATTAGCTCGAACCCTCGCCAAGGTCTTAGATGTCCCCTTCACCATCGTTGATGCCACAACGCTTACCGAAGCTGGTTATGTCGGAGACGATGTGGAAAACATCATCCTGAGATTACTCCAAGCTGCCGACTTTGATGTGGAGCGCGCTGAGCGTGGCATTATCTATGTCGATGAGATTGATAAAATTGGACGCACTACCCAAAATGTTTCCATTACCCGTGACGTCTCAGGTGAAGGCGTTCAGCAAGCCCTGCTCAAGATCCTTGAGGGTGCCGTCTGCAACGTCCCGCCACAAGGTGGCCGCAAGCACCCACAGCAAGAATACATCCAGGTGAATACCGAGCGCATTCTATTCATCTGTGGTGGAGCTTTTGTCGGAATCAACGACATGATTAGTCGTCGTCTGGGCAAGCATGTCCTTGGTTTCCACGAAGGCCAAGAAGCGGAAGGTGAAGAGAACACGGAGCCAGTCGACCTCTTTGCCAAGGCCGAGCCTGAAGATTTGCTACATTTTGGTCTTATCCCTGAATTTATTGGCCGTTTACCCATCATTTCTTCCCTGCGTGAACTCACTACCGACGAGCTCATCGAGGTGCTTACCCAGCCTAAAAACGCACTGATCAAGCAATACTCCAAGCTTCTGGGCATGAGCGGGGTGAAACTCAAGGTTACTAAAGATGGTCTTGCCGCCCTTGCTGAAGAAGCACTCCGCCGAGGCACTGGTGCTCGAGCACTCCGCGCCATCTTTGAAAAAATCATGCTCGACGTCATGTATGAGGTTCCGGGAAGAGACGATATCGTCTCCGTCACCATTAACCGCTCAGTCGTCGAAGGCAAAAAGCCGCCCATTCTTCGCAAAAAGCGCGCGGATGCGGCCTGATTTTGGCGGTAAGCGGTTCAGCTCTCCATGCTCAATCAATCTGGTAAAATACCAGACATCCTGCTTGCAAGCGAGATCCTCAGTGTCTAAGTATCCGACATGAGTTCAGCTACCGCAAGTAATCACCTCGACCAGTTAAAGCAATACACGACCGTTGTCGCGGACACCGGAGATTTTGCCTCAATTGAGGAATATAAACCTCAGGACGCCACCACCAACCCGTCCCTCATCCTTCAGGCTGCTGCCAAGCCAGAGTATAAGCACCTCGTCGAGCAGGCCGTTAATGAGCATGCTAGCTCAGAACTCACTGGAGCCGCATTGATCGAGAGCATCATTGACCGCATCCTCATCCTTTTTGGATCAGAAATCCTCAAGATCGTCCCTGGCCGTGTATCCACTGAAGTTGATGCTCGTCTCTCTTTCGATACTGAAGGCACCGTCACCAAAGCGCGCCACCTCATCGCACTCTACGAGGCAGAAGGCATCAGCCGTGACCGTATCCTCATTAAGATGGCATCTACCTGGGAAGGCATTCGCGCAGCAGAGCAGCTCGAAAAGGACGGTATTCACTGTAACCTCACACTTCTCTTTTCATTCGCTCAAGCCGTTGCCTGCGCAGAAGCAGGAGTCCAGTTGATCTCACCGTTTGTAGGTAGAATCTATGACTGGTATAAAAAAGACACCGGCATCGATTACCAAGGCGCTGATGACCCGGGTGTACTTTCCGTGCAGAAAATCTACAACTACTACAAGAAGTTTGGTTACCGCACCGAAGTCATGGGAGCATCCTTTCGCAATTGCGGTCAAATAACCGAGCTCGCCGGCAGTGACCTGCTCACCATCAGTCCCGGACTGCTAGAAGAGCTTCAAAATACACCTGGAGAACTGACCCAAAAACTCACTGACGAAAATGCCCAGGCTTCGGATCTTGAGAAAATCCACCTCGATGAGAAGGATTTCCGCTTCATGTTCAATGAGGATGCCATGGCTACTGAGAAAACAGCTGAGGGAATCCGCAACTTCTCCGCAGATATCGTCAAACTTGAGGATTTGATCAAGAGCTTGATCTGAAAGTAGGGTGTTTAGCTCCCAAGAAGCCTTTTTAAATACTTAAGATAGCTTAAATGTGTCATTTTTGTCCTTTTTAGGGCTGTTTTTGTTTTACATTAATTGCGACTTAGCCTATTTTGCGTGCGAAATAACTATTTTCGCATGAGTAACAATCAATTAGACGGTGCCCAGGCACTCATCAAGACCCTCGACGATCTCGGGATCGAATATATTTTCGGATACTCCGGAGGCGCTGCCATCCCTATTTTCGACGCCCTCGTCACGGTAAAGACCAACATTAAGTTTGTCCTCGCCCGTCACGAGCAAGGCTGCTGTCACATGGCAGATGGTTACGCCCGTGCTACAGGCAAGCCTGCCGTCGTATTAGTTACATCAGGCCCTGGTGCTGGTAACACCATCACCGGCATCATGACCGCCCAGATGGACTCTGTTCCCATGATCATCATCTGTGGTCAGCAGGTTACCTGGATGCTGGGTAAAGACGCCTTCCAAGAGGCTGACATCTTTGGCATCACAATTCCCGTAGTAAAACACAACTACCTGGTCAAAGACACCGACTCTATTCCTCGTGTTATCCGTGAGGCACACCATATTGCCACCACGGGGCGTCCGGGACCAGTGCTGGTGGATGTTCCTAAGGACATTAGCTCAGCTGATTTCAACGGTGACATGGACCCAGAGCTCGACCTGCCCGGCTACCAGCCCGAGACGGCTTATACTGTAGACTCCGATAAGATCGACGAAGCGCTGCAACTCATTCACAAAGCCCAGCGGCCATTGGTTCTTGCTGGACACGGGATCATGATCTCCGGTGCAGACGCTGAGCTTATGGAGCTAGCTGAAACATTGCGTTGCCCTGTGACATCAACACTCTTGGGCAAAGGCGTTTTCCCAGAGGAGCATGAACTAGCGCTCGGTATGCTCGGCATGCATGGCACCGCCTATGCAAACAAGGCTGTCTGTGATTGTGACTTGCTCATCAATATTGGTTCACGTTTTGACGACCGCATTATCGGCCAGGCTGACAAGTTCTGTAAGGACGCCAAGATCATCCACATCGACATCGACCCCTCAGAGATGAACAAGATGGTATGCCCCGATATTGAGATCGTTGGTGACGCCAAGACCACCTTGACTGAAATCAACAAACGTATCTCCGGCCTCGATACCGAGCCTTGGCTCAATAAAATCGATGGCTGGAAGAAAAAATACCCTCTTTCCTACCGCAAGCAAGGTGGCCTGAGAATGCAGCAGGTTATCGACGAGCTCTACCAGGTTGCTGGTGGAGATGCGATCGTTTCCACTGACGTTGGTCAGCACCAGATGTGGGCTGCTCAGTTCTACAAGACCAACGCCTCCTGGAAATGGCTATCCTCCGGTGGTGCCGGCACGATGGGCTTCGGCTTCCCTGCCGCCATTGGCGCCGCCTTTGCCTGTCCGGATCAAACCGTTATCTCTATCTCTGGCGACGGAGGCTTCCAGATGACCTTGTTTGAGTTAGCCACCGTGGCCCTGCACAAGCTCCCCGTAAAAATTGTTGTTCTTAACAATCACTACCTCGGCATGGTTCGTCAGTGGCAAGAGCTCTTCTTCGACGACCGCGAGTCGGGCGTTGATCTCGAAGGCAACCCAGACTTCTGTAAACTTGCAGCAGCTTACGGGATCCCCTCCTTTAACATCAAACGCCCTGCAGACGTCAGACGTCAGCTCGAAAAAGCTTTTGAAATCACCGACGGCCCCGTTCTTATCCATGCTGAGTGTGTTAAGACTGACAACGTATTCCCGATGATCCCAGCTGGCGCTGCCCTTGAGGACATGCTCACCGAACCCCCTAAAGGCAAGCTAGCCAAACCGACTGGTTCTACCTAAGACCCCGACTGAAAAACAAACTGAAGCGGCCTAACAAAAGCAGCTTATCTGTCATCGCAGACCTCCATTCCAAATTCCTTATTCTAAATTCCAAATTCCTCATTTCCTATGTCTATTGTAACCACTGACAATCCACCTGAAACAATCACTGGCACTCCCCAAGCGCCTCCAGTGCACACCCTCTCCGTTTTTGTGAATAACAAAGCCGGTGTGCTGATGCGCATCTGTCAGGTTTTCGCACGCAGAGGATACAACATTGATTCCCTCGTTGTATCACATGGGCGTGACGAACACTTTTCACGAATGACCATTGGCATCAGCGGTGACCCCGCTGGACTTGAACAGATCATTCTACAGGTGACCAAGCTCATCGACGTCATTCACTGTATCGAGCACACCAGCTCAGACTCCGTCACTAAGGAGCTGTTGCTGGTCAAATTCATTGTCGCCAAAAAAGATCGCACCGAGGCACTGCAAATCATCGACCACTACGGTGGAAAAACCATCGACCTCACGCCGACATCAATGATCGCCATGCTCAATGGCGACACCACCAAGATCGATGCAGCCCTCACCATGTTCTCACAGTTCGAGGTGATTGAAACCGTGCGCACCGGTAAAGTCGTCATGGCTCGTGGAGAGCTGGCCACCTAAGTTCCTTAATCGCTTTCAATAAGCGCGGGACGAGCAAAGCAACATTTCCCAACAAAAAAGGCACCTCACTTGAGGTGCCCTTTTTTTAGAGTATTTAACCTGAATATGGCGGCTATATTAGCTGCCAATTCAGCTTACTTCAATGGAGTGAACTTGATGCCTTTGAGGGCTGCAGACTGAGTGTCGCCATCAATGCTGAAGCTCCAACCTTGTAGCGCCCAGCCTTGGGGAAGTTGATCCAGCCAATGCGGTAGTTATGAAACACACTGGAAGCATTTTGCTGATTTTGAATGGCTTCACCACCCTCAATTGCCACCTTCCAGACAAGTCGTCCTTTGCCCGTGTAGTTGAGAGCTACCTTGTAGTCACCCGGCACGAGCACATCCACCTCCCAGGTAGCTGCACCACCTGGCTGCCAATTCACAACTTGATTAACATGCTTCCACTCGCCGAATTTTTCCATCCAGCGGTTACGCTTGAGTTTGGCACCACTGACCTCTGAGAACTCAGCAAGAATTTCTGTATCAACAACTGGATCAATAGCGAAGTATGGGTCCACATCAGGCTCACCTTCGAGCTCTACCTCAATGACCGAAACCAGCTTTTCGGGAGCGCCCACGGGCAATGAAAAGACAGACCAGCCAGAAACCTTCTTGTGATCGATCTCGACCGATGATTCCTTACCAGTAAGCAACTTCGCAGACTTGATTTTATTCTTTAGACCTGGCAGGTGCAACTCGCCGCCACTTGGCCACTCAAAGACGGCCAAATGAAGTTTATTACCCCTGGTAGTAATGTCACCCCACGGCAAGGCGTGCTGCCATGGTGATGGCCCGGCACCGTAAATGACCTGCGGATAGCGGCGGATCCATTCGCCAGAGTTACGCAGAGCATCTGCAGCGCGCTGTGGAACTGAACCATCGCCACGAGGCCCGATGTTAAGCATATAGGTGCCTCCACGGCCCACACAGGACACTACGAGATTGAGGATTTGCTTCGGTGTTTTCCAATTTTCATCATACCAGGCATAGGCCCATGAGTCATTAGTGGTATCTACAGACTCCCATAAACCCTTCACATTGTGATGAGGGACCTCCATGTCACCAAGAGACTGGTAATCGCCGAGGCCATGGCCGGCACGGCCTGAGACAAGCGCATTAGGCTGATTTTTACGTACTACACTGATGAGTTCCTCCACGTATTTTTTAGGCATGTTACCAGGAGTATCGAACCAAACGATTTCGATAGGTCCATATTCACTGGTGATCTCCTTAACCTGCGGCAGGCACTTCTTTTGATAATAATCATCAAAGGTGGCCGCATTACCATCGGCATCTACTTCCGGGCCTTTGCCTCCTCCCGGGAACGTCCAGTCTTGATTGTGAGAGTAGTAAAAGCCGAAACCAATACCAACCTCCTTGCAAGCCTTGGCGAGGTCTTTCATCGGGTCACGTCCGAAGGGTGTTGCATCCACGATATTGAATTTATCTGCCTTGGAGTGATACATCGCAAAGCCATCATGATGCTTACTGGTGATGATGATGTATTTCATGCCCGCATCCTTTGCGAGCTGAGCAATGGCCTTCGGGTCGAAATTAACCGGGTTAAAATCATTGGCCAGTTTCCTATATTCAGGAATGGGAATACCAGCCATGTTGGAGTTCATGATCCACTCGCCAATGCCGTAGTAAGTCTTACCATCCACCTTGTTACCCAAGTTGGAATACAAACCCCAGTGAATAAACATCGCATAGTTGCCATCATCAAAGAGCTGCCCTCGCTTAGCATCAGCCGCGCGGAGCTTGACTACGGAATCGCCCCATAGCTCATCCATTTTTTCTGACTTGCCAGCCACCTTAGCAGCTTCCTTGGCAACATCGGCGGCCATGCATGTGCCACTTATCAGCGCCAGTGCGCACATGGCAGCAACAGGGTTTATTTTAAATATATTCGTATTCATGTATAATTAGGAATTCCTTAGATTCTGATAATTTTGAACCTTATGTCAAGACGCGCTTACTTACGATGACGTGAAAAACAACTTTCATCAGGTTTAGATGGTAGCTCACTTTTCCATTGGCTCAGCTTCTGTTTCAGACTGGCCACAGCATCAGCTTGTGAGTCCTTCAGATCGTTTTGCTCATAGGGGTCTGCAGCGATGTCATAGAGCTCACAGTAGCTACCCTCTTTATTGGTCACCAGTTTCCACTGCTGATCCACGACGACATAGCCCACCCAGTGGTCTGGCTTGTTATCATCAGCTGGCCAGGCAGCGTTAATTTTCCAAAACAGCGGCTTCTGCCTTTTGGTCTTGGCCTTACCCATTAGCACATCCAGCTGATTGAGGCCGTCCGGCTGATAATTCTTGGGGAGCTCTGCTCCTGCCAGCGCACAGAAAGTAGGCAATAAATCCACGGCTGAAATCAATGAGGTCTCATCGATCTCCCCTACCGCCACCTTGCCCGGCCAACGCACCAAAAACGGCACCCCTATGCCTCCTTCAAACAAGGCCCCTTTATAAGCCTTGCGCCCACCGGTGACACCCTTGGCCGCACCCGTATCATATCCGGATCCAGTCGCGGAGTCATGCATGAGCTGTGGCTTTTTATTGCCTACCGCCCTTGCCGGGCCATTGTCTGATGAAAAAATAACCAATGTATTATCGGCAATGCCTAGTTCATCGAGCTTGTCGAGCACCTCACCAATGCGATCATCTGCGTGGGAAAGCACAGAGGCATAAATATTATCAGCCTCGGGAAGGTCCTTAAAGCGCCAGCGGTATTTCGGCACCGTGTGGAACGGTGTGTGAGGCTCGTGCATCCATAAATTGATGAAAAAAGGCTTCTCGGCAGCATGGCTTTTTTCAATAAATGCCACCGCATTATCTGCGTCTTCGTGCACCGGCATTTGCTCGCCTGCACAGTTGAACGCACCATACTCATCATAGCCATACGCACTAGGCAAAGGTGAATCCGGAATCATGTTGTTGGCCAGATGCCATTTGCCAAAGTGAGCAGTGGCATAGCCCGCCTGCTGCAGCATACGTGGCAAAAGAGGTGCCGTGGGGCTAAGCCAGTCCGGCATGCCACGATTGGCATTATCATCGGGCCAGGCAAAGTGGCCGTCGATCTTATGCCTCGCCGGAAAATGCCCGGTCATCACCGCTGCCCGGCTTGGTGAACAGACACCACTAGCCACTGTGAAGCGTTGGAAATCAGTGCCCTCCTTGGCGATGCGATCAATGTTTGGCGTCTTGATATAGGGATGGCCATGGCAACTAAGATCTCCCCAGCCCCAATCGTCCGTGAAGATGAACAGGATATTAGGTTTTGTCTGAGCCGTCAGGGCTGATGTAAGGCAAAGTAGTAAGAGTAAGTATTTCATCATAAAGTAAGCATAGCGGTTAAATGCGAAAATCATCGATAGGGCTCAAAGCCTAAACACGTTTAATTGATATGGTTTCATATGGATTCATACATAAAAAACAATCAGAATCACCACTATCATACGGAGGCTACAAGCAGCGTTTTTCATAATAAAAAACCATCAGCGTTGAGAGTTTTCAGGCCCTGATCCAAGCCCCCGTTTGATCCGCACCTCCGGCGCATCTCCCCCCAACTATTAAGCTAGACTCTTATGGCACGGGCACGGGCTCAGGAACCGGAGCCGCGACAGACTGGCTGATGAATTTAACCCGAGGTCGATTACTACCCTCTCTGATTCCAGACCTGATCAAGACAAGTTCACGTCCGTTCGGCTGAGCAAAAAGCCGGGTGCCGTAGATCGTTTCCCCATCTGGATCTCTCATAATACATGGTATGAATCCCCCTTTCTCATCTACCTTGCTTTGCATAACGGCATTCTCATTGACGTCTACTTCCTGGGTTTCTCCAGCGAACTCCACAGAGATCATCTGCTCAGTTAAATTAACAAAAAGAAAATAAGCCCTTGGGAATGCCTCCACGGAATCATCCATCGCTACCACACGATATTGCCCCTCTTCTTTGTCGGGAGGAAGCACCAGAAACAAAAGCTTACCGAATTCACTGGGAACCGCTACACTGGCAAGAGATTTGTATGCAGCCTCCCCTTCAACAGGATTTTCCAGCTCACGAAAAATCTCAAATTCAGCCATTCTTTTTAAGGATATCTTGCCCGCGCGCGCGGATACTCTGAATGTCATCGGAAGATACTCTTCCCCCATGCGGAAAAAGAGTTTCTCCTCAGGAACATCACCCCAATGAAGAAAGGAACACTCGATGACTTTACTTGCTTGCTGCTCCTCAGCCTTCTCCTCAGCCTTCTCCTCGGCCAGCAGCTGGTCAGACAGTAATGAGAACAGCACTAGCAAGGATGCAATGCAAAATGTGTGGCGGCTTTTCATCATGACTTTCTCTGATGGAGGACTGACTCCTCATTCAGCCTAGGAGCCAGTGAGCTCACTGTCCAGCCTCAGCAAGAGGTTTTCCTATGAGCTGGGAGATGAATTTCACCCTCGAGCTGGCATGCACGAGAATCAAACTACTTCTGAGCAAGCAATTGATTTACGAATTTCACTTCGGGTAAACCTCCTTTTTCTCTGGGTTGGCCTATCAGCACGATCTTCCTAGTCGTAAACTGACTGTAAAGGCGGTTCTCGCAGATTTTCTTCCCTTCCCCATTCGTCACAATAAACGGAACGAAGCCGCCCTTTGGCCCAATTTTCGAACGCATAACGCTCGTCTTGAAAGGCTCAACGTCCTGGCTTCCTCCGGCAAAATTTACGGTCATGGGCTTATTGAGCAAATTAACAAAAAGAAAGGCCGTACCGGGAAAGGCAGTGGTGGAATCATCGATGGTAACGACACGATAACCCCCACCCTTGTCTTTGGCCGCTGCGATGATTAAAAAGAGCGCGTCGTTTATATGCTCGGGAACAGGCACACTCGCCAGGAACTCGTAAGGCAGCTCTCCCTCGACAGGATTTTCCACCTCACGGAAAACCTCAAAGTCAGCCATTCTCTTTAGCGATATCTTTCCTGCGCGTTCTCGTCGTTTAAATTCGATGGGATGATACTCTTCCCCCATACGAAAAAAAAGCTTCTCATTAGGATTGTTATCCCAATGCAAAAAGGAACACACCACAACCTTGGATTGACCCTCAGGTTCAGCGGATAGCCCTAGTGGAAGATGCAAGGCCAAGATCAATAAGAACAGGAGGCGCGTGATCATGATTGAGGTGCCTCGGGTTGATAAATTCTATTGATCTTCATCTTGAAGTGGAATGGGCACGATGTGCGGTAAAAACGCGAGATGCACCTTTCCTCCCGGCTTTTTGGGAGGGCTGATGAACACCATTTTGCGCCCACGTGGTTGGGCAAAAAAACGTGACTGAAACACCACGTTCTTTTCCATGTCCAAAACATAAAGAGGAATAAAACCTCCCAGTTTTGCGATCTTAGGAGTTAGCACCTTACTTGCTCTCGCAGGCAGTTCCGCCCGGGCACTTGGGAAGACCACCTGCATCGGCATCTTGGTATTATTGATAAAGCGGAATGAGCCCATCGGGAATGCATCAAGCGAATCATCAACACCGGATAAAAAAAGGGGCAGTTCATCCTCTTTCTTATTCTCTCTTTGCTGAATAAAAAACAACATCCTGGAACTTGCCGGCTTGATCGCTGCGCGCCCCACCACCTTGTAAACTAATTCCCCCTCACCATTCACCTCTTGAATATAGAGCCGCATCTCACTTTGAGCCCGCTTGAACTCATAGACTTTTGAACGCTGGCGTTTGATTAGTTCAATTGCATGGAAATTATTTCCATCTTTATACAAGATCTCCGGCATGGAAAGGTTCTCCCACGCAACAAATGAAAACTCAAACGAGCTTTTGGTCTTCTCTTCTTGCGCATGCAGCAAAGAAGAAAACAAAACAGCAGCAAGAATAGTAGCAGCAAAAAAATTACGCATGAAATGATGTGATAGTGGACATGATTAAAGTGAACAGAGCAAAATACCTATTAAATTTCACTCTCATCCAACCAGCGGAAATTTTGAATCTCAAAACGACGCCCGTAGAGCTTGTTGGTATCATTGAGGATATCACCTTCGTCCCATGGTTCGTTGTTGTCTGGATCCGTATCGGTATCCACATACTCCGGCAAGCGTTGCACCACGGCCTCGCAGATCGCACGAGCAATGATGTTGTCATCAGCGTCCCGCACTTCACCATATCCACGGACGCGGAAAGTATCTGAGCGAGCCGTCAAACGCGGCGCAAGTGCTAATAAGACATTAGCCTGAGTAATACTACCAGGGATGCCAATGGTGCTTTTTTTGTCCGTTGTAGTACCTGTGTCGTCGGCAAAGTATGCTCTATTCGCATTGGCTGCAAAATTAGCAGAGTAGTCAGGTGTCAACCCTCCAGCAGAAGTAGCCACTTTACCATTAGTAACCATGGTATCAATAGCCGCCTGAATCGCTCCCTTGTAATGTTGATCGGTAATGCTTGCACCGCCCACCTTATGATTCACAAAATCAGAAACACTCATAAACGGCCCACGTGCCTTGACTTCATTGGCAATGGCTCTTGCCAGATTATTGATTTCACCTTTAAGAGCGAGGCGAGACCATCCAGACCAAGTCTGAGTATTGCTAGCTCCTGTCGCTGGAGTCGGAGATGTGCTAGATGGGAACCCCATGTAACCGCTGCGACTATCGCTTGTGCCATCACTGAATTTAACGCTCAGATCACCATTGCACCCTCGCAAGAAACGCCCCCAAGCGTCAGCATTCGTGCAGTTGATATTGAACCCTCCCTTGAGCATGCTGTAGGCCGCCATTTTTTTGTAACCCGGTGTCTCATTGGCGGCATTATCCAAGTCCGTCTCCAATAATTCAGCGACGACTTCTACGGGCGTTTTTCCTGGCGGAATATAAGGTTCCATGACCGGGCTTGCCTGGGCAGTCTTAAAGTCACTTCCCGTAATGCCATAAAAATCATTCAAGGTTTCCCCAAGAGATCCCGTTTGATTGTAGCCCCCTGCCCCGATCGAATAATCAGGCACGATGCCCGAGAAGAAATAGCGGTCAAACAAAGCATCATTAAGCAGCCAGTTCACATCATGAGCCGTTGCCGTCCCCATGTAGTCAGGAGCGGGACGAGGACCATAGATGGATGACGGAGAAACGTGAACGCTGGCCCAGGAGTTTCCGACGGAATGGAAAGGATGCCAATATCCAACACCGAAATTCGC
>Ga0208544_10002033_pt1 | contig 13514 bp, 7 predicted proteins | sample DEB08_DNA_9_FD_184526 | JGI IMG/M metagenome (GOLD analysis project Ga0208544, IMG submission 184526) | Aqueous microbial communities from the Delaware River and Bay under freshwater to marine salinity gradient to study organic matter... | ecosystem: Environmental > Aquatic > Marine > Coastal ...
CAAAGGGAATCTGCAACACCGCCTGAGTAATGCCATAGATGCCCAAAGCCAGACCGAGGTTGGCGCTATTTGCGCCCTCCAGATCCAAGCCATAAAGCGACAGCACCGGCAACACCATAAACAGGCCGAGCATTCGGGTCGCGTAAAGCATCGCCAGACCAATTAGGGCCCTGCGTTCCAGATTATTCAGTGACATAGACCGTTAAATCTTATGGCTGGAAAAACGCGAATTCTAACAGATGCGCGCCCCCTTGCCCTAGTAAAGAAAAAGACTAAAAAAAACGTTGCAAACTGTACATCCGAACAGCAGACTGGGATCGTTTTTTTGGTCCTGCTCAGATCCAGTGTCGGCCAGGACCCGATCACCTCGATAACCGTCCTGCGGCCTAGCCCCATTGCGGCCTAGCCCCATTGCGGCCAGGCCAGAGTTAACGGGCAACACAACCCCACGCCGGGCTGGATTTTTTAACCAATTTATGCTTTCTTTGAGCTTTTGCTTTTGCCAACATTGAGGATTACATGGACATAATTTCCGTCCAAGGGGCTCGTACCCATAACCTAAAAAACATCTCTATCGATATCCCGCGTGACAAACTGGTGGTTATTACCGGTCTGTCGGGCTCTGGTAAATCCTCCTTGGCGTTCGATACTCTCTATGCGGAAGGCCAGCGACGCTATGTCGAGTCGTTGTCGACTTATGCGCGACAGTTTCTATCGATGATGGAAAAACCCGATGTCGATCACATCGAGGGCTTGTCACCGGCAATTTCCATTGAGCAAAAGACCACGAGCCACAATCCGCGCTCAACGGTCGGCACGACCACCGAAATCTACGACTATCTCAGACTCTTATTTGCCCGAGTCGGCGAACCGCGCTGCCCACAGCACGGCGAACCGCTGGAAGCCCAAACCGTCAGCCAAATGGTTGACCAGGTGTTGGCCTTGCCGGCCGGCAGCAAGCTGATGATGCTCGCCCCGCTGATCCGTGATCGTAAGGGCGAGCACCTGCATATTTTTAACGAATTGAAGGCCCAGGGCTTTGTGCGCGTGCGGGTTGACGGCACGATCATGGATCTGGATGAGGTGCCGGCGCTGGACAAGCGCAAGAAGCATTCAATCGAAACCGTGGTCGACCGCTTCAAGGTGCGAGATGACCTGCAGCTGCGTCTGGCGGAATCGTTTGAGACCTGCCTGACCCTATCCGGTGGCATCGCCCAAGTTGCCTGGATGGACGGTGATGGCGAGACGCTGTTATTTTCCAATAAATTTGCCTGTCCGGTCTGCGGTTATTCCATTACCGAACTGGAACCGCGCATGTTTTCTTTCAATAACCCGGCCGGGGCTTGTGAGGAATGCGACGGACTCGGGCTGAAACAATATTTTGATCGCGCGAAAGTGGTTCGGGACACCAGCCTGACCCTCGCTGAAGGCGCGGTATCCGGCTGGGACCGGCGCTCGGTGTACTACTATAGCCAGCTCACGTCCTTGGCGAGTCATTTTAAGGTCGATATCGAAAAGCCGTTCGACAGCTTACCGAAAAAATTCCAGAAGACGGTTTTGGAAGGCAGCGGCGATGTCGAAATTGACTTCAATTATGTCAACAGCCGGGGCGCCATCTACAACCGCAAGCACACCTTTGAAGGCATTATCCCCAATATGGATCGGCGCTACCGCGAGACCGACAGCGGTTCGGTGCGCGAGGAGCTGGGCAAGTTTTTGGCCGAGCAACATTGCCCAAGCTGCAACGGCAGTCGACTCAAAGAAAGCGCGCGCAACGTCTTTATTGACGGCGTAACGCTGCCGGAAATCACCCATATGTCGATCTCCGATGCGGTGCTCTACTATAAAAAGCTTCAGTTGACCGGCAATCGGGCGCAAATCTCCGAAAAAATCATGCGCGAAATCGTTCAACGGCTCACCTTTTTAGAGAACGTCGGACTCGACTACCTTACCCTCAACCGCAGCGCCGACACCCTGTCCGGTGGAGAAACCCAACGCATTCGCTTGGCCAGCCAAATTGGTGCTGGCCTGGTCGGGGTGATGTATATTCTTGACGAACCCTCGATCGGTCTGCATCAGCGCGATAACGATCGCTTACTAAAAACTCTGACCGATCTGCGCGATATGGGCAACTCGGTGATTGTCGTTGAACACGATGAAGACGCCATCAAGATGGCCGATTGGGTTCTCGATATCGGCCCGGGCGCGGGCGTACATGGGGGTGAAATCATCGCCTATGGCACGCCGGAACAGGTTATGAAGAATAAAAACTCACTCACCGGGCAATACTTGAGCGGCAAAAAACGTATCGAAATACCGACCGAGCGCGCGGTAAACGATCCCACCCGGCAGTTGACCGTGCGCGGCGCGACCGGCAACAATCTGCAAAACGTCGATTTGCATATCCCGGTTGGCCTCTTTACCTGCATTACCGGTGTATCCGGTTCGGGCAAGTCCACGCTGATCAACCAGACGCTCTATCCACTGGCTGCTACCGCGCTGAACAATGCCACCACCCTGACGGCCGCACCCTATAAAGCGATCGAAGGCTTGGATTACTATGACAAGGTGGTCGATATAGACCAGAGCCCGATCGGACGCACGCCGCGTTCCAATCCGGCGACCTATACCGGTATTTTCACCGCCATCCGAGATCTCTTCTCCGGCACCCAAGAGGCTCGATCGCGCGGCTATGCACCGGGCCGATTCAGCTTTAACGTTAAGGGAGGGCGCTGTGAGGCCTGCCAGGGCGACGGCCTGATCAAGGTCGAAATGCATTTCCTAGCGGACATCTATGTGCCTTGCGATATTTGCACCGGCAAGCGCTACAACCGTGAAACACTGGAAATTCGATATAAATCGAAAAATATCCACCAAGTCTTGGATATGACCATCGAGGATGCCTTGCTCTTTTTCGAGGCCATCCCAGCTCTTTACCGCAAATTGCAAACCCTGACCGATGTCGGTCTGTCTTACGTCAAGCTGGGCCAAAGCGCGACCACCCTCTCGGGCGGCGAGGCCCAACGCGTTAAGTTGGCGCGCGAACTGTCCAAGCGCGATACCGGCAGCACCCTCTATATTCTCGATGAGCCGACCACCGGTCTGCACTTTCAGGATATTAAGCAACTCTTAGAGGTGTTGCATCGGTTACGCGACAACGGCAATACGGTCGTGGTGATCGAGCATAATCTGGATGTGGTGAAAACCGCCGATTGGGTGATCGATTTGGGTCCTGAAGGCGGCGTGCGCGGCGGTAAGATTGTCGCCAGTGGCACGCCAGAGCAGCTGGCTGTCGATAAGGGCTCGGTCACCGGTAGCTATCTTAAGATTCAATTGGATCGACCTTAGCTAGGCTGGCTGGGCTGCCCCCAAGGGTGGCCTAACCGGTTCACTGCCTGTCCCCTTTATCCTGCTCAGTATAGCAGGGTAAAGAGTTTGCGCTGGTATTGAGCCGCTAGAGGGTCGCCCTTGCCCAGGCTTTGCAGTAAATCCAACATGGTTTTACGAGCACCCCCGTCGTGAAACTGCTTATCCTTTTGCAACACCTCCAACACCGCCTGCAAGGCATCTTCGACCCGCTCATGCTGGCTATACTGCAGGGCCAAGCTGTATTTCAATTCAAGATTATCCGCATCGGCGGCTAAGGCCTGTTGTAACGCGACGATTTCCGGGCTGTCGGCGGCCTGCAACATCAGATCGAGGCGGGCCTCCAGCGCGACCCAGTATGGGCTTAGGCGTTGTTCCAAGGTCGCCTTAACCAAGACCGTCTGGGCCTCTTTGACGCGTTTTAACTGCAGATAACAATCCGCCATCAGCAAGCCAATATTAAAATCCTCATCACTCAAACTATAGGCGCTATAGGCCAGGGTCAGTGCCTCGTCGAACCGTCCTGCCTGCAACAAAGCTTGAGCTTGTTCGACATCAACCTGCCATGGCGCGGGCAAATGAGTAAGTAAGCGCTCACGAATGACGCGCTCCGATTCACCGCCCATAAAGCCATCGATCGGCTGTCCGTCTTTCACAAAGACCACCGCGGGCAAACTGCGCACACCAAACTGAGCCACCAGCGCCTGCTGTTCGTCGGTGTTGACCTTGCCGAGCAGAAATTGACCGGCGTATTCAAGCGCCAGTTTTTCCAGAATAGGGCTTAGAGCCTTAGAGGGCTCGCTCCATTGGGCCCAAAAATCGAGCACGACCAGCTGCTGTTGCGACTGCTCGACCATAATATGCTGAAAATTATCGGCGGTTACAGCGACAATAGTATTTGTTGTATTCATAGCGACCTCAGGTTTTCACACGCTTTTAATATTGGGGTGAATATAAGGGCCAAATAGACGAGGAACAAGACCTAGGAGCCTTAGAAATCGCCAAGACCGATAAAAAGCCTGATGTCACGGCTTGGCAATGACAAGACCGCGGAGCCTAAGTACCCTGCGCACCGTGGCGATTGAATTAAAACGGTTTTCGACAACCCCTAAGCTGGTGCATCGATTGGCTCACCGGTAAACTAGGTCGTTATTCACTTACACAACCGGAGTTAACCATGAAGCGCGGCGTCATCCTAGCCCTCGCCGTAACCGTGACAGTCGTACTGGCTGGTACCGGCATATTCTGGATCCAATCCCCGGGCTCGGTGGAGTCGAATCCCTCCAATATTGACGTCAGCGCCAGTGAAGCACGAATTTTTAAAACCCTGACTCTGAACAACGGTCTGTCTGTTGTCCTGGTGTCCGATCCCAGTAGCGACAAGGCCGCCGCGGCCCTAAATGTTTTCTCCGGCTCGTGGGCCAATCCTTCCGACATTCCCGGCCTGGCGCATTTTTTGGAACACATGCTGTTTCTCGGGACCGAGAAGTTTCCCGAAGTCGATGGCTATCAAACCTTTATTGAACAGAACGGCGGCAGCGATAACGCCTACACGAGCAACACCAATACCCTCTATCACTTCGACATCAATGGCTTGCAACTGGAGCCCGCGCTCGATCGTTTCGCGCAATTTTTTATTGCACCACTGTTCGATGCGGGCTTTACCGAGCGTGAGCGCAATGCCGTCAATTCCGAGTTCACCGCCTCGTTACAGAATGACGAACGTCGGATTGAAGATGTCATGCGCGAACTAACCGACGCCGGTCATCCGGCATCGCGCTTGGCTATTGGCAACCTGTCTACTCTGACATCGCCGGAGATGACCACTCGATTACGCACCTTCTATCGGCAGCATTATGTCGCGGCCAATATGGCCTTAGCCATATATGGCCCCCAAGATATCAACACCTTGGAGTCTTGGGCCATAGACTACTTTGCCGGTGTTCGGGCCCAGCAAGCGCCAAAGCTCAACTACGATGTGCCGCTGTTTGATCCAGTGCAACTGCCTCTATTGGTCACGATCGAGCCACGCCGCGAGATGCGACGTCTGGAACTGCGCTTTCCCATCCCCGGCACGGCTGGGCAGTTGGCGAGCAAACCCAACCAATACGTCGGCCACCTACTCGGCCATGAATCCACCGGTTCGCTCTTGTCGGTTCTGAAAGCTAAGGGCTGGGCGGAAAACCTGTCCGCCAGCAGCGGCGGTATAACTCATGCCAACACCACCTTTGATGTCCAGATCGACCTCACCCCGGACGGCCTAGCCAATTGGCAAGCGGTCACCGAGCTGCTATTCAGCCATATCGAATTGATTCGTCAGGCCGGGATTCAAGAGTGGATTTTTGACGAGCAGAAAAACATCAATGAGCTGGCCTTTCAATTCGCGGAAAAGGTTGGGCCCAGTTCGACTGCGGTGGCTCTGGCCGAGAATCAGCGTTATTATCCGGCGGCCCAGGTGCTCTCGGGTCCCTACCGGTTGGCGGACTTTACGCCAGCGGCGATTGAACAGGTCTTATCGGCCCTAATACCCGACAATGCTCTGGTCATTCTGGTCCGGCCGGACGCCAAAACCCTGGTTAAGAGTCAATATTACCAGACGCCCTATCGCAGCGAACAATTGGCCGGTGCCACCGTTGCCCGATGGCGCACACCGAATCAAGCGCCTGGCTTGGCCTTACCGAATGCTAACCCCTTTGTACCGACCCAGTTCAATGTCCAACCGGCACAAAAGGTCGCCTCTGCACTTTACCGCAGTACACCCCAAATCCTGTTGCAGGACAGCGGTAAAACCCTGTGGTTTGAACAAGATGATGCCTTTTACACGCCCAAGGTCGACATTCACCTGTTGCTGGAAACCAACTACGCCAACGTATCGGCCAGCCAGGCGATGGCCACGGCGCTGTATCTCGATCTGGTCAACGACGCGCTCAATGAGGTTCGCTATGAGGCTGGCCTGGCTGGATCCGGTTATGGCATAGCCTTAGTGGATAATGGCATCCAAGTTCGGCTCTATGGCTATCAGGACAAGTTACACCTATTGCTCGACACCCTTATTCTGGAACTAACCGAGCACCGCATCAGTCCAGAGCGTTTTGCCATCAAAAAAGAGGAAACCCTGCGGGCGCTGCGCAATCGCTCGGAAGATCCGGTGATCAGTCAGATGATCCGCCAACTAAATGAATGGCTCACGGCTAACAGTTTCTCAGTCGCTGAGCAATCGGCAGCTGCGCAGACCTTGACCCCAGATAGTCTGCTGATTGCGCGCAATGAGTGGCTAGCGAGCAGTCGATTGGAACTGTTGGTGCACGGCAATATCCTCGCCGATCAGGCCAAGGTTCTGGCTCAGCGCATCGACAGAATCATCCCCCAGGGCGGCACTCAAGCGGCCGGACGGGCCATCGCCAAGCTGCCGGCGCGCGATTTTTTGGCCCGGGTCAATATTGATCACGCCGATTCAGCCATGCTGGAACTGTATCAGGGCGACAACAGCAGTCTGCGTGAGCGCGCACTCTATGCGCTGTTAGCGGAAACCATGAGCGCGCCCTACTTTGCCGATCTGCGTACCCGCGAACAGCTGGGTTATATAGTCTTAGCACGGGCCTATCCGATAGATGGCCTGCCGGCACTGCTACTTTATGTGCAGTCGCCAAGTACCGACGCGGCCATGGTGCAACTCTATTCGAACCGTTTCTTAAGCCGTTTTGCCCAGCAGTTAGCCAATATGAACGAACTGAGTTTCGAAGCCTACAAGCGGGGCCTGATGACCGGATTGACCGAACCAGACAAAAACCTCTTTGCCTTGAGCAGCCGCTATTGGCAAAACATTCAGGACGGCAACCATAACTTCAATACCCGGGCGCGCATTGCTGCTGAAGTTGAGAAGATCAGTCTGGAAGGTTTTCGACGCTTCTATGATATCCGCATTCTCGGCGACGCGACCCGCTCGCTGACCTTGCATCAGGTCGGCGTGAACATGGCCGACGACTATACCGACCATGCGCAAAACATCGTTGGCAAATATCCGCTGGAACAACCAAAGGCTTGGCCAGACGATATTGAGTGGATCACACCGACCTTCAATAACATTAGCGATTAGGCAGTAGAACCTAGAAGGTAGATGGCGGAAGTAGCAAGTAACAATAGAATTGGGGGCGGGGTTGAACCGCGCCAAAAAAAAGGGCGGCAGATGCGCCCTGGCTCCGACTAGACCGACCGGCTAGACAACTGGCGTTGCCCAACCTATTCGGATATTTAGCGGGCTTACCTGAAGTCTTCTTTCTCTTGCGGCTGAGGATTACGCGGCAATACCACTAGCACGTTCACACCGTTGCCAGTATTGGTCACCTCGACATAGCCGTTCAACATCTGCGCCAAGCGGCGCGTGACCACATAGGTTAGGCCCGGGCCGACTTCCTGACCGTGTTCGATAATAGAGATATACTCGGTCATAATATGCTTCAGTTGATCGGGCTTAAACTGCCGTCCGTCAATGGTGAAGTTAATTCGTAACGAGTCGCCCAAGGCCGCATCCAAATAACCGATTAGGCTGATGTTAAGCGTAGAATCTTCGTTCATGCGGATCAACGACTGCACAATACGTGAGAGCAGATTTTTTAACCAGTTCGGATCGGACATCACCGGCATCTGGTCTTCCGGATTATCCAGCTTTAGCTTAACCCCGCGAATCTTACCCAATGAGATCCAGTCATCGACCAATAGATTCAACTCACCGAGGAAGTCGAGTTCCTGATAATTCGGTAACTCGGAGCGCAATTGTAACTGGGCCAAGGCTTGCAAATCCGCGGCGTAACGCTTCATCCCTTCGGCACGAGTGCGGATGACAGCCAAGGCGTCGGCACCCTGGTCGTCGGTCAGTTCTATAATTTCATCCATGGCGTGATCCAATGCGGCGGCCATATTGCGCAGCGAATGATCCTTTTCCTGGGTGGAATTGAGCACGATGCGGCGTAATTCGCTGGCTTTCTTACCGTCGTATTCCAAACGGTCCAATTTCAATTGCTGTTCCTGCACCTGACGCTTGGTGCGGCTGTGGCTTCGATTAGATTCGGCCACCTCCATCTGGCTCTGATTCAGGGCCAACATACTGGTCAGGCCGGCAATGAAAATACCGCCGATTAGGCCCGCCCAGATCAGCGGAATAAACTTATCAAAAGTTATATAGCCAACTAAGGATCCGACGCCCAGCCAAATAACCAGGCTCGCCAACAATAACTGTTTTAAACGGGTTCGAGGATTCACCCACTGCTCTCCATGTAATAGGTCAACTGAATGACTTTAATCGATTCTTACTTTGACGCGACAGTTTGCCAGATTAGGACACACTTTAGCAGTCACTCTACCAAACGAATGCCTATATGGGCCATGAATATAGAAAAAAGTGATCATTTATACCATCGCGCCACGAAGATTTCGCTAAAGCGCTCTAAAATCAACCTGTGAGGGGCCCTTGGCGCCGCGCAAATAGCTTATTTTTTTCCGCAGTCGATCTACACCATTGAGTTAAGGACGCGAAGCACCTAGAATAGTTCGAAATTGACCACTTGGACAAGTTAATGACATCTCAACTCCAGACTGCCCGTTTAGCCCTGTCACTGATGGATCTTACCTCGCTGAACGATGATGACACCGCAGCGACCATCGGCCAACTTTGTCACCAGGCGCAAACGCCCGAGGGTTCTCCCGCCGCGGTGTGTGTCTATCCGGCCTTTATCAACCCGGCCCGCAAGACCTTGGCGCAACTGAAACTCACCCAGGTCAAGGTCGCCACCGTTACCAATTTCCCACACGGTAATGCCGACCTTGCCAGCGCGCTGGCCGAAACCCGTGCCGCCGTTGCCGCCGGAGCCGATGAGGTCGACCTGGTGTTTCCCTATAGGGCCCTTATGGCCGGCGATGCCGATGTCGGCCGGCAAATGGTCAGCCAATGCAAAGGGGTCTGCGGCCCAGCGGTATTGCTCAAGGTTATTATCGAAAGCGGTGAGCTGGCCACACCCGAATGGATCCGCCGAGCCGCCGAGCTGGCAATTGAAGCCGGCGCCGACTTTATTAAAACCAGTACCGGCAAGGTCGCCATCAACGCCACGCCAGAAGCCGCTGAGATTATGCTTCAAGCGATCAAAGACAGCGGGCGAGCGGTTGGCTTCAAGGCCGCGGGCGGGGTCCGCAATGTCGCCGATGCCGAGCGCTACCTGAGCCTGGCAGCGCAAATATTGGGCGCCGACTGGGTGACCCCGAAAACCTTCCGCTTCGGCGCCAGCAGCTTGCTGGCCAGCCTGCTCCAGACCCTCGGTCATGCGCCAGCGGCTCAGAACAACGGCGAGGCCGTCAGCCAAGCTAAATCAGATCGCCCCTATTAATACGTTGCCCGGAGTACAGGCCATGTTTTTACCGCAAGAGATTATTCGTAAAAAACGCAATGGGGGCGAGCTGAGTGAGGCCGAGATCCAATGGTTTGTAAATGGTATTCGCGACGAGTACGTGACCGAAGGCCAGATTGGCGCCTTTGCCATGGCCGTCTATTTTAAGCATATGACACTGGCCGAACGGGTTGCGCTAACGCTGGCGATGCGCGACTCCGGTAGCGTGATGAGTTGGCCGAACGCCAAAGGGCCAATCGTCGACAAACACAGCACCGGCGGGGTCGGAGATGTCGTTAGCCTGATGCTGGGTCCGATGGTCGCCGCCTGTGGCGGCTATGTGCCGATGATTTCCGGGCGCGGCCTGGGCCATACCGGCGGCACGCTCGATAAGTTTGAGAGCATTCCCGGTTACGACCCCTACCCCAGCCCGGAAAAATTCAAGCAGATCGTCGATGATATTGGCGTCGCAATTATCGGCCAAACCGGCAATTTGGCCCCAGCGGATAAGCGCTTCTATGGCGTGCGAGATATTACCGCCACGGTTGAAAGCATTGATCTGATCACCGGTTCGATTCTGTCGAAGAAACTCGCCGCCGGCTTGGATGCCCTAGTGATGGACGTCAAGGTCGGTGATGGTGCCTTTATGCCCAGCTATGCCGACAGTAAGGCCCTGGCTGAAAGCATCGTCCAGGTCGCCAATGGCGCCGGCACGGCCACTACCGCTATCCTCACCGATATGAATCAGGTGCTGGCGCGATCCGCCGGCAATGCCCTGGAGGTCCGCGAGGCGGTCGATTATCTCAAGGGTGTGCGCCGCGATCCGGTGTTGCATGAGGTCACCCTGGCGCTCTGTGCAGAAATGCTCTGTGCCGCCAAACTGGCCGACTCTCAAGCGGCGGCGCTCACGATGCTGCACGACGTCCTCGACAATGGCCAGGCCTTGGCGAAATTCGCGCAGATGGTACATGCCTTGGGCGGCCCGGCCGATTTTGTCGAGCGCATGGACCACTACCTGACCGCCGCGCCCCTGGTAAAGCCGATTTTAGCGACCCGCTCTGGCTTTGTGAGCCATATCAAGACCCGAGAATTGGGCCTGGCTGTGGTACAGTTAGGCGGCGGTCGGTCCCGCGCCGACCAAAAAATTGACCACGCCGTGGGCCTCGACCGGATTGTGAAATTGGGCGAATCGGTTCAAGCCGGCGAGCCATTGCTCTACGTTCATGTGCAGAACGCCGCGCAGTTTAGCGCTGTTCAAGAACAGCTACTCAACGCCTTCACCCTAGCGGATCAGGCACCGGAATCCATACCGGCGGTCTATGAGATTATCCGCGCCTGACAGGAGCTTTAAACGCGATGAAACGAGTGCATATTATGGTGCTGGATTCTTTCGGCATCGGGGCGTCGCAAGATGCCGTAAAATTCGGCGATGTGGGCGCCAATACCTTGGGTCATATCGCCCAATATTGCGCACAGGGCAAGGCGGATATTAAGCGCTCGGGCCCATTGACGTTGCCCAACCTGACCCGTCTGGGTCTGGTCAATGCCGCCACGCAGAGCAGCCAAGGCGAGGTACCACAAGGCATGGCGCAGGCAAGCCAGCCTATTGCCAGCTATGGCTATGCCGAAGAGTTATCGAGCGGTAAGGATACGCCCAGCGGCCATTGGGAGATTGCCGGCGTGCCGGTGTTATTCGAATGGGGTTACTTCCACGACAAAACCCAGTCTTTCCCAGACAGCCTGGTACAGGACTTTATTAACCGCGCCCAAGTTCCCGGCATACTGGGTAACTGCCACGCCTCCGGCACCGAGATATTGAGCGAGCTGGGTGAAGAGCATATGCGCAGCGGTAAACCCATTATCTATACCTCTGGCGACAGCGTGTTCCAGATCGCCTGCCATGAGGACAGCTTTGGGCTCGAGCGGCTCTATGAGCTGTGTGCGATCGCGCGCGAACTGGTCAACGAATACAATATCGGTCGAGTGATTGCCCGACCCTTTATCGGCGCCGATGCGGCACACTTTGAGCGCACCGGTAATCGCAAGGATTTGGCCGTGGCACCGCCTTCTAAGACCGTGCTGCAAAAGCTGCAAGAGGCGGATGGCGAGGTGATTTCCATCGGCAAGATCGCCGATATCTATGCCCATATCGGCATCACCGAAAAACACAAGGCCAATGGTTTGGCGGCCCTGTTCGACAAGACCTTAGCGGTAATAGACACGGCCGCGGACCGCAGCCTAGTCTTTACCAACTTTGTCGACTTCGATTCCAGTTACGGTCATCGGCGCGATATCGCCGGCTATGCCGCAGCCCTGGAATACTTCGATACCCGCCTACCCGAACTGCTCAGCGCAGTCGGTCCGGACGACCTGCTGATCTTCACCGCCGATCACGGTTGTGATCCGAGCTGGCCGGGTTCGGACCATACCCGCGAACATATACCCGTGCTGGTGTACTGCAAGAACCGTGAGCCGGTCAACCTGGGCCTGCGCCATTCGTTTGCCGATATAGGCCAGACCGTCGCCGACTATCTGGATCTGGAGGCCATGGACTATGGCACCAGCTTTCTCGGCCAGATGACCCCGCTGTCGGCCTGAGCCCAGACCAGCGCGGCCTCGGATCGAGACGACGGCGCGCCTTGGGCGGCCGTCTTGATCAACCTGTCGCCAGCTGATTTAACCATCGATATTGACGCATTCGGCGCACAAAGAGCGCCGACTTAAACACCTCCTCCAGCGAGATACCGACAAACGCACCCACCAGCCCGAGCTGCCCATAGACCCCCAGCAACCAGGCCAGCGGCGCACCACAGAGGATAAAGCTGAGCAAGGTAATGTGCATCACCGCGGCGGCATCGCCCCCGGCCCGCAACAGACCGGGTATTACCGCGTTGATCGCGGTAAAAAACAGCGAGCCGGCCAAAACCCAGGTGCAGAGATAGGCCAAGCGTTCGGTCTCTGGGGTGATGGCGTATAGCGCCAAGAGCGGCTTGGCAAAGACAATCAAGAGACTCGCCGGCACGGTCATCAGCGCCAAGCCAAGCCACAGGGCAATCCATGCCGTCGCCTTGGCGCGCTGGAATTGGCCTGCACCGAGCAACTGCCCGATGCGCACCGCCGTCGCCGTCTGCAAACCGCCGATGGGCAATATAAAGAGCGTCTTTAAGGTTCGCACGATGGCATAGGCGGCATAGGCGATGGCGCCCAGACTGTTAATGAGTACCGTGTAAAACACCCGGGCGCCCTGCCAATAGAAACCATCAATGGTATTTGGGTAGCCGAGCCGAAAAATCGTTTTCAGCGTCGCCCCATAGCCCCGGAACAGACGCTTCAATGACAGGTCGAGACCGTTGTCCTGGCCCCGAGCCAGGCAAAACAGCACCATCGCCTGGCCTGTGGCCGCAATCAGCGTGGCCAAAGCCGCGCCGACCAGACCCAGCGGGGCAAAGACTGGTGCCCACAGACCCGGAAAGCCCAGACCGAAGATCAGCACGTAGTTGAGAATAAAGTTGACCAGGTTAAAACTGACCGCCACCTTGACCGGCGTGCGCGTATCACCGAGGGCGTTGAGGGCGCCAGTGAGCAGTTGAGATAACAACATGGCCGGTAAGGCAAAGGCGATTAGGTGCAGATAGGTGGCCGCCACCTGCGGCACCGAGGAGCGCAATGCCGGCGCCCTAAACAGATCGGTGGTCAAGAGCCCGACCAGGCTCTCGGCGAAAAACCAGACCAGCGCCCCGAGCAACAGACCGGCAAACAGCCCAATTTGCA